>Ga0070698_100005191_pt1 | contig 14243 bp, 13 predicted proteins | sample KBSK1502metaG_FD_65477 | JGI IMG/M metagenome (GOLD analysis project Ga0070698, IMG submission 65477) | Corn, switchgrass and miscanthus rhizosphere microbial communities from Kellogg Biological Station, Michigan, USA - KBS K1-50-2 metaG | ecosystem: Host-associated > Plants > Roots >...
ATGCACATCGTCGCGAGGCCGTAGCGGGCGTTCGTCCGCCGTAGCTGCAGCGCGAGCGTGCCCGCGAGCCGCGCGCCGCTCGCTCCAAGGGGATGGCCGATCGCGATCGCGCCGCCGTTCGGATTCAGCTTCCGCTCGTCGCGCCAGTCGATGCCGAGCTCGACACACGACGCGATCACCTGGCTCGCGAACGCCTCGTTGAGCTCGATCACCGCCATGTCCTTCATCTCGAGCTTCGCCCGTTTCAGCGCCATCCGCGAGGACGGGATCGGGCCGAGGCCCATCTCGTCCGGGCGCACGCCGGCGACACCGGTGCTCACGACGCGCGCGATCGGCTTCAGGCCGAGCGACTTCGCGCGCTCGGCCGACGCGACGACGAGCGCCGACGCGCCGTCGTTGATCCCCGAGCTGTTGCCCGCGGTGACGCTCCCGTTCTCCGCGAACACGGGCTTGAGCTTCGCGAGCCCCTCGAGCGTGCTGCCCGGTCGCGGGTGCTCGTCCTTCAATGACTCCTTCATGGTCCCGTTCGGACCTGGCACCAGGGTCGGGACGATCTCTTCGGCCAGGACGCCGGCGTTCACGGCGCGCTCGGCCTTCTGCTGGCTGAGGAGCGCGAGGCAGTCCTGATCCGCGCGCGACACGCCGCGGCGCTGGGCCACGTTCTCCGCGGTCTGCCCGAGCGTCACGGTGTGGCCGTCCGCGACGAGCTTCGGATGCGAGAAGCGCCAACCGAGCGTGGTGTCGGCGGACTCGGGCGTGCCGCGCGGATATGCCGTCTCGGGCTTGAGGCTCACGATCGGCGCGCGCGTCATGCTCTCGACGCCGCCGGCGATGAAGAGCTCGCCCTGTCCGCTCCAGATCGCTTCGGCGGCGCTGTTGAGCGCCTGCAGGCTCGAGCCGCAGAGGCGATTCACCGTCTGGCCCGGGACCTCGACCGGGAAACCGGCGATCAGGCTCGCGATGCGCGCGACGTTGCGGTTGTCCTCACCTGCCTGATTCGTGTTGCCAAGGATCACGTCATCGAGATCGGCCGGGTCGATGCCGCTCCGCTCGACGACCGCGCGCATCACGTGCGCCGCCATCGCGTCGGGCCGCAGCCCAGCCAATACCCCCGCGTACCGCCCGAACGGCGTGCGAACGTACGCGCAGATGAAGGCATCGGTCACGCGAACGAGTGTAGGGACGCACTAGCATCCCGGACGGAATGCAGATCGCCCTCCGCATCAACGGCTCGGCTCACACGGTCGACGTTCCGCGCGATGCGACGCTCCTCTCGGTGCTCCGCGACGACCTCGGGCTGACCGGCACGCGCTACGGCTGCGGCATCGGGCGGTGCGGCGCCTGCTTCGTCATCGGCGATGGCCGGGCCCTCGCGTCGTGCCTCCTCGGCGTCGAGCAGGCGAGCCGAATGGAGCTCACGACGATCGAGGGCCTCGCGGACAACGGCGGGCTGACTCCGGTCCAAGAGGCGTTCGTCGCCGAGGATGCGATGCAGTGCGGCTACTGCACGAGCGGCATGGTGATCTCCGCGACGACGCTCCTCGAGCGCACACCGCACCCGACGGAGGCCGAGGTCCGCGAGTCCCTCGCGACGAACCTCTGCCGCTGCGGTGTCTACGGACGCGCGATCCGCGCGGTCCTCCGGGCGGCCGACCGATGACCGATCTCCTCGAGTCACGCATCGCGATCGCCGCGGACGGATCGGTGACCGCGTTCTCGGGCAAGTTCGAGTTCGGTCAGGGGATCCGCACCGGATTCGCGCAGATCGTGGCCGACGAGCTCGACGTCGCGCTCGAGCACGTGCGCGTGGTGATGGGAGACACCGACCTGTCTCCGCGCGACTGGGGCACCTACGGGAGCCAGTCGACGCGCCAGGAGGCGCCGATCCTCCGCCGTGCGGCCGCGTTCGGGCGGGCGCAGCTGCTCGCGCGCGCCGCGAAGCGGTTAGGGATCGCGACCGGTGAACTGGACACGAAGGACGGCCACGTGGTCTCGGGCGCCACGCGGATCCCATATGGGGAGCTCGTGGCCGATACGCCGTTGGCCGGGCCGATCCCGGACGAGGTCGCGTTCCTTCCTGACGGACGCCGCCGGTACATCGGCAGGCCGCTGCCGCGGGTGGAAGCACGCGACATCGTCACCGGTCGCGCGACGTACGCCGCCGACGTTCGGATCGAGGGCATGCTGCACGGCGCGATCGTTCGTCCGCCGGTCCGGGGCGCGAAGGTCAAGAGCGTCGACGACGCGGCCGCGCGCGCGATGCCCGGTGTGGTCGCGGTCGTCCGAGACGGCGACGTCGTCGGGGTCGTGGCCGAGCGCGCCGAGCAGGCCCGCGCGGCAGCGGACGCGGTCGACGTGGACTGGCTCGCTGGCAGGCCCGACGAAGGGCCTGACGCCGACATCCCGCTGCACGAGGATCGCGGCATCGACGAGGCGCTCGCGGGTGCCGCCACGCGACGCACCGCCGAGTACGTCCTTCCGTCCATTGCGAATGCGCCCATCGGCCCGGGAGCGGCGGTGGCCGACGTGACCGCGGAGGGCGCGACGATCTACGGCGCGACACACCGGCCGTTCGGCCTGCGCGAGGGCGTGGCGAAACGACTCGGGCTTCCGGAAGAGAAGGTCCATTTCGCCCCGCGCATGTCCAGCGGCACGTATGGACGGAGCAGCAGCATCGACGTCGCACTGGAAGCCGCGGTCCTCTCGAAGGGCGCGAAGCGACCGGTGAACCTCCAGTGGACCCGCGAAGAGGAGTTCGCGTACTCGCCGAGCCGGCCCGAGGTCACGCTCGAGGTCTCGGGCGGGCTCGACGCGAACGGCGACATCGTCGCGTGGAGCTTCGACGAGCACACCGCGAACGTCCACACGGCCGGGTGGTTCGACCCCGATCCGGAGCGCGCGGGCGGGACCCAGGGGCGCAACGCGATCCCGCCGTACCGGATCCCCCATCTCAACGTCGTCCTGCACATGGAGCCGACGCCGCTCCGCACCGCGAACTTCCGCTCGCTCGCCGCGGCGGAGAACGTGTTCGCGATCGAGTCGTTCATCGACGAGCTCGCCCACGTCGCGGGGCAGGATCCGGTCGCGTTCCGGCTGAGGCACCTCGACGACGCGCGCCTGCGGGCAACGATCGAGGCCGTCGCCGAGCGGAGCGGCTGGGGCCGCAAGCCGATCCCGGGCCGCGGGCTCGGCGTCGCCTGCACGATCTATCACGACACGCCGGTCGCGGAGGTGGCCGACGTCGAGGTCAGCGACGAGGGCGTCGTGCGCGTCGTCGCCGTGTGGGCGGTCGTCGATCCGGGCTTCGTCATCAATCCCGAGGGCGTGCGCAACCAGGTGGAGGGCGGGATCCAGCAGTCCGCGAGCTGGACGATGTTCGAGGAGCTGCGCCATCACGACGGACGGGTCGTGCCGACCAACTGGGACGCCTACCCGATCGCCACCTTCCGTGACGCGCCCGAGAAGATCGACGTGCTCGTCGCGGGCGACTCGTCGCGGCCGTCGACCGGCGTCGGCGAGCCCGGCGCCGTGCCGACCGCCGCCGCGATCGCGAACGCCGTGTTCGGCGCGTGCGGTGCGCGCGTCCGCGAGCTGCCGCTGCGGCCGGAACGCGTGCGCGCCGCCATGCGCGCGACGTGAGCGCGGTCGCGAGCCGCTCCGTCCACGCCCCACGCGGCACAAAGCGGTCCTGCCTCGCGTGGCCGCAGGAAGCCGCGTTCCGGATGATCCAGAACAACCTCGACCCCGAGGTCGCGGAACGCCCGGACGAGCTCATCGTCTACGGCGGCACCGGCCGCGCGGCGCGCTCGTGGCAGGCGTTCGACAAGATCCTCGAGACGCTGAAGCGGCTGAAAGACGACGAGACCCTCCTCGTGCAATCCGGGAAGCCGGTCGGGGTGTTCCGCACGCACGAGTGGGCGCCGCGGGTGCTGATCTCCAACGCGATGCTCGTGCCGAAGTGGGCGACGTGGGAGGAGTTCCGCGCCCTCGAGGCGATGGGCCTGACGATGTACGGGCAGATGACCGCGGGATCCTGGATCTACATCGGGACCCAGGGGATCCTGCAAGGCACGTTCGAGACGTTCGCCGCGGTCGCGCGCACGCACTTCGACGGCACGCTGGACGGCCGCCTCGTCGTCACCGCGGGGCTCGGAGGGATGGGCGGGGCGCAGCCGCTCGCGATCACGATGAACGGCGGCGTCGCGCTCGTCGTCGAGGTCGATCCGCTCCGCGCCGAGCGCCGGCTCAAGCAGGGCTTCCTCGACGAGATCGCCGATTCCCTCGACGATGCCCTCGCCCGGGTCGAGGGCTACCTCGGATCGCGGACGCCGCGGTCGATCGCGCTCATCGCGAACGCGGCCACGATCCTCCCCGAGCTCGTCCGGCGCGATGTGCGCGTGGACGTCGTCACCGACCAGACCTCGGCGCACGACCCGCTCGACGGGTACGTCCCCGACGTGAAGAGCGCCGCGCTGCTGCGGATCAACGACCCGGCCGGCTACGTCGAGGCCTCGCGCGCGTCGATCGCGAAGCAGTGCGAGGCCATCGTCGCGCTCATGGACCGCGGCAGCGTCGCGTTCGACTACGGGAACAACCTCCGCGGCGAGGCGAAGACCGCGGGATTCGCGCGGGCCTTCGACTACCCGGGCTTCGTGCCGGCCTACATCCGCCCGCTGTTCGAGCGCGGCAAGGGACCGTTCCGCTGGGTCGCGCTGTCGGGCGAGGCGAAGGACATCCTCGCGACCGATCGCGCGGTGCTCGAGCTCTTCCCCGACGATCGCTCGCTCCGGCGCTGGATCACCCTCGCCGAGGAGCGCGTGCCGTTCCAGGGGCTCCCGGCGCGCGTGTGTTGGCTCGGCTACGGCGAGCGCGCGGCGTTCGGCGCGCGGATCGACGAGCTCGTGCGGACCGGGAAGCTCGGCGCGCCGATCGTCATCGGGCGCGACCACCTCGACTCCGGATCGGTCGCCTCACCGAATCGCGAGACCGAGGGGATGCGCGATGGGAGCGACGCCATCGCCGATTGGCCGATCCTCAACGCGCTCGTGAACACGGCCGCGGGCGCGACGTGGGTCTCGGTGCATCACGGCGGCGGCGTCGGCATCGGGAACTCGATCCACGCCGGGATGGTCGCGGTGGCCGATGGGACCGAGCTCGGGCGCAAGAAGCTCGAGCGCGTGTTGACGACCGACCCGGGCACCGGCGTCATGCGTCACGCCGACGCCGGCTACCCGGATGCGATCGCGTTCGCGAAGGACAAGGGAGTCGACCTCCCCAGCGTCTAGGGCCGCGCGATTGACTTGCTCTGCGCGCGCATGTAGAACGCGGCTCTACCCGAGGACGATGAGGTGGGAGGGTCCTGTCATGTTCGGATCGAACGGCTCGAGGCGCTCAGGGTGGGTCGCCGCGCTCGTCGCCGCGACGGTCATCGGGGCCTGCGGCGGTGGGGCGGGCGCGCCCGGCGCCGCCGGATCGGCGTCGCCGTCGGCGGCGGGATCGGTGGCGTTCAGCGGGACGATCCTCTTCGGCGCACCCATCTCGCTGACCGGGAGCACGGCCAAAGAGGGCGGGCTCACGCGCGACGGGTACGACCTCTGGAAGGAGACCACGAACGCGAACGGAGGCATCACCGTCGGCGGCAAGCACTACGTGGTCGACACGAAGTACTACGACGACGAGAGCAACGCCCAGAAGGCCGCCACGCTCGCGGACAAGCTCATCAAGGAAGACAAGGTCAACTTCCTTCTCGGCCCGTACGGCACCGCGTCGACGCTCCAGGTGAGCACGGTCGCGGAGAAGAACAAGATCCCGATGGTCGAGGCGAACGGCGCCGCCGAGAGCATCTTCAGCCAGGGTTACCAGTACACGTTCGGCGTGCTGTCCCCGGCGAAGAACTACATGAAGGGCCTGATCGAGATGGCCGTTGCCCAGACGCCGAAGCCCACGACGGTCGCGATCCTGACGGCGGACGATCCATTCTCGGTCGAGGTCGCCGACGCGGCGCGCGCGCTCGCCCAGCAGAACGGTCTGAACGTCGTCTACTACCAGAAGTACCCGAACAACGCGACGGAGCTGCGCGCCCCGTTGACCGAAACGAAAGCGCGCAACCCCGACCTGTTCCTGAACAGCGGGCATCTCGCCGAGAGCCTCGCGATCATGCAGCAGGCCAAGGAGCTCGGCCTCAGCCCGAAAGGCTTCGGGTTCAGCGTCGGGCCGTCGATCCCCGACTTCCAGACGACGCTCAAGGCGGATGCGAACTACGTCGCCGGGGGAAGCCAGTGGACCGCCGATCTGAAGTACAACGGCAACGATCTCTTCAAGACCCCCGCGAACTACAACGCCGTGTACCTGAAGCGCTTCGGCTACGAGCCGGCGTACCAGTCGGCGGAGTCCACGGCTGCCGGCGTCGCGTACCAGAAGGCGATCGAGGCGGCTGGGAGCCTGGATCCGACGGCGGTGCGGAACGCGCTCGCGAAGCTCGACTTCATCTCGTTCTACGGGCAGATCAAGTTCGACGACCGCGGCATCAACATCTACAAGCCGATGGTCGTCGAGCAGTGGCAGAACGGGAAGAAGGTCACGATCTGGCCGCCGGATGTCGCCAACGCGAAGCCGCAGTGGCCGGCCCCGCCGTGGAGCAGTCGGTAAGCGCGGTCGCGCGCCGCGGTCGGTTCACGTGGATCTCGTCCAGCACGTCCTGAACGGGCTGCTCCAGGGTTTCATCTTCGCGATCATCGGCCTCGGGTTCTCGATGGTGTGGGGCATCCTCAACATCATCAACCTCGCGCACGCCGCGTTCATCATGTTGGCGGCGTACCTCACGTACTTCCTCTGGGCCGGCCCGGGGGTCGATCCGTTCGTCGCGCTCCCGCTCGTGATGGCCGCGCTGTTCGTCCTCGGCTACGTCATCCAGAGCCGGATCATCAACCTGGTCATGCGCGCGTCGGTGCTCACGACGTTCCTCCTGACGTTCGGGATGGAGGCGCTGCTGGTCAACGTCGCGCTCCGGCTGTTCACGGCCGACAACCGCCAAACGAAGCCGTCGTACGCGAACGTGTCCCTCGCTCTCGGCGACCTGCACCTGCCGTACACGCAGCTCGGAGCGGTCGTCGTGGCACTCGTCGTCACCTGCCTCCTCTACCTGTTCCTCGACCGGACCCGCACCGGTAGCTCGATCCGCGCGGTCGGCCAGAACAAGGTGGCGGCGAGCCTGATCGGGATCGACCTCGGCCGCACGTACGCGCTCACATTCGCGATCAGCGCGGCGCTCGCCGGCGCGGCCGGCACGCTCCTTTCGACGACGAGCGGCTTCTCCCCGCCGAGCTTCGGCATCTTCAACATCCTCGCGTTCAGCGTGGTCGTGCTCGGCGGCCTTGGGAGCATCCCGGGAGCGCTCGCGGGGGGTCTCGTCTTTGGCCTGGTCAGCGAGTTCGCCGGGACCTACGCGCTCCAGGAGCGAGAGGTGGTCGTCTTCGCGGTCCTCGTGCTCGTGCTCGTGCTCCGACCGACGGGTCTGCTCGGCCGCGAGGGTTACCGGTGACGAACCTCGTCGTCCTCCTCGGCTGTCTGGTGCTCGCGAGCCTGGCCGCGAGCGCGCGCGCTCGCGCCGACGTGCGCCGCGGCGCGGGCGCCGCCCTCCTCGCGCTGCTGTTGATCGCGCCCCTCCTGTCGGACACGACCTCGATCCTGTTCGACGCCCTCACCGCCATGTGCATCGCGTACGGCTGGAACGTGATCGGGGGCTACACCGGCTACGCGTCGTTCGGCAACGTCGCCTACCTGGGACTCGGCGCGTTCGTCGCGGCCGGGTTCATGAGCCGCCAGCCCGGACACCTCGCGCTCCCCTGGTTCGTCGCGATCCCGTTGGCCGTCGGCATCGTGTCGGTCGTCGCGCTCGCCGTCGGATTGGCCGTGCTGCGGCTGCGGGGTCACTACTTTTCGATCGCGACGCTCGGGGTCGCGATCGCGATGCCCGAGCTCATCAACTGGGACTTCGCCTTCGGGCCAGATGGCGTCGTCCCCAACTTCTTCGGCGGCGGGAGGCCCCTGAATTTCCCCCTGGTACCCGACGCGCAGCTCGGCGGACTGGCGTTGGGGGCGGACCGCTACCTCTTCTACTACCTCGGCCTGCTCACCGCCGTCGTCGGGTTCAGCGCGACCCTGCTCCTTTCCCGGAGCAAGCTCGGCTACGCCCTCGTCGCGATCCGGGAGAACGAGGACGCCGCGGAGGCGCTCGGCATCAACACCACGGCCATGAAGTCGCTGGCGTACGTGCTGAGCGCCGCGCTGGCCGCGCTCGGCGGCGCCGTCGTCGGATACAAGCTCACGAACATGACGACCGAGGCGGATGCGCTGTTCAGCATCACGAACAACCTTCAGATGATCGTGATCACGCTCATCGGCGGCCCTGGCTCGATCTGGGGTCCGGCGATCGGGGCGTTCATCCTCTTCGCGATCCAGGAGGGTCTGCGGTCGGTGTCGAACAGCTCGCTGTTCCTCGAATGGCAGGCCGCGGTGTTCTCGTTGCTCATCATCGTGGTCGTCCTGTTCCTGCCGCGCGGCCTGATGGAGTTCCTCCGCGGCCGCGAGCGATTCACCTGGCGACGGCTGCTGCGCAACCTGACGGCGAACCGGGTATGACGCTCGCCGCCGAACCGCTGCTCGCCGTCCGTTCCGCGACCCGCCGGTTCGGAGGCCTCTACGCCGTCAACGACGTCACCTTCGAGCTCGGCCAGGGTGAGATCCTCGGGTTGATCGGACCGAACGGCGCGGGAAAGACGACCCTCGTCAACCTCGTGACCGGATCGATGCGTCCGAGCGGTGGGACCATCGTCTTCGCCGGGACCGTCCTCAACGGATTGCGGCCACATCGCGTTGGACGGCTCGGCGTCGCGCGCACGTTCCAGGTCGTACGACCGTTCGCGAATCTCACGGTCCGCGAGAACGTCGGCGTCGGCGCGATGTACGGCGCGGGCGGCCACCGCCGGTCGGCGCGCGAAGCCCTGCGGACGGCCGACGAGATCCTCGAGTTCGTCCACCTCGGGTCGCGCCGCGACGATCCGGCCGAGAGCCTGACGATCGTCGGCCGCAAGCGGCTCGAGCTCGCGAAGGCTCTGGCGATGGAGCCCCGGTTGCTGCTGCTGGACGAGGTGATGGCCGGGCTTCGCGGCGCGGAGATAGATGAGGCCATCGAGCTCGTCCGAGCGATCCACGCGCGCGGCGTGACGCTCATCGTCATCGAACACGTGATGAAGGTGATCGTGGGCGTCTGCAGCCGGGTCATCGTCCTGGACTACGGCCGCAAGATCGCCGAGGGCACCCCGGCGCAGATCACGGTCGACCCCGCGGTCGTCGAGGCGTACCTCGGGAAGAAATACGCGCAGGGACGTCCGCGTGCCGACTGACGGTGTCCTCCTGCGCACCGAACGGCTGAACGTGGCGTACGGAGAGGTGCAGGTCCTCTGGGACGTCGATCTCGAGATCAGGCCCGGGGAGATCGTGGCGCTCATCGGGTCGAACGGCGCGGGGAAGAGCACGCTCCTGTCGACGATCAGCGGTCTGCTGCGTCCGCGGTCTGGGCACGTCACCTTCGACGGACAGGCCATCGATCACGGCTCGACCCAGCGGATCGTCGACCTCGGGATCGCGCACGTCCCGGAGGGCCGCCAGCTCTTCCCGGCAATGAGCGTTCGGGATCAGCTGCTCCTCGGGGCCTTCAGGCGGAGCGACCGGAGTGCGGTCCCCGGTGACCTCGAGCGGGTCCTCGAGCTGTTCCCGGCACTGCGCGATCGCCTTTCGGCGCTCGCGCTGACGCTGTCGGGGGGCGAGCAGCAGATGGTCGCGATCGGCCGGGCATTGATGGCCCGGCCGCGCTTGCTGATGATCGACGAGCTGTCGCTCGGTCTCGCCCCGATCGTCGTGGAGAGCCTCATGGACACGATCACCGCGCTCAATCGCGACGGCACGACCATCCTCATCGTCGAGCAGGACGTGCAGGCGGCGCTCGAGCGATCGACCCGCGGTTACGTGCTCGAATCCGGGGTCGTCACGCTCTCGGGGAGCGCGGAGGCGCTCCTCGGCGACGACCGCGTCCGGCGGGCCTACCTGGGGGTCTGACCCGCCGGACCGTCCGTGGACCGCGGCTCAGCGAGCCGCGGAGCGAAGCTCCCGAAGGACCTCGTCGAGCCGCTCGTAGGTCTCGCGTGCGCCGGACTCCATACCGCTCTGCAGCATGCCGTCGCGGTCTTCCTTGGATGCGAACTGATCGTGCGCCACCAGCAGCGTCCGCCCCTCGCGCTCGGTCAAGGTCATCGTCTCGACCGAGATGTGCCCCGCGACCGGCTCGTACTCGAACGTCCAGATGATCCGCTCGGGAGGCGTGACCTCGCGGAACTCTCCACGGAAGGCGTGTTCGCCGCCGTCGGCGCCGACGTTGCGCATCCGCCACTTGCCGCCCGGGCGCACGTCGAGCTGATCGACGACGGTCTTGTAGCGGCGGGGCCCCCACCACTTCGCGAGCAGCGCCGGGTCGGTCATCGCCTTGAACACGATCTCCCGCGGCGCGTCGAACTCGCGGGTGATCTGGATCTCGGTGTCCGAAAGGACGGTGATCGTCATCTCGTACTTACTTGCGGTGGCCATCTCTGTTCCCCTTCTTGTTTTGTAGTTCGCCGATGACGTCGTCGAGCTGCTCGAACCGCTCGCCCCACAACCGGCGGTACCGCTCCAGCCAGCTGTCGAGCTCCTTCAGCGGCTCTGTACGCAGGCCGTAGATCCGCTGCTGCGCCAGCGGCGTGACCTGCACGAGTCCGGCCTCCGAGAGGACGCGCAGATGCTTCGACACCTGCGGTTGGCCCATCCGCAGGCGACCGGCGATCTGCCCGACCGGGAGCGGCCGGTGCCGGAGGAGCTCGACGATCTGGAGCCGGTTCGGCTCCGCGAGGGCGCTGAACGTGGCGGTCGCGCTCATAGGGGGTGTATACGCTTACAGGAATATACCTGTCAAGGCATATATCGTGGAGATCGCGTAACGGTCAGGGCCGCTCGGGCTCGAACGTCGGGCGCGAGACGAAATCGACGGTCCGATGGGTGGTGTCGCAGAACGGCTTCGTGCCGGAGTGGCCACAGCGGCAGAGCTTCACGGTGTGCCCCTCCTCGACCCGGCGCTCGTTGCCGTCGGCATCGACGATGACCGCGGGACCGTGGACGACGTACGGCCCGTTCGGTTCCATCTCGATCCGCGGGATGTTCACTACGCCACCCGCACTCCACCTTGGAACACGGCCCACACGCGCCAGAGCGCGCGAGCATCCGAGAGCGGATCGCCGTGCACGAGGACGAGATCGGCGGGCATCCCCGGCTCGATCCGGCCGGCGTGGTCGTCGCCGAGGAGCTCGCCGCCGGCACGGGTCGCCGCGACGAGGGCCTCGCGCGGCGTGAGGCCGGCCGCGACGAGCAGCTCGACCTCCCACGCGAGGTGCCCCGCGCGCACGGAGCCGCCGCCGAAGTCCGAGCCGGTCGCGATGCGCACGCCCGCGCGCTTCGCCGCGGCGACCGACACGTACGCGCCTTCCTTCCGCTTCGCGATCCGCTGCCGGCCCTCGTCGGCGGTGAAGCGCTCGATCGCGGTCGTGCGGCCGAACGTCTCCCACGACGCGAACACCGACAGCGTCGAGGTGAGGGTCACGTTGTTCTCCTTCATCGTGCGCGCGATGTCGTCGTCGAGCTCCATGCCGTGCTCGATGGAGTCGACCCCGGCCGCGGCCGCGACGCGCGCGCCGTCGAGGTACCCGGAGTGGCACGCGACCCGTGCGCCACGTGCGTGGACGGCCTTGGTCATCGCGGTCATCGCGGGCACGCCGAACGGCGAGTCCTTCACGCCGCCCGGCGCGTCCATGTAGATCTTCACGAAGTCCGTCCCGAGGTCCAGCTGGTGGAGCGCGGCGGCCGTCAGGCCATCGTCGTCCGTCGTGACCCACATGTCGGGGTAGCCGGTCTTCCCGATCCACGTGCCGGCGACGCGGATGTACGGGTTGCCGGCCTTTCCGGAGAGCTCCTCGCGCACGTCCAATGAAATGGGCCGGCCATTCGCGCTCGGGGCGCCGACGTCGCGGGCCCAGAGCACGCCGGCCTGGACGAGACGCTTGGCGTTGGTCCGCGCGACCTCGCGCAGCGCGTCGGGCGGGTCGCCCCCGCGGACGATCCAGTGGCTGCCGCCCTGCATCGTGAGGTGGCTGTGGCAGTCGACCATCCCCGGCACGATGACCGCGCCGCCGGCGTCGATGACCGTCGCGCCGGCCTGGTCGATCCCGCCGTTCGGCGCGATGGCCTCGATCCTCCCATCGGCGATCGCGAGCGACACGCCGAGCCGGAGCGAGTCGGAGGAGCCGTCGGCGAGCGCGGCGTCGTGGAGGATGGTCCTCACGACGGCGCCTGCCCTTCACCTTGGTATTTCCCCTTGTAGCCCTCGGCCGTCGCGCTCGAGAGGCGGAGGAAGACGAGCTGCAGCACCGCCGCGCCGCGCTGCAACCGATAGCCGCGCGGGTTCAACACCGAGAGCAGTCCCTCGCCGCGGCCCGAGTAGCCCGCGTCCCACACCGCGCTCTGCAGCGCGACACCCGAGCGCAGGAGGGTCGAGCGGGGGCGCGCGAACGCCATGAGATCCGCGGGCAGATTCACCTTCTCGGCGTACCCGATGACGTAGCTGCCCGCGTGGAGGTCCCACCAGCCATCGGCGTCGGGCTGTACATCCTCGCGCGCCGCGGGCTCCCGGAGGTTCGACGCCGCGCCGAGGAGGCCGGGTGAGGTGAGCCGTTGGATGCGGTCGACGCGGAGGTCGATGCCGTTCGGCTGGATCTGGGTCGCCGGATCGATGCCCTCGACGAGGGGTGGCTGCGCGTTGATCGCTGCCTTGAGCTCTTCACGCGACAGCACGCTCACTCGCGCCGGATGCTAGGCGGACGCGCGGTCGGATGCCACACTTCGTGGCGTGACGGCGCTCACGCCCAAACCGGTGTCCGCGTCGAGGACGGTCTTCGCGAAATCGATGCTGCCGAGCGACGCGAACCCGTCCGGCAACGTGCACGGCGGCGAGATCATGCGGCTCATCGACGAGTGCGGCGGCGCCGCCGCCGCCCGCCACGCCCGCAAGCGCGTGGTCACCGCGCGGGTCGACGAGCTCTCCTTCGTCGCGCCCGTGTACGTGGGCAACCTCGTCACCGCCCGCGCGTCGGTGAACGACGTCGGGACGAAGAGCATGGAGGTCGGTGTCCGCGTCGATGCCGAGGACATGCTGACCGGCAAGGTCGTCCACGTGTCGTCGGCCTACCTCGTGTTCGTCGCGATCGACGAGAGCGGGAAGACGGTGCCGATCCCACCACTCATCGCCGAGACCGATGAAGAGAAGCGCCGCATGGCGGCGGCGAAGCTCCGCCGCGAGCGCCGGATGAAACAGCGGGCGTGATCGCGTCGCGCCACCGCGACGCGATCCTCCTCGGGGCGATCGTGCTCGTCACGCGCCTGCCCTTCGTCACCCACCTCCTCTGGGAGTGGGATTCGGTCCTGTACGCCCGCGCGCTCGAGCAGGGGTTCCACGTGAGCGCCGACATCGCCGATCAGCGGCCGCACCCGCCGGGGTACGCGTTCTACGTCGCGGCAGCCTCTGCCGCGCGATGGATCTTGAACGACAGCAACGCGGCGCTCGTCGCGATCTCCGTGCTGGCGAGCGCGCTCGCGGCCGCGGGGGTGTACCTGCTCGCCCGCCGCTTCGCCAGCCGGGAGGTCGCGGCGTTCGCGGCGCTGGCGTTCGCGGCCGATCCCCTGGTGTGGGCCCACGGTGAGATCGCCCTCCCATATGTCGTGCTGGCGCTCGGCTCGGTCGGACTCGCGCTCCTGTTCTGGGACGCGCGCCACGGGAGCGAGCGGCAGGCGGTCCTCGCGAGCGTCGCGTTCGGCATCGCCGCGGGCTTCCGCCAGGACCTGCTCCTCGTCCTCTGGCCGCTGTGGCTCTGGAGCGTGGCGCCAGCCGGACCGGGCAGGGTGTTTCGCTCGGCGGTCGCGGTCATCGCCGCGTCGCTCGTCTGGCTCACCCCGTCGGCCATCGCCTCCGGCGGGCTCGACGCGTACGTGAGCGCGGTGCTGGCCCAGTCGGGGACCATCACCGGGCGCTCCGTCGTCACCGGGAACGACGTGCTCTGGTACGACGTGCGCTTTGTGATCCTCGCGCTCGCGTGGGGTCTCTTCGC
>Ga0070698_100005194_pt1 | contig 14242 bp, 12 predicted proteins | sample KBSK1502metaG_FD_65477 | JGI IMG/M metagenome (GOLD analysis project Ga0070698, IMG submission 65477) | Corn, switchgrass and miscanthus rhizosphere microbial communities from Kellogg Biological Station, Michigan, USA - KBS K1-50-2 metaG | ecosystem: Host-associated > Plants > Roots >...
CACCCGGTGTCGGCAAAACCATGACCAGCCAGACCGAAGTCGGCACTCACGCTACGAGCCAGACACCAGATGCTCAGGACCCAACCACCGCGATAGCGGCGATGTCACCCTCACACTGAGTCTCACGCTAGGCCGCCCGGCGACGACGGAGCAATCGAGTTCAACGGGACTCACGTGGCGGCGCCGGGCCTGGTGACCCGAGCCGCCAGGACCAGATAGGCCGAGCAGGCCATTCCGCCCGGGAGCGTGAATGGCGCAGGCTGGCCTGGTGAAACTCAGACTGGCCAGGCTGATGGTGGTTGTCGGTATTGCGGCGTGCCTGGTGGCACTCCCGGGGTCGAGTCAGGCCTCTGTCCAGGGCGGTCTCTTCAGCACCAGCGTGAGCAAGCAGGTGGACCGCAGCTCTGACGGCGCGTACGCCAACCTGACGGTCGCCTGTCCCGCGGGCTGGACGCCAACCTGGGGTGGCTACACCGACTCCCTCGGCGACGACATCCGGCGGATCGCGGAGAACGTCGGATTTGGCTCCGGAGCCAGCTACAGCGTGGACATCGTCGACTACTCGTCCGGTGTGTACGCCCAGACCACCGTGACCGCGACGGTGCTGTGCGTCGCGATGTCCAACTTCACCGACTCCAAGGCGGTGCTGGGCACCTTCCCGATCCAGGCCGACCACACTTCGTTGGGAATCGTGTCCTGTGGCGGAGGCTGGTCGGGGCTCAGTGCGAGCGTCTCCTTCGTCGGACTGGACACCACCGTCCTGACGTCGAGTCCGTTCAATGGCGGCCTCGGCTCCTGGATCGTCCGCGGCTGGAACCTGAACCTGAACGCGTCGATGAGCGTGGTGGTCCACTGCGTCCCCAGCGCCAACCTCGACTACGTGCGGGTCTTCACCCACAGCGATGCTGTCGGGTGGGGTGCGACCGCGAGCGCCGTCTGTCCCGACGGATTCTGGATGATGGGCGGCGGCACCTACCACAATGGGGGCGACGGCGGCGCGATCACCATCGACCCGGTGCGCGACTACCGAACGTTGTCCTCGCGCACCCTGAGCCTGAGCACCGGCACCATGGTCACGACGATCATCTGTGTGCCGGGTCCCGTGCCGATCGTGGGCGTGACCGGAAACGCCGTACCCCTCAACTCGACGACGGCGCAATGGCAGTTCACCGCCACCGACCCAGCAGCTTCCGGTGGCTACGGAATGACGACCTCCTGCCGGCTGCAGGTGGGCAACAGTGATGGGGCGGTGATCTTCGACCACGTCTGCACGTCGCCGGTCCCCGCGACCGATCTCGCCGAGGGTCCTTACCTGATGACGGTCACGGCCACGACGAGCGACAACCGGGTCGGGTACAACTCGTGGCCGGTGACCATCGACCACACCGTGCCGCTCGTCGACTTCGCGGACAACCCCGGTGTCCAGCATCCGATCAACGCGGTCGAGGTCCAGGCCCAGGTCTCCGACGCGCTGTCGTACGTCGTCTCGTTGACCTGCGCACTTGACGATGCGACGCCGGCACCCTGCGGCGTGGGGGTTCCGACGTACTCAGCCACCGACCCGGTCTGCAACACCTCCTGCCACGACTACCGCGGCGCCCAACAGTTCGCACTCAAGGATCTCGCCGACGGGACCCACACCCTGCACGTGAGGGCCACCGACTCGCGGAGCAACACCAAGACCTACAACCTGCCGTTCGCGGTCGACACGGTCGCGCCGACGGTGAAACAGACGGGTCCGACGTCACCGTTCACCGTGGGCTCCCAGACCACCGTGACGTGGACGGGGTCGGACGCCGTCTCGGGCATCAACCAGTACGGCGTGCGGTGGCGGAAAGCGCCCTACAACACCGGCTTCGGAGCCTGGTCGACACCGGTTCACACGGCCCCGACGGTGAAGTCGCGGGACTTCGGCAGCCTCCAGCGCGGCACGACGTACTGCTTCTCCGTCGATGCCAGCGACCACGCCGGCAATGTCAGTCCCTGGACCGGCGGTCGCTGCACCTCCATCCCGCTCGATGACCGCGACCTCGCCGACTCCGCTGCCTGGACCGAGGTATCGGCGGCGGGATACTTCCGCGGGACCGCGCTGACCACCACACGATTCGGCGCCACGCTGGCGGTCACAGGCGCGACTGTGAAGCGGATCGCCGTGGTTGCCAAGAAGTGCCCGACGTGTGGCAGCGTCGGGGTCTACGTGGGAGGCACGTTGCTCACCAAGGTCGACCTGAAGGCCGCCACCACGTCACGCAAGGTGATCGTGCTGCCACCGTTCGCCCTCACCACCGGCACCGTGAAGCTCAAGGTCCTGTCCTCCGGCAAGCTCGTCCAGATCGACGCCCTGGGTCTGAGCAGCGTCTAGCCTCCGACGGAGCAAACGGTGCGCAGGTGACGCAGGGGGTCGCTCCGCGCGGCTATCCGAGCGTGAGGCATTTACCAACTGCCCCGTTTGCTCCGTCGCCGCCGAAATGGCTCGGCAGCGGAACGCGGATAGCCTTGGCCGGTGAGCACGAGGGCAGCGACGTACGACGCAACGGTCATCGGCCGTGAGCAGTTGTCGCGCCACTTCGTGAGGCTCGTGCTGGCCGTCGACGGGTTCGAGAGCAGCGGGGTGCCCGACGAGTGGGTCGCGCTGACCGTGCCGGGGCAGTTCCAGACGCGCTACTACACGGTGCGCTCCCACTCCGACTCCGAGCTGACCCTCGACATCGTGGTCCACGAGCACGGGCTGGTCACCGAATGGGCATCCGGCGACTGCGTCGGCGACGTGGTCACCATCAGCGAGCCGAAGGCGTCGTTCAAGATGCCCGACGATGCGCAGTGGCTGCTCCTCGTCGGCGACCTGACCGGCCTGCCCGCGATCGCGCGGATTATCGAATGGGCTCATGGGCGACTCGGTCGTGACCAGATCCGGGCCTGGGTGGAGGTCCCCGACGAGCCGATCCGCGGATACGTCGACGCCGAGGTCACCTGGTCGATCCCGCCCGCGGGCGTCGAGACCGCCACGGCCGCGATCGTCGAGTCGATCGACTGGCCCGACGGGCCGGGCTACTTCTGGATGGCAGGGGAGTCCGCGCAGATGCGGGCGATCCGCAAGCACCTGATGCGCGAGATCAAGCTGCCGAGCACGGCGTACGACGTGATGGGCTACTGGCGCGGGGGTGGCCAACAGCGACAGCCGCGTGCCGTCGACCCTGGCCCGATCTGGCGGGACGGCAAGGCAGCGGGCAAGAGTGACGAGCAGATCTGGGCAGACTATGACGCAGCACGAGAGGCCAGTGGTGGTTGAGCACAAGAGCGGGTTCGCGAGCTTCGTCGGGCGTCCCAACGCCGGCAAGTCGACGCTGACCAACGCGCTGGTCGGCTCGAAGGTGGTCATCACCTCGTCGAAGCCGCAGACCACCCGCACCGTGGTGCGAGGCATCGTGCACCGCCCCGACGCCCAGCTGATCCTGGTCGACACCCCTGGCCTGCACCGGCCGCGCACGTTGCTCGGCGAGCGCCTCAACGACCTGGTCAAGACGACGTGGGCCGAGGTCGACGTGGTCGCAGTGTGCTTCCCGGCCAACGAGAAGATCGGCCCCGGCGACACGTTCATCGTCAACGAGCTGGCCAAGGTGCGCCGCACCGTCAAGGTCGCGATCGCGACCAAGACCGATCTGGCCACGCCCGAGCAGATCGGAGAGCACCTGCTCGCGATCCAGAAGCTCGGCGTCGACACCGGCACCGAGTGGGCAGAGATCGTTCCGGTGTCCGCGGTGTCGGGCAACCAGGTCAAGCTGCTCGAGGACCTGCTGGTCGGGCTGCTGCCCGACGGCCCGGAGCTCTATCCCGACGGTCAGCTCAGCGACAGCCCCGAGGAGGCGATCGCGGCCGAGCTGATCCGCGAGGCTGCCCTCGAGGGCGTTCGCGACGAGCTGCCGCACTCGATCGCCGTCGTGGTCGAGGAGATGGGCCTGCGCCCGGATCGCCCCGAGGACAAGCCCCTGCTCGAGATCCACGCCAATCTCTATGTCGAGCGCGACAGCCAGAAGGGCATCATCATCGGCCACAAGGGTTCGCGCCTGCGCGAGGTCGGCACCGCGGCTCGCCAGCAGATCGAGGCGATGCTCGGCACGCCGGTCTACCTCGACCTGCGGGTCAAGGTCGCCAAGGACTGGCAGCGAGACCCGCGTCAGCTGCGCAAGCTCGGTTTCTAGAGGGCGAAGTCCACGCCGGTTCGCTCGACGCTCAGCGCCCACAGCTTGGCGGCGAGGCCTTCGTCGCGCGCGTGCCGGCTGAGCTTCGCGGGACCGATCGGGCCGCGCCACTCGCTGAACCGGGACGGCCCGGTGTAGCTGCCCGGCTCGGCCGTGGTGGCGGCGTACAGGCTCGGGTTGGCCGCTGACCGGGCGCTGGCGAAGAAGATCGGCAGGAGGTACTTGCCGACCGGCCGCAGCAGCGGGTTTGCACCCATGCCGTCGGGCGCGGCGACCAGGCCGGTTGCGGCGACGCCGGGATGTGCCGCCGTCGAGGTCAGCCTCGAGCCGGCGGCCGTGGCCCGTCGGTGCAGCTCGAGCGCGAAGAGCAGGTTGGCCAGCTTGGTGTTGCCGTACGTCGGCACCGGAGCGTACGACGTGGCCGGGTTGCCGTCGAGGACGGCCGGGCTGCCCTCGTGGGCCGCGATCGACGACACCGTCACCACCCGGGGTGCGGGCGCCTCGAGGAGCGCGGGCAGCAGTCGGCCGGTGAGCGCGAAGTGGCCGAGGTGGTTGGTGCCGAACTGCAGCTCATGCCCGTCGACGGTCTCGCGATAGGCGGGCGGGCGCATCACGCCGGCGTTGTTGACCAGGATGTCCAGCGGACCTTCCCAGCGACTCGCGAAGTCGGCGACCGACTGCTGGGAGGCCAGATCGAGCTGCTCGACGCGCGTGGTGCCGGCCATGTGCGCCGCAGCCTGCTCGCCCGCGGCGGCGTTGCGGCAGGCGAGCACGACCGTGGCCCCGTGGGCGGCCAGTTCGCGGGCGGTGTGCAGCCCGATGCCGGAGTTGGCCCCGGTGACGACGGCGGTCCGTCCGGTCAGGTCCGGCAGGTCGCTCGGCTTCCAGCTCACGGCGTACTCCTTCTCAGGTGGTCGGCACCCAGCAGGTGCCGTAGTGCTGCCCGGCATTCCACTGGGCGCGGGTCGGGGCCAGATAGCTGAAGACCACGGTCAGCGGGTCGGCGGCCGCGGCCCGGGCAGGATCCTCGCACGAGGCCTGGTCGTCGGTGAGCTGCTGGGCGCCGGGATAGGTGGTGCCGCGATGGCGTACGACGGCGATGGCCCGCCAGGAGTGCTTCTCCGAGCAGATCACCCGCTCGAAGCCGGAGCTCCCCGGCTCGGCCGTGCCGCAGGTGCCGAAGCCCTCGTCGTCAAGTGAGAGGTGGCGCGGCAGGGCGGCGAGCTCGTCCTCGCGGGCCAGCGCGATCACGTCGCAGCGGAACCAGCTCGCGCCCGCGTCGGACTGCTCCACCGACGGGCTGAACCAGACGGCACGGAACATGCTCAGCGCCAGGTCGTCGGCGCTGCCACCCAGGTCGTCGGCGAGTCGGCGGGTGCACTGGGCGGCGATGTCGTCCTGCACGCGGCGCGAGTCGACGGCGAGCAGGTGCCCGTCGACCACCGCATCGATGGTGCCGACGTAGAAGGTGCGGGCGGTGTGCGGCTCGCGGCAGCTCACGTGCCCGGCGTCGGTGGTGGGGGCGACGGCGTCGTCGTAGCTCAGCTGATAGCAGCGACCTTCCTGCGGCCGCGGCAGTTCGGTGGCCAGGACGAGCGCGGGATGCGTCGTGGGCGCCGAGGAGGTGGGTGTGCCCGACGGGGTCGAGGAGTCGCAACCGGCCGCGAGGACGGCCAGGGCGAGCAGAGCGACGGAGCGGCGGATCACTGGTCGGTCTTCGCCCAGCAGACGGACCGGCGGTTGCCGGCCGCCCACTCGCCCTCGTGGAACCACGTGTAGCCGAAGTCGTAGTTCACCGGATAGCTCAGCCAGGCGCCGACGGACTCCGAACAGAACTTGCTGGTGCGGTCCTGGACCGCCTCGTCGCCCGGGTAGGGGTCGCCGGGCTCGCCGAGCTTGATCGTGGTCACGGCCCGCCAGCTGTGCGGCTCGGTGCAGGCGACCTTCTCGGAGTCGGTCACCGTGGGGCCGTCGGCGCAGATCATCCACCGGTCGGGGCGAGGCGCGAGGATCCCCTTCGCGGTCGTGGGGAGGCCGACGTACTCCTTGCTCGACTCGCCCCCGCCCACGACGTCGCAGCGGTACCAGCGGGCGCCGGCGGCCCAGGCCTTCTCGCTCGGACGGAACCACGCCCAGCTCAGGATCGTGCGCATCACCAGCGACTCGTCGGCGCCGAGGAACTTCTCGAAGGCCAGCGAGCAGGTGGTGTAGGCGAACTCGCCAAGCCGGCGATCGTCGTACGCCGCGTCGGTCAGGTCGGCGGGGATCGGGCCGACCGCGAAGGTCTGCGCGGTGTGCGACTCGGTGCACGGCACCGTCTCGGTGGCGTTGCTGGGGTGCTTGACGTCCGCCGGCGTCAACGACCGGCAGGCGCCCAGGGCCGGCGCTGCGGTGCTGTCGATCTGCTCGGGGTCGGGGTTGCTGCCCTGGTCATCAGGCGCGCACGCGGCGAGCGCCAGGAGCAGCGCGACCGGGCCGAGGGCGCGGGCAGACAGGAGACGGGCAGACACAGTGCCGTGGAGCCTATCTCGGGATCAGATCAGGGCAGCGATCGTGGCGCCGAGCTCGTAGGCCTGCTCCTCGTGCCCGGCGTCGACCGGACCGAGCACCCCGAGCACGTCGTACCCCTGCTTCCAGCCGAGCGCGGTGACGATCGACTGGACGCTGCGGATCGCCCCGGTGAGGTCGTAGCGGCCGTGGAGGTACAGGCCGTAGGGACGCTTCGCCGTCGCCCCGGCCGACTCCCCGGCGCCGCCCTTCTCGTCGAGTGCCCCGCCGATCTGCAGGAACGTCGAGTCGAAGAAGTGCTTCAGCGCGCCCGACATGTAGCCGAAGTTCGCGCTGGTGCCGAGCACGTAGCCGTCGGCGGCCAGGACGTCGTCGGCGGTGGCCTCGAGGGCATGGCGTACGACGACCTCGACGCCCTGGAGCTCCGGGTCGTGTGCGCCCGCCACCACTGCGTCGGTCAGCGACTGGAGCGAGCGGCTGGGGGAGTGGTGTACGACGAGCAGGCTGGGCATGGTCCGAGGCTAGTGCTGGACTGCCGGCCGTCCAGTTTCTGGATGTCCGGGTGCGTCAGCCGCACCAGCGGCGCTAGTCTGGTCGGGTCATGATGCGTCAGCTTCTGCTTCTTCGTTGCCGCAGCGAGGTCTGATCAGCCGGACCCCCTCGCTGCGGAGAGTGTGCTGCGCGACCGGCGCCACTCATAGCTACCGCCGAGGAAGACCATGACGAACATCAGCAACATCAGCAATCAGCAGCAGCCGTCCGGACTGCCGATCGAGCGCTACCGGGCATTCGTTCCCGTCGACGTGCCCGACCGCACCTGGCCGACGAAGAAGATCACGCACGCTCCGCGCTGGCTCTCCACCGACCTGCGTGACGGCAACCAGGCGCTCATCGACCCGATGACGCCGGCCCGCAAGCTCAAGATGTTCGAGCTGCTGGTCGGCATGGGCTACAAGGAGATCGAGGTCGGCTTCCCGAGCGCGAGCCAGACCGACTTCGACTTCGTCCGCAAGCTGATCGACGAGGACCGGATCCCCGACGACGTCCAGATCTCGGTGCTGACCCAGGCCCGCGAGGACCTCATCGAGCGCACCGTCCAGTCGCTGGTCGGCTCCGACCGCTCGACCGTGCACCTCTACAACGCGACCGCCCCGCTGTTCCAGCGCGTGGTCTTCCAGGTCACCCCCGAGGAGTGCCGCAACATCGCGGTACGCGGCACCGAGCTGGTGATGAAGTACGCCGAGTCCCTGCTGGGCGACATCGTCGGGACCGAGTCGTTCGGCTACCAGTACAGCCCCGAGATCTTCACCCAGTCCGACACCGACTTCGCGCTCTCCGTCTGCGAGGCGGTCTCCGACGTGTGGCAGCCCGAGGCCGGTCGCGAGATCATCCTCAACCTGCCGGCGACCGTCGAGATGTCGACGCCCAACACGTATGCCGACCAGATCGAGTACTTCGGCCGCGGCCTGACCCGTCGCGAGCACAGCGCGATCAGCCTGCACCCTCACAACGACCGCGGCACCGCCGTGGCCGCCACCGAGCTCGCGCTGATGGCGGGTGCCGACCGGGTCGAGGGCTGCCTCTTCGGGCACGGCGAGCGCACCGGCAACGTCTGCCTGGTCACCCTGGGCATGAACCTGTTCAGCCAGGGGATCGACCCGCAGATCGACTTCAGCGACATCGACGAGGTCCGTCGTACGGTCGAGTACTGCACCAACCTGCCCGTCCACCCGCGCCACCCCTATGCCGGCGACCTCGTCTACACCGCCTTCTCCGGCTCCCACCAGGACGCCATCAAGAAGGGCCTGGAGGACCTCGAGCGCCAGGCCGCCGAGCAGGGCATCCCGGTCGGCGAGATCCCGTGGGAGGCCCCGTACCTGCCGATCGACCCGAAGGACGTCGGCCGCACCTACGAGGCCGTGATCCGGGTGAACAGCCAGTCCGGCAAGGGCGGCGTCGCCTACCTGCTGAAGGCCGAGCACAAGCTGGACCTGCCGCGCCGCGCCCAGATCGAGTTCAGCCGCGTGATCCAGGAGCGCACCGACACCGAGGGCGGCGAGATCACCGGCGAGGAGATCTGGGACGTCTTCACCGCTGAATACCTCGACCGAACCACCCCGCTGCAGCTCAACTCCGTGCACACCAGCAGCGCCGCGGGCGAGAAGGACTCACTCACCGTCCGGGTCTACGAGAACGGCGAGGAGCACACGCTCGAGGGCCAGGGCAACGGCCCGATCGCCGCCTTCGTCGACGCGCTCGGCACGTTGGGGTACGACGTGCGCGTGCTCGACTACTCCGAGCACGCCCTGTCCAGCGGTGGCGACGCGATCGCGGCGGCGTACGTCGAGTGCGCCATCATCAACGCAGCCGGCGACTCTGAAATCCTCTGGGGTGTGGGCCTCGACGCCAACATCGTCACCGCGAGCTTGAAGGCGGTCATCAGCGCGGTCAACCGCGCGTAGTCGCTGGTCGAGCCTGTCGAACCATGAACCTGAATAACCTTCAGGTTTCACGCTCGTTGCACTGGTCATGCGTCGACCTGTCACCGCCCTGACCACCCTGGCTGCCCTGGCAGCACTCGGCGCGGGGGCCCTGCTGCCCGCCCAGGCGAGCGGCTCGGCCGCCGTGGCCGGGGATCCCTACGGCCACCTGTGGAACATCCTGCCGCCGGGGAGCAACGGCAACGTCACCGCGCCCGACCTGGTTGCCGTCGGCCCGAGCCGGGAGGCGACCGGCACCACGCCGAGCCACTTCGCGGACCAGCTCGAGATGTACGACGCGCTGACGAAGAAGGCGCCGGCCGCGCTGACCCGCGGCGACCTCGACTCGCTCTACAAGGCCAACAACTTCACTCCGCAGCAGGTCGTCAGCACGGCGACACCGAAGGCCGGCGTGAGCATCGAGCGCGACCAGTTCGGCGTCCCCTACATCACCGGCAGCACCTTCGCCGATGTCGAGTACGGCGCCGGCTACGCCGCGATCCAGGACCGGATGTTCCTGATGGACGTGCTGCGCCACACCGGCGCGGCCCGGATGGTCGAGTTCGTCGGCAACACACCCGGCAACGTGCACATGGACCAGCAGCAGCTGCAGCTGGCGCCGTACACACATGCGGAGGCCGCCGCCCAGGTCCAGAAGGCCGCCGCCCGTGCGGGCGCCGCCGGCCCGAAGTTCCTTGCCGGTGCCGACGCGTTCCTCGCGGGCATCAACCAGGCGCAGTCCGACCTCTGCCCGGTCGTCGTGGCCTCGACCTGCCCGGTCGAGTACGCCGCACTGCAGAAGACCCCGGAGCCGTGGGACCGCGCCGACCTCACCTATGTCGCCTCGCTGGTGGGCGGCATCTTCGGCAAGGGCGGCGGCGGCGAGTACGCCAACGCGATGTTCCTGCAGAAGCTCGTCAAGAAGTTCGGCAACGCCAAGGCCCGCGCGGTCTACAACGACCTGCGCGAGAAGAACGACCTCGACGCACCGACGACCGCGTCCAACTACACGCCGTACCTCGTGGGCGGCATCAACCCGGATCGTCCCGGCGTGGCCATGCCCGACCTCGGCGCCCCGACCGCGCCGGGCAGCGGTGCCGAGATCGCGGGCAGCTCGCCGCTGCCGGTGACCTCGCTGCCGCTGGCCGAGCAGATCGGCAAGGCCGTCTCGGTGGCGCTGAAGGCGCACGGGATGAGCAACGCGATCCTGATCGGCGGCAAGCACTCGGGGACGGGCAAGCCGCTGACCGTCTTCGGCCCGCAGACCGGCTACTTCACGCCGCAACTGCTCGTGGAGCAGGTGCTCAAGGGTCCCGGCATCCGGGCTCGCGGGGTGTCGTTCGCCGGCACCAACCTGGTCGTCCAGCTCGGCCGCGGAGTCGACTACGCGTGGTCGGCCACCAGCGCCAGCAGTGACAACGTCGACACCGTCGTCGAGCGGCTCTGCAACGTCGACGGCAGTGCGCCGACGATCACCTCCACGGCGTACAAGGTGGGCACGAAGTGCAAGCCCATGGACCAGTGGACCCACACGGAGACCTCCCTGCCCAACATCGGCTCGCCCGGCGCGCCGGCGACGTACAACTTCCGGGTGCTGCGCACCAAGCACGGCCCGGTCCTGATGCGTACGACGGTCAAGGGCAAGCCGGTCGCGCTGGTGACCCAGCGGTCGACGTACGGCCACGAGGTGGACTCGGTCATCGGTTTCGCCCAGCTCAACGACCCCGGCTATGTGCACGACGCGGCGAGCTTCCAGAGGGCCGCGAGCCACATCGACTTCACCTTCAACTGGTTCTACGTCGACAACCGCGACATCTCCTACTTCGGCTCCGGGCTGCTGCCCAAGCGGGCCAGTGGGGTGGACCCTGACCTGCCGCGCTGGGGAGCTGCGTCGTACGACTGGAACGGCTGGCTCAGCTTCGCCGGTCACGCCCACCAGACCAACCCGCCCAGCGGCTACTTCGTCAGCTGGAACAACAAGCAGGCACCCGGCTTCGGCGGTGCTGACAACCACTGGGGCTACGGCTCGGTCTATCGCTCGCTCGCCCTCGAGGACAGGCTGAAGGCTGCCATCGCGCGTGGCCCGGTGGCCATCGAGGACATGGTCGGCGTGATGTCCGGCGCGGCGACCGCCGACTCGCGGGCCCGCTACACGCTGCCGTGGCTGCTGAAGGTGATCGGCAACGACCCGAAGACCAGGCAGGCCCGGGCCCTGCTCACGACCTGGCTTCAGCACGGCACGCCGCGCGTGGACCGCGACCGCGACGGCGCGTACGCCGACCAGGCCGCGATCGCGCTGTTCGACACCTGGTGGGAGGACGGCCAGAACTCGGTGGCGTACGACGTGATCAAGGGCCGTCTCGGGCTGGCGCTGACCCGGCAGATCCCCGTCATCCTCGACGACCACCCGCGCCAGGGCATCGGGTCCTCGTTCAACGACGTCGCGTTCTACGGCTACGTCAACAAGGACCTGCGCCAGCTGCTCGGCAAGCACCTGCGCTCGCCGTACCACTTCGGCTACTGCGGTGGCGGCTCGCTCGCCGCGTGCCGGACGACCCTGCGTGCCTCGCTGCTCGGCGCGGTCAACCGGGCGCTCGCGGCCCAGGGCGTCTCGTCGGTCTCGGCGCTGACCTACGACAAGACGCAGGACGACATCGTCAGCCAGACCGCCGGCGTCGTGGGGGCGCGCAGGATCGACTGGCAGAACCGGCCGACCTTCCAGCAGGTGGTGGAGTTCCTCACCCACCGGCCTCGCTGATTGCTCAGGGGAGGCGCAGCTCGTCGCAGACGGCGGTGCTGCCCTCCCGGAGCGGCTCCGACTTGCCGGTGGGCACGAAGCCGTAGGAGAGGTACGCCGCTCTGGCCACCGGGTTGGCCCGGTTGTGCCCGATGACGAGCGGCAGGTCTCGTGCTCGGCCCCAACTGACGACGGCGTCGAGGATCAGCTTCGACAGGCCGCGTCCGCGGTGCTCGGGCACGACCCACATCGCGATCACCAGCGCCTCTCCGGCGTCGTTGACGATCACGCCGCCACACGCCACGGGTGTCCCTCCGTCGAAGGCGATGACCGGGTTGGCCCGTTCCACCCAGGCGCGCCACGCAGTTTCGTCGTACACCACCTCGCGCTCGTAGGTGGAGCCGTAGGCATCGGGGGAGTCGGCCAGCGACCGCAGCCTGAAGTCGCGCCAGGTCTCCCAGTCGTCGGGCTCGAGGAAGCGCAGCTCGGTCGTCATGGGTCAACTGTCCCTGACGGACTCGACGCCCGACCCAGCGAAACTCCGTTGTTGCCGGTGATGGGTGTGCGTAGCGTGCCGAGTGATGAGCGAGCGAGCGTTGGTCCTGGGTGGGGGAGGATCGACAGGCCACGCATGGGAGATCGGCGTGATTGCCGGCCTGTTCGATGCCGGGCTGGATGTGACCACGGCTGACCTGATCGTCGGGACGTCGGCAGGATCGACGGTCGCGGCCCAGATCTGCGCGACCCCACCGCCCGAGCTGTACGCCGCCATCCTTGTCGCTACGTCTCAACCCCGGACGGGTCCGGCGGGATCCGAGCGTGGACGTGCCCAGATCGGGTCGGTCGTCAACCACCTGGAGAGAACGAGCGCGATCATCGCCGCCGCTGCGGATGCGGCCGACATGCGTTGCAGGATGGGCGCCGCGGCGCTCGAGCTGGACGCGGCCTCGGACGGCTCCTGGCAAGCGAGGTGGCGCACGACCGTCGCCGCCCGGCTGACCGGCAAGCAGTGGCCGCAGCAAACGGTGCAGATCGTGGCTGTCGATGCGCGCACCGGTGAGCCGGTCGTGTTCGACCGCCACAGCGGAGTCGACCTGGTGGACGCCATCGCCGCCAGCACGTCGAGCGGCCTTCCGTACGGCATCGGCGACGACTGGTACATCGACGGCGGCTACCGACGCAACGAGAATGCCGATCTGGCGTCCGGATACGCACGGGTGCTGGTGCTGTCACCCTTCGGCGGAAGATCACGGCATCCGCTGGAGTGGGGAATGCAGCTCGCCACGCAGGTCGACGAGCTGCGCGCGGGCGGCAGCAGAGTCGAGACGATCTTCCCGGACAGCAGCTCCGAGCACATGTTCGGGGCCAACGCGATGGACCTGTCGCTGCGTGCGGCCGCTGCTCGGGCTGGTGACGAGCTGGCCAGAGCCCTTGCCGAGCAGGTCTCGGAAATTTTGGTCCTGACGTCCCGGGAGCCAGTCGACTGATCGGCGGCAGATAAGTGCTCGTTCCGCTCCCGTGGCTGGTGGGCTGGCAGCTAGTTGACGATCTCCATGATGTCGTCGTTGGTGCACGCGCGCACCCGGGCGATCGTGTCCGGGTGCAGGTACTGGCCATACTCCTCCGTCGACACCACGCCTCCACCCAACCCGGGCAGCTCGTCGCCGGGGTGAAGGACCAGCTCCGTGCCTTCGTAGGTGAGCACGACTGCCTGTTGCGCTTCATCCCAGGTCGTGTCGGGAGGCCAGATGACGGGTTGGTCACCCATGAGCAGGCACCCGTCGACCAGTTCGAGTCGACCGGTGATGAGCGCCAGCATCTGGGAGGGCGTCTGGGCGTGGGTGAGCACCGGGTTCCCGTCGATGGGTTCTGGAAGATCACGCTGGGCAGCAGGCCAGAGCAGCGAGGTGACCAGCAGAACCACACAGAGGACCACTGCCACTCCGAGACCGCCGATGACAGCCGCGATGCGGCGATTCATCAGCGGCGGCATGGGCACCATCCATCTACGTTAGTTCACGAGGGACAGGCCCTCACGGTCCGCCGTGTGCCCCGGGTTCCTCGTCGCCGTGGCGATGGACGACCTTCCACGTGCCGTCCTCGCGCCGGTAGACCTGTGTCACCCGCAGAACGTAGTTGCGAGGTTCGCCGTTGACGGTCGTCGAAGTCATCTCGCGGTGGACTGTGTAGGCCAGGTCCCCGCTCACATCCGACGCGATCAGGTCGATTTCACTGGAGGTTGCCTCGGAGAACGTGTCGGCCAACTTCAAGAAGACCTCGCGGGCGCCGGCTGGGTCGGTGGCGTTGAGCCATGCCCC
>Ga0070698_100005195_pt1 | contig 14238 bp, 12 predicted proteins | sample KBSK1502metaG_FD_65477 | JGI IMG/M metagenome (GOLD analysis project Ga0070698, IMG submission 65477) | Corn, switchgrass and miscanthus rhizosphere microbial communities from Kellogg Biological Station, Michigan, USA - KBS K1-50-2 metaG | ecosystem: Host-associated > Plants > Roots >...
ATGAGTCATCAGCTCTCCCATCATTGCGGCGACGACTTTGAACGTGTGCGATCCTTTGCCGCTTCTTGACCGCGGTGGAAGGCTGCTGCGCCGCCGCCGACTTCCTCGCATGAGATGAAGCGGCTGGAGGTTCCGAGCCTTGTGCGCTCTCCGGTAGCTCTACCAGCGGTGAGGCCGACGCGACTACTGCGGCCGGTGTGGGGGCTGTGGCATCCGTTGCCGGGACGGGTGGGTTACGCCCGGCTGGACGCACGCGCACGCGCCGAATCGGAAAGGGCTTGATGGACTCCTTTGCCTCGACCTTCGTGTCGGCCTCGTTCGGCGCCGCAGGCGTGGCTTCCGCGGCGGCCACCAGCACCCTCTCGGAATTCGAGACGTCGACGTGCGCCGCCGTCGAGGCGCTATCTGGATTGCGATCGTGGCCCGCCCTAAGCGTCGCAATGCTTGCGCCGATGATCACCCCGAATAGGATGGAGACGATAGCGACACGCAGCTCACGGCGCCGGCGCGGCGTGGGACAAAAATATCCAAATTCCGGATGCACGTGGTACGCCGAGGGCATCGTATCTCCTGTAACCGTGGCCGCCCCCCGCGCCCCTTGAGGTCATTACGTAACGGAAGTCAGTCAAGATGCATCCTGGTTTAGAGGCCGCCACTGCAAGGCGTGAGATAAATTGAGCAAAGCTTTGCAAATTGCAGCGAGCCGGTAACGCTCGCACCCACGTCAACCATCCAGCAAAAATCAGCGGCGGACGCCTCGTCGAGCTCAGCAGCGGTTCGCCCGCTCTCAACAGTTGGCTGGTGGTTACCGCGCCAGTTTCGCGGACGGCTGGGATTCCTGCCGCCGCTCAATCCGCTCCGCTTCATCAGGATTTGCTGAATTTTGCTCCGTTTTACTCGGCCCCGCGCCGGGTGCGGCTTAGGTTGAATCACAAATCCTCGTGGCGCTCGACGCCCGTTTGAGAAGGAAAACCCACGCCGGTACCGCCGATTTGCGTGCGAGAAGAAATTGACCGTTTCGGAACCGAAGGAGCAGTGACGCATGGCAACGACAACAGCAGCAGCAGCGGCCCCCGTCGCGGTAGCAGCGGCATCGGTCAAGAAAGCGCCGAAGCCACTCCCCGCGCCGAACAGCGACTTCTACCAGCTCGCAGATGTCTTGACCGCCGAGGAAAAGGCGATCGTCAAGAAGGTGCGCACCTACATGGAGACCAGGGTCCAGCCGATCATCAACAAGTACTGGTCCGACGACGCGTTTCCGTTCGAGCTGCTGCCGTCGTTCAAGGAGCTGGGCCTCGGCGGGCTGGGATTTGAGGGCTATGGATGTGCCGGCGGAAGCCAGAAGCTGTTCGGCTTCGTCGCCATGGAGATGGCGCGCACCGACGCTTCGTTCTGCACCTTCTGGGGCGTCCACAGCGGCCTGGCCATGGGTTCGATCTACCTCGACGGCTCGGAGGAGCAGAAGCAGAAGTGGCTGCCGCCGATGGCGCGCTTCGAGAAGATCGGCTGCTTCGGCCTCACCGAGCCGCTGGTGGGTTCGGGAACAAGCCGCGGCATGCTGACCACTGCGAAGCGCGAGGGGGACACCTGGATTCTCAACGGCCAGAAGCGATGGATCGGCAACGCGCCGTGGTGCGACATCTCGATCATCTGGGCGCGTGATCTCGCCGACAACCAGGTCAAGGGCTTCATCGTCGAGAACAAGACCACGCCCGGATTCAGCGTCGAGAAGATCGAGCACAAGATCGCGCTCAAGGTGGTCCAGAACGGCCAGATCACGTTGAAGGACGTCCGAGTGCCGGAAGCGAACCGTCTGCAGGGCGGCAACTCCTTCCGCGACACCGCGCGCGTGCTGCGCATGACGCGCTACATGGTGGGCTGGGAATCGACCGGCCTCCAGGCGGGTGCCTACGAGCACACGCTCAAGTACACCCAGGAGCGATTGCAGTTCGGCAAGCCGATCGCCTCGTTCCAGATGGTGCAGGATCTGCTCGCCAAGATGCTCGCCAACGTGACCGCCTGCCAGTGCCTGATGGTGCGGCTGGCGCAGATGGATGATGACGGCAAGCTCGGCGACCATCACGCGGCACTCGCCAAGGCGTTCTGCACGGCCAAGTCGCGCGAGACGGTCGCGTGGGGCCGCGAGCTCTTGGGCGGCAACGGCATCGTCGCCGACTACAACGTCGCGCGCTTCTTCGCCGACGCCGAAGCGCTCTACTCATACGAAGGCACCTATCAGATGCAGAATCTGATCCTCGGCAAGGCCATCACCGGCCTCGGCGCCTTCGTGTGAGCCAAGGGCGAGCCAGCGGCTGCTCCCCGTCCCCCGCCTCCGCCGGCTCGCCCCCTTATTTGCAGACAGGAGATGCGAACATGGCTTCGGCAACTGCAACACTCGCGCCTTCGCCCGCAGTAGCGCCCGCTACTACTGCAGCACTGACGCTCGCGAATGTTCTTTACGAGAAAAAGGATGCCATAGCTTATGTGACGGTCAATCGGCCCAAGGTGCTCAACGCCTTGAATACGCCGACGTGGAAGGATCTGCGAACGGTATTCGAGGATACGCGGGACGACGCGGCGGTGCGCGGCGTCATCCTGACGGGTACCGGCAAAGCGTTCATCGCCGGTGCCGATATCAGCGAGCTCGCGCATCTCACGGCCTTCGATGCCGAGCAGTCCAGCCGCTTCGGACAGGGGGTGCTCGATCTGATCGAGGATCTCGGCAAGCCAGTGATCGCGGCGGTCAATGGCTTTGCGCTCGGCGGCGGCTGCGAGACGGCGATGGCCTGCACCATCAGGATCGCAGTGGAGAATGCGAAGTTCGGCCAACCCGAGGTCAGGCTCGGACTCGTTCCGGGCGGCGGTGGAACGCAACGCTTGCCGCGTCTGGTCGGCAAGGGTCGCGCGCTCCAGCTCATTCTGTCCGGAGAGATGATCAGCGCGCAGGAGGCCTATCGTATCGGGCTGGTCAACGAGGTCGTTGCTGAGGCTGATCTCATCACGCGTGCTGAAGCAATCCTCAAGAAAATTGCCTCCAACGCTCCCATTGCAGTGAGGTTCGCGCTCGAAGCGGCGAACAAGGGAATGGACACCAGCCAGAGCGAGGGCTTGCTGCTCGAGGCCTCGTATTTTGGCCTCTGCGCCGCCACCGACGACAAGAAGGAAGGCACGTCCGCCTTCCTGGAAAAGCGTGCCCCCCAATTCCGCGGGCGGTGAGAAAGACCGTCACACGACGATTTCAGGAGCGATCGAATGGCAAACGACAACATTTTCTCCGGACTCAAGGTGGTGGACTTGGCGAGCTTCATCGCAGGTCCGAGCGCCGCCGTGATCCTGTCTGACTTCGGCGCGGACGTCATCAAGGTGGAGCCGCCGAACGGCGACCTCTGGAGGCATGGACACCAGATCCCGCCGCAGCCGCAAGCGAAGGATGCCTATCCCTGGCACCTGGCCAATCGCAACAAGCGCGGCATCACGCTCGATCTGAAATCCCCGAGCGCCCAGCGGGTGCTCGAGCGGCTCGTCAAATGGGCGGACGTGCTCATCGTCAACACCCCGCATCCTGGACGCAAGAAATTGAAGCTTGAGTACGACGACGTGGTGCAGTGGAATCCGCGTTTGATCTATGCGGATGTCACGGGCTTCGGCGAGAAGGGGCCGGACGCGGATCTTCCGGGATTCGACATCACCTCGTACTGGGCGCGCAGCGGCTTGCTGTCGATGACGCGCGATGCCGGCGCGCCGCCGACCTGGCCGGTGGCTGGAAGCGGCGACAATGCGACCGCCGTCGGCCTCTACTCCGTGATCGTCACGGCGCTTTACCGTCGCGAGCGCACCGGCAAGGGATCGTATGTCACGACCTCGCTGCTCGCCGAGGGCGTCTGGTCGGCGAGCGTGTCGATCCAGGCGGCGCTGTGCGAGGCGAAGTTTTTCGCCCCGCACGATCGCAAGAATCCCGCAAACGCGGCGCTGAACGTGTACCGGGCTTCCGATGGCGCCTGGTTCGTTCTCATCGTCACGCCGGACAAGCTGGCGGCCGTGGCCAAAGCGATCGGCCGCCCGGATCTGCTGACGGACCCGCGATTCTCCGATCCCGCGAAGCTCGTGGAGAGCATGCCCCAGCTGACCCGGATTCTCGACGAGGTCTTCGGCTCACAGCCGATGGCGCATTGGTACGAGGTCTTCAATGGCGTCCACGTCACCTTCGGCGTCGTGCGCGACCCGCAGGAGGTGATTAAAGATCCTCAGTTGCGCGCCAATGACATCGTCGTTCCGCTCGAAGGCGCCGGCGGCAAGCTGACGTCGACGATCAGCAGCCCGATCCAGGTGCACGGCGTCGCCAAAGTGTCGGCACGGCGTGCGCCCGAACTCGGCGAGCACAATGCGGAGGTTCTCCGACAGCTGGGCTTCAGCGCCAGCGACATCGACGGCTTGCGCGCGAGCGGCGCCACGGCCAAAGCGAAGGAACGCGCGGCATAGCATCCTTGGTAAGTCTTGAAAGGATTCCGAGGTGCTTGGAACGAGAGCAAGAGCAATGAGATCCGCGCAAACCGGGCCGCTTTGGCGCATTGCGACCACCCGCATGCCGACTAGGTGGGGCATGTTCGATGCCATCGGCTTCGAGCGCGATGTGTCGAACGGCACCCAACGAGTCGAAACCGCGCTCGCGATCATCATGGGCGATCTGTCCGAAGGCATTCCATTGCTGCGCATCCACTCGCAGTGCTTCACGGGGGAAATACTCGGGTCGCTGCGCTGCGATTGCCACGACCAGCTGGAGATGGCCATGCAGGCCATCGCCGCAGAGGGTCGCGGGCTGGTGATCTATGAGTATCAGGAAGGCCGCGGCATCGGCTTGATGGCGAAGTTGGAGGCCTACGAACTGCAGGATGCCGGCCTTGATACGGTAGAGGCCAATCATGCCCTGGGATTCAAAGCTGATTGCCGGGACTTCGGCCTGCCGGCCGCGATCGTGCGCGATCTCGGCATCAAACGGGTTCGCTTGCTCTCGAACAATCCGCGTAAAGCGAGTGCATTGACGGAGAACGGCGTTGAAGTGGTCGTCCTGCTCAACTGCGATGTGGCGCCGAATCCGCACTCGCTCCCCTATCTACGGACCAAGAAGGAAAGCATGGGCCACGCGCTGAGCCTCGGCACGGTGAAGGCGCGGACCGGAGAAGAGATCTGCAACGACCGCGTAGCCGTTACGAACGTACGCAATATGGACAGATTCCGCAGGAGTACCGGCGTCAGGAGAACAGTATGACTGAAATTCTCACGACGAATTCGAAATCGGAACCGGGATCCGGCCGCAAAGGGGCGGTTGGCCGGCTGTTCGTTCTCGAGCTGAGCGGTGGCCGAATTCACTCGATGAGCGCGGACGGCTCCGACCGCAAGGTGATTGTCACCGATTGTCATCTGCCGGATGGCATCGCGGTCGATGCGCGCGCCGGCCATATCTACTGGACCAACATGGGTGTTCCCAACCTCAACGATGGCTCCATCGAGCGCGCCGACCTCGACGGAAGCAATCGCAGGGTCGTCGTCCCGCAGGGCGTTACGTTCACCCCGAAGCAGATCCACCTCGATAAGAAAAACGGCAAGCTCTATTGGAGCGATCGGGAGGGCATGCGCGTCATGCGCTCCAATCTCGACGGATCGCAAATCGACACGCTAGTCGAGACAGGCCGTGGCGACGCCGATCGGCGCGACCAGACTAGGTGGTGCGTCGGGATCACGATCGACCCCGAGCGCAAGCAAATCTACTGGACACAAAAAGGCCCGGACAACGGAGACAAAGGCCGCATTTTTCGCGCTGGCATTGAAATCCCTCGGGGTGAGACCGCCGCCAACCGATCCGACATCGAAGTGTTCTTCAATCGCTTGCCGGAGCCGATTGATCTCGAGCTCGATCGCGAGAATCGCGTCCTCTATTGGACCGACCGCGGCGACCCTCCGCGCGGCAATACGGTCAACCGTGCATCCATTGATGCAAAACCCCAAGCGCCGGAGATCGTGGTGACGCATCTGATGGAAGGGATCGGCATCGCGCTGGATGTCCCGCGCGATCGAATGTTTGTGACTGATTTTGCCGGCTCCATCTATTCCGCCAAGCTCGACGGATCGGGAGAGCGCAATCTTCTCTACGCCCAGGGCAACCTCACCGGCATCGCGTACGCGGAAATCTGAAATCCGGTCGAAGGAGAACCAACAATGTCGAACAACAAACCTATTCGCCGAATCGCCATCATCGGAACGGGCGTTATCGGCGCGAGCTGGACGGCGCTGTTCCTGGCGAAAGGCCTCGAGGTCGCGGCGACGGATGTTGCGCCAAATGCAGAAGCTAATCTTAAACGCTTCGTCGAGACGGCCTGGCCGGCGCTCAAGAGACTGGGTCTCGCGCCCGGTGCTTCACAGTCGAGATTGACATTCACGCGTGATCTTCCGACAGCCGTAAAGGGCGTGGATCTTGTGCAAGAGAACGGACCCGAGCGGATCGACTTCAAGAAGAAGCTGTATCGGCAGCTCGACGAGTTGCTGCCGGCGGACGTGATCATTGCCTCGAGCTCGTCCGGCCTCACCATGAGCGAGATTCAATCGGATTGTCGCCTGCACCCCGAGCGCTGCGTGATCGCCCATCCGTTCAATCCGCCGCACCTGGTGCCGCTGGTCGAGATCGTTGGCGGCGCGAAGACCTCGGAAGCGACCATTGAGCGCGCCGCGGCGTTCTACACCGCCTTGGGTAAGCAGGCCGTCCGGCTGCGCAAGGAGGTCCCCGGGCACGTCGCCAATCGTTTGCAGGCGGCGCTTGCGCGGGAGGTCTATTACCTCGTTGCCGAAGGCGTTGTCAGCGCTGCGGACGTCGACACCGCCTTGTGCTGGGGCCCTGGCCTGCGCTGGGGCATCATGGGCAACATGATGCTCAACCACCTCGGCGGCGGCCCAGGCGGTATCGAGCACTTCTTCCAGCAGTTCACCGGCCCTATGACGGCCTGGTGGAAGGTGCTCGGGCAGCCGGTATTGACGCCCGAAGTGCAAAAGAAGCTCATCGACAGCGTTCATGCCGAGGTCGGCTCGCGTTCCATCGCGGAGCTGGAGGCCCAGCGCGACGAGCTCCTGCTGGCCCTGCTCGAGCTGCGCATCAAAGCGGAGAAAGCGTCCGTCCCTAGAGCAGCTGCTCGCGCTGGCTAAAGCGAAGGCGCGTCTTCCCAGGGGTTCGTGGCGCGCTCGCAAGCATCATGCGTAAGGTGACCGAATGACTGTAGCCTTGGAAGTGACTCACCCACGAAGCAAGTCGTCGGCCCCGGAATCGGCGCCAGCGAAGCATAAGCGCGTCGTCATCATTGGCGGCGGCTTTGCCGGGATCGAGGCGGCACGGGCCTTGCGGCGATGCGATGCCGAGGTCGTTCTGATCGACCGGCGCAATCATCATATCTTTCAGCCGCTTCTCTATCAGGTGGCGACCGCGGTTCTCGCACCCGCCGACATCGCCGCGCCGATTCGCCAGATCGAGGAGAAGCAGAAGAATCTCACGGTGATGCTGGCCGAAGCGACGGCTGTCGATTTGAAGTCGCGCTCGGTTAGCGTATCTTATTCGACGCCCGGAACGCGTAAGATCGCGTTCGATTTTTTGATTATCGCGGCCGGAATGCAATCCAGTTATTTCGGCCACGACGAGTTTGCCAGGTATGCGCCGGGACTGAAGAATCTGAGGGATGCAGAAGCGATCCGAACCAAGATCTTGAGCGCCTACGAGCTGGCAGAGCTCACGGACGACGAGAACGAGCGGGCTCGGCTTATGACTTTCGTGCTGGTGGGCGGAGGCGCCACCGGCGTCGAGCTGGCAGCCTCGATGGCGCAGATGGCTACGGCCACCCTGCGTGGAAACTTTCGTCGCATCGATCCCGCGAAAACTTCAATTGTCCTGCTCGAGGGCGGCAGTCGTATTCTCCCGACGTTCGCCGAATCGTTGTCCAGGAAAGCCACCCGACGGCTTGAGAAGCTCGGCGTGAAAGTTCTGACGGGAACGAAGGTTGAAAAGGTCGACGAGCAGGGCGTCCTCGCCGGAGGAAAGAGGATTCCGAGCGCGACAGTCTTGTGGACGGCAGGCGTCACGGCTTCGCCAGTCGTGAAGACGCTCGGTGTCCCGACTGACAGAGCCGGAAGACTCCCGGTCGACTCGTTCTTGATGGTGCCGGGCGTCAGCGGCGTGTTCGCCGTGGGCGATGTGGCTGCCTTGAGTCAAGGCGGACGGCCGTTGCCTGGTGTGGCCCAGGTTGCGATCCAGCAGGGACGTTATGTGGGCCGGCTGATTTCAGGACACCTCAAAGGCCGACCGCCCCGCCGTGTCTTCCGATATTTCGATAAAGGAAACATGGCAGTCGTCGGCAAGAACTTTGCAGTGCTGGAGCGGGGTCACATCCGAACCAGCGGGTTCCTGACCTGGCTGGTATGGGTGCTTATCCACGTCATGTTCCTTCCGCAGCTTCAGAACCGTCTGCGGGTTCAACGGCAATGGTTCTGGTCATATTGGACCGGACAGCGCAGCTCGCGATTGATCCCCGAAGGGCCGCGAGGTCAGTGATCAGTCCAGGAGACTTACATGTCGATTGAGCTTGATCGTCTCGGCGGCGGAGGAGTGGCGGCGTTCATGCTGAGCGCCAGCACGTCTCCGAAAGGCGCGATAAATTCGTGCCGCCTCCTTGCTTGGTGAAAGCGGCCGGGCGGCGGGCCCTGGGCTTAGGAGGGCCATGTTGTGCGTGACACCGCTGGCGACGTGGTCGTGCGGGTCGCGCAGCGCAACAACGATGGGCCTCGGTAATGGCAGTAGAAATTGAGCGAAAATTTTTGGTTGCCGATCACGGTTGGAAAGACTCGATCGTCCGAAGCGTTCGAATTCGCGATGGGCTGATAGCGAATAACAACGGGCAAAAGGTCAGGGTTCGCATCGCAAACGGTGTAGCAACGATTGCAATCAAAAGTCGGAGGCGCGGCTCGGCTCGCACTGAGTTCGAGTACGCCATTCCCTACTCTGACGCCGAGGAAATGCTACGCACAATGTGTGGCGGCAATGTCCTCGATAAGGTTCGACACTTCGTACCGTATGCCGGCAATGCTTGGCAGATCGACGTCTATGAGGGGCTTTTGGAAGGGATTGTTTTGGCGGAAATTGAGCTAACGGATGCAGACCAGAAATTGATACTTCCTGATTGGATCGGGGAAGAGGTGACTGCCGATCCCGCGTACAGAAAAGTCAATATGGTCGCGGCGCGTTTCGCCAAGTCAAAATTTTCCGACAAAACGACGTTCTGATCGGCGTCTATCTCCGCTTCATCAGGATTTGCTGAATTTTGCTCCGTTTTACTCGGCTCCGCGCCGGGTGCGGCTTACGTGAAAATCACAAATCCTCGTGGCCGCCGCCTGTTGCGGACGCCCGGCAATGACGACATGGAGAACACCGATGGCGAAGACCGTTTCTGAGCAGTTCGTCGAGATCCTCGCCGCCGCAGGGGTCAAGCGCATCTACGGTATCGTGGGCGATAGCCTCAATGGGCTGACTGACGCCATACGGCGTCACGGAAAGATCGAGTGGATCCACGTCAGACACGAAGAAGTCGCCGCCTTCGCGGCCGGCGCCGAGGCGCATCTGACGGGACAACTGGCCGTCTGCGCCGGGAGCTGCGGGCCGGGCAACCTGCACCTCATCAACGGTCTCTTCGATTGCCAGCGTTCACGAGTCCCCGTGCTCGCGATCGCCGCTCAGATCCCGTCCCCCGAGATCGGCAGCGGTTATTTCCAGGAGACACACCCGCAACAGCTTTTCCGGGAATGCAGTCACTATTGCGAGCTCATCTCAAGTGCCAATCAGATGCCGCGCGTCCTCGAGGTCGCCATCCACGAAGCGGTTGGCAAGCGTGGCGTGTCGGTTGTGGTCATCCCAGGCGACGTCGCCTTGCAGCCGGCATCGAATGCGCCCTCGCTCAAGGCAGAGGGGCTGCTGCCACTTGCGCCTGTTGTAACGCCAGACCGGCTCGATCTCGATCGTCTTGCCGCGCTGCTCAACCGCGAGAACGACCGCATCACCATCCTGTGCGGCTCGGGATGCCAGGGAGCGCACAAAGAGCTGATCGCGCTCGGCGAGCGCCTCAAGGCGCCGATGGTGCATGCGCTCCGCGGCAAGGAACACGTCGAATGGGAGAACCCCTACGACGTCGGCATGACCGGGCTCATCGGCTTCTCGTCCGGCTACTACGCCATGCGCGACTGCGACGTCCTGCTGATGCTCGGGACCGACTTCCCCTATCGCCAGTTCTATCCGAATGGGCACGGCGTGCAGATTGCGCAGGTCGATATCAGGCCGGAGAACATCGGTCGCCGCGTTCCTGTCGATCTCGGCGTCGTGGGTGACGTGCGCGCGACGCTCACGGCGCTGCTGCCGCTGCTCAAGCAAAAGCAGGACGGCACGCATCTCGCCCAAGCGCGGCAGCATTATGCCAAATCACGCAAGGCGCTCGACGACCTTGCCAAGGGCACCCCGGGCAAGCGGCTCCTCCATCCGCAGCAGGTCGCCAAGGCGATCAGCGACCAAGCGGCAGCGGACGCCGTCTTCACCTGCGACGTGGGCCTGCCGACGGTGTGGGCGGCGCGCTATCTGGCGATGAACGGCAAACGGCGACTCGTGGGCTCGTTCTGGCACGGCTCGATGGCGAACGCGATGGCCCAAGGAATCGGCGCCCAGGCCGCTTTCCCCGGCCGGCAGGTGATCTCGCTCTCCGGTGACGGAGGCTTCACCATGCTGATGGGCGATTTCCTCACACTCGCCCAATACAAGCTTCCGCTGAAAGTCGTGGTGTTCAACAACGGCACGCTCGGCTTCGTCGAGCTGGAGCAAAAGTCCACGGGCTTTCTCGATTTCGGAGTGGACCTCCAGAACCCGAATTTCGCGGCCATGGCCGAGGCGGTCGGTATTCGCGGAATCCGGATCGAAGATGCGGCCCAGGTGGAGGATGGAATTGCCGCCGCTTTGGCGCATGACGGCCCCGTTCTCGTCGACGCGGTGGTGAACCGGACGGAGCTCGCGATGCCGCCGTCCATTACGCTCGAAATGGCCAAGGGCTTCACGCTCTACATGGTGCAGGCCGTGATCGGCGGCCGCGCCGATGAGGTCATCGACCTCGCGAAGACGAACGTCTGGCGCTGATTGAGATGAGGCTCAGAGCACCCCTTTCCGCGGATCACTTCACATCGAGATTGAGAGGCTAGCCATGTCTATACAGGCGACACCCATGGGCGCAGCCAAGCCGGCGGCAGCGAGTGCCTTCAAGACCGCATTCATCATCGCCTGGCTCTTCTGCCTGTTGTTCTACTTCATGGAGTACGCGGTGCGCTCGGCACCGAGCGTCATGCTGCCCGAGCTCAGGACCGCGTTCGGCCTGAACACGGCGGGGCTAAGCTCGTTGATCGGGCTTTACTATTATTCCTACGCGGCGTTCGCGATTGTCGCCGGCGCATCGGTCGACCGCTGGGGCGCGAAATACACGATCCCGGTCGGCGTGTTGATCCTTGCCCTGGGTACCGCGATGTTCGGCGTGAACGTGAGCTGGATCGCAGGCGTGGGACGGTTCCTGCAAGGCGCCGGTGCCGCCTTCGCGTTCGTCGCAGCGGTTTATCTCGCGTCCCGTGGTCTTCCGGCGCGTTATCTCGCCACCGCGATCGGAATTACCCAATGCGTCGGCATGCTCGGCGGGTCCGCGGGCCAATTCGTTGTCGCTCCCCTGACGCACGGACCGCTCGAATGGCAGCAATTCTGGGTTTATGCCGGCGTCGTGACGTTGTTCATCGGCGTCGCGATGTTCATCGCTACGCCGCGTGAACATTTATCCCAAGGCTCAGACGCGAGCATTTGGACCACGTTTGCGCCGTACAAGACGGTCTTGACGAACCCGCAGTCCTATCTCTGCGGGCTCGTCGGCGGCTTGCTCTTCCTGCCCACCACGGTCGGCGCCATGACCTGGGGCGTATCGTTGCTGCAGGAGGGCTGGCACGTGGTTTATGCGCAAGCAGTCGATCGCGCGGCGGCGGTAGCCATGGGCTGGGTATTCGGCTGCCCGATCCTGGGCTACGTCGCGGACCATATCGGACGCCGCAAACCGGTGGTGTTCGCGGGAGCGGCGTTGATGCTGGCGGCGACGCTGGCGATCTTTTATCTGCCGCCCGAGACGTTTCCTCCATACCTGCTCGGCTTCTTGCTCGGCTTCGGGTCTGGCGCCGCGATGATCCCCTATTCGATCATCAAGGAGGTGAATCCGGATCATGCGAAGGGCAGCGCGACCGGTGCGATGAACTTCCTGGTTTTTGTGATGACCGCATTGGCAGCGCCGGCGATCGGCTGGTGGATGCAAAACCTCGCGGGCGGCGCGACGTTAACGCTGGATGTCTTCGACACTGCCGGCAGCGTCTATGTCGCCGCGATTGTCATCGCGGCAATCCTCACGCTCTTTCTGAAGGAAACCGGGTCGGCCGCTCGCAACGCGCATTGATCCACCGAGAGGAATAAGTCAATGAGCCCGGCTCCGAAACTTCGCTTGCTTGCAGGAACAGAGGCGCCGACGCGATATGTCGATGCTGGGCTGATGGCTGGCAGGCTCGGTAACGGCTCGCGTCTTTCGGCCGAGAAGAGCCCGTCGAGCAATATATCGGCGGATCCCCACGCCAGGTTATTCGGATTATCCCTGGCGGCTTTGTGGGCAGCCTGCCTGGTTCTGAACGCGGCCTCTCAGCCGACCCGCATCTGTGAGCGGTCTGGCCGCGACTTTGGCACCACCACCACCGGCACGAACTCCATATCCGGCTCTAGCCGCGTCGCTCCTACGCGAGGAGGCGGTTCGCACGTGGAGCCATTCGGAACGATCCGTCCCAAGGAGTGCGCAACGAACGAGGACCGCGAGGAGCCCGGCTACTGATGAAAGTCGCCGTCGTACCGGTGCGCGATTGGCTCCGCAAAAGCCGGATTGGCTGCTGATTACACTTTCATGTAACCCGCGGCCCAGGGCCGCTATGCCAAGGAGAATGAGTCATGGAATTGATCTCACGTCGTAACATGCTGGCAGCGGCGACCGCTGCCGGAGGTCTCTTAACGGCCGCCAGTGTCGCCGCCGAGCAACCTCGCGACTTCGATCCGGTCAGTTTTACCGTTGTGCCACCACGAAGGTTTGAGGACCTGCGCGTCGGCGACGTTTTCCGGGCCCCAAGCCGCACACTTACAGATGCACACGCCGCCGCCTTCCAAACGGTTTCGGCTGACAATCATCCTATCCACTACGATGTGGAGTATGCACGACGGCATGGGCATATTGCTCCCGTCGTGCATGGCTTATATTACGCGGTCAAAAGCAAAGCGCGATGCACTCGCTGATCGCGGCGGTGTGCAGCCAGAGAAGGCCCGCGTGATCGACACGAGCGGAGGGGCGTTCGCGGGCCGTTGCGAGGGGCCGCCCTAAGCTGCGATTTCAGAACAAGCACCGGGTGAGCAATTCCAAGTGCTAATCCGCCCGGAAATGATGCGTCGTACACGATCAGTGGAAACGGCTGCCTAATCGCGCCATAAATCCTTGAACCTGTCCGGCGCCAGGTCGGTGTAACGCACCGTGTGCTGAATGTTTCTGTGCCCGAGCCAAGCCTGCAGCGCCCGCGTGTCGTGGCCAGCGTCCTCTCCCTCTCCCCCGATTTCGAAAAACGTTAGGTCGCCCCCCGTGAAACGATAGCGCCAGCACTGGGGCAAGGATCAATGCGAGCTTCATGGGCGCGCCTCCCTCCTACAATTCAGCGCGACAGCGTCGCCGGCCACTGGGCCGACGCCGGGCGCAACTGGCGAACCAGGGCGACGAGCTCCGGGTGCAGTTCAGCGTGAGATTTTGCGGCCCTCTACCTTCTGCCGGTGGCTCGCTTGCGCTCCCCGGTGTCCTCTCACCCGAGCATCGTCTGCACGGCGCTCGCGACATACGGCTTGCCGCCAGCGGTGACGTAGCCGCGCGCCGCAAGCTCGGCAGATATCTTGCGCAACGACATGCCCTGATCGTGCATCTGCTTGGCCAGCAGCACGACATCGGGCCTCGCCTCGGCATACGTTTTGCGCCCTCCGCATTTGCCCGTGGCCGCTTTCTTGCGATCGCGGGCCGCCTTGAGCTTGGCAACCAGTGAAGTCTTCTCGAACTGGGCAATCGCGCCGAGCACTTGCCG
>Ga0070698_100005196_pt1 | contig 14237 bp, 10 predicted proteins | sample KBSK1502metaG_FD_65477 | JGI IMG/M metagenome (GOLD analysis project Ga0070698, IMG submission 65477) | Corn, switchgrass and miscanthus rhizosphere microbial communities from Kellogg Biological Station, Michigan, USA - KBS K1-50-2 metaG | ecosystem: Host-associated > Plants > Roots >...
TAAATCAGCAAGCCAAAGCGGTACGCCTGCTTGCTCTCTTCTGTAGCCCGAGGATCAGGATGATTAGACCGATGTAGCTCACTCCGTTTACGCAACAGAGCCAATAGTATCCCATGGTCTCTGGGGTCTTTGCCCAAAGCGTGGTAACAACGAGCGAAGCGATCGCAATCGCAATGTAGGGAATAAACCACTGCAAAGCGACATGTGAGGTGATTGCGCCCGTCTTTGGGGTAATCCGCCATTCCAGGGTGGTCTTCATCAGGGAGCAGCGGGCGGCGTCAATAACGGCCCAGACAACCCATGGCCAGCGCGCTAGCTGAAATAGAGGTACTTCCCAGTTGATGAGCTTCGCATCGAGTGGTCGAAGTAGACCGCGCCCCTTTACCCAGACAATGATTCCGACCGATGTGATAATGGGCGGGGTTGAGTAAAGGATGAACTCAAAGTAATTTACATGGGCAAACGGGACGCCGAGTACCACTGCCAATAGCGGCAGCAGATAACTGCTAAGCATGGCCCCGGAAAAAAGGAAGTACCATAGCTGTCCGAACAAGAACTGAGCCTTCAGGCGAAGTGGTAACTTGGGGAGATGGCGAGGGGTCATGGTTAGGAAAATCATGACCAGGCTTCTAGCCCATTGGAACTCCTGCACCATGCCATCCGCAAAAGTCGCTGGGCCTTCGCCGTGAGCCTCTGCATCCAAGGCGTGAATACCGCGCCATCCGTGCGCAGCGAGTAACAGCGTGGTAGAATGGTCCTCGGCTAATTCAGGTCCTAGTCCTCCACTTTCTTTTAGCGCGACCGTTCGCACGGCATAGTGCGAGCCGATGCACATTGGGGTCCAGCCACCCGAGTTGTAGCCTGCTTGTAAACTTCCGTGGATATGCGACTCGAGGTATAGACGTCCACGGGCCACCCAACTATTAGCCGCGTTACTATCACAGATGCTCGGCGCGGAGACGTAACCCACGGCCGGATCGTGAAACGGACGCAACATGGCTTCCAGGTAGCCAAGTTGCGGCACGTGATCGGCGTCCATCTGGACTACAAAGTCGTAAGTCTTATAACCGAAAGTGTCGTAGAAATAGGCCAGGTTACCTTCCTTACAGCGCTTGCGTCGCGGCCAAGTATCGCGATGGTAACCGGCAACACCTTTTCGGCAGGAGACAGATACACCGTGTTCTTTGCACCAGTGCAGGATCTCCGCCGTTGGATCTTCATCAGCCAGCCAGGTATCGTGCGGACTGGCCTGTGCCTTCATGGCTAGCAGCATGCGCTGCACTAGAGAAAAAGGCTCCGACGAAGCCCGGGTAACAATCATGGCGACGCGCCAATCTTTCGGAATTGTTAGCGCGGGATTACTTCGTTTCATCCGACTCAGAAAGAAGAAATAGTAACCCGGTATGATCGCTCCCCAGACCAATATCAGCGAATTGAAAGCAAATCTAACCGGTCCAGTAAAATGGCTAGGATCTAACCACCAGACTCCAAAAGCGGCAACGGTTGCTAACCATAGACAGATTAATAATTCGAGTTGCTCCCTTTGTGCCTTATTTAGTACATCAACCAAATAGCCATCGGAAGCACGCTTGCAGACATGCTTCTTCATTACGTGGCTCACATCGGCTATCCGCGCTTAGCATGAAGACAGTGGGATCCGACTTAATGTGATGAACGTATGATAAATGCCTAGCCGGGCTATTTGTTATAGATGAGGACCTGTCTCTATAAAGGAGATGGTTTAATATGGTAATTCTAATAAACCGAGTGGATCTTCGGTAAGTCGTTCAATTCTAATGTTCACCGAACGCGCGCATCACGCCATGCGACCGCCGCGTAAGCGGCTATCGAGAGTTTGACGCGCGAAGAAAAACGACGGAGACGGTTCTGCTCGAACTCTGGGGCCAGGTCGTTGTTCTTAATCCGTTGCTGGCTCAGCGTCGCGACGGAAACAATTGCGGACTAATTCGCCAATCGGGAGTGGTACAATGCGGACCCCAGGCCCCAGGAGTATCCTTGGCCTGGAAGTAGGCCACGGTCTTGAGCAGAGGGTAATTCTTCATATCCTGCAAAGCAGCGCGCAGCCAAGCCTGCTGAAAATCATGACCGCCAGTCACGCCGAACTCGGCGATGATCACTGGCTTTTGGAAAGCTGCTATCCGTCGGTATTTTTCGTCCATCTGCTCACTGAAAGATCGGACTTTGTGATAGTATCTCAAATCAAACTGGGGGAACCCAAACACAGATAATCCTACGAAATCCGCAAACGCGGATCCCGGCCAGTAGCGTTCACATCCATTATCGCCGACGGGGGACCAAATATAAAAGATGTTATGTGCGTACGGTCGGCAGGCCATGACAAAGTGCCTGTAGGCATTCTTGTACAGTTCAGCGTTACGCACGGCCCAAGGATATCGGCCAGTTACGTTCTCCATTTCGTGGCCCCAGCGTAAATAGACCGCATCGCGGAACTCGGCGATATCCGAGGCCAAAGCTCGAATCGTCCGATCGTACTTTCCGGTTATAACATCGGGGAGAAGGGAAGAACTCAATGGGGTAATCGCGTCGTCGGCCCAGGGCTCGATACTAACCAAGGGCTGTCTCCCTTTGTCCCGAATGGCATGCAATTGTCGGAGGAGGTCGCCAGAATGGTAATTGGCCCAACTGACAAAGACGTGCTCAATTTTGACCGCAGGCTCATGCTGCAATAACCCACCAGGGTCATATGCGCCTAGGTTGATTGCCGGGGAAGCAAGCACGGCATCTTCGGCCAAAGGGATTGCCAGGGCAGCCGTTAACAACGTTTTCATAAACCGCCGCCTTGTTGTTTTGTCCTTGTGGTCTGCCGGATCCTTAATTGAACCAGAAGCCACCTGGCCAATAAGGCAAAACAGCCCGACGATCAGGAGCAGTTGGAATATATTATTAAGCTCGTCCATCCTCTCACGCCGGAGTCAAGAGCCTCCGACACTGGCGCCTGGACCGCAGTCGACCGCCGGGAGGGTAGTGACATTTCTGAGATTTGTCGAGGCTAGGTTGAGTTTTTCCGCCAAACGCTTTTTACGTTTCTCGTCTCCAACCGGAGGGGAGAAATGCCGAAGCGGCCATCGCCTGCCAGCATTTCGAACCAGTTGAGCGCCAAGCAAATCGCAACGATGGGATTGAATCAAACGCTGGAGGCCACGAAGACTGCGCAGCCGACAGCAACTCCAACGCCGTAAAAATCTCGTCGCGGTGCATCGGATTCCAGCGAACAGTCTAGTAGTACATTTATGAAAAGCTTTTTTGCTTCTTTCTTCGGAACTCTTTTCGCCATAGCGCTGGTAATAATCGGGGGATTCTTTTTGCTGATCGGCATTATCTCCCTGATTGGATCGAGCAATAAAGGACCTACCGTAGAAAACAAGAGTGTGCTGGTCATCGACCTTTCCGTGCCGATCTCTGACGCTCCGGCCGAATTCAACACCTCAGAGCTGATCTCAGAGCTATCGGGTCAGGAAAATCAGCGCGTTACGCTGCGGGAAGTCTTGCGCAGTATCTCCCTGGCTGCCACTGACGATCGGATCTCCGCGATTTTCCTGACCGGAAACGTAACGCCGGTCAGCTATTCATCCGGGTTAGCGGCGCTCCACGAAATCCGCGAAGCGCTCCTCCGTTTTAAGCAATCGAAGAAGCTCGTATATGCTCACCTGGTCGTACCCCTTACTAGAACCTATTACGTTGCTTCGGTAGCGGATAAAATCTATCTCAACCCCGAAGAAGGGATGGCTATGACCGGACTTGTGTCAGAGCAACTTCGGTTCGCTTCCTTGCTTAAGAAATTTGGGATCGGGATCCAAGTCTCCAAACAGGGAAAGTACAAGTCGGCGGTCGAACCGTATCTGCTGGACAATAGCAGCCCTGAGAATACCGAGCAGGTGCAAGCGTTACTGTCCGATTTTTGGAGCGAAATCACTACCGGAATTGAACAAGCTCGAGGGATCAAACCAGGAACGGTGCAACAGCTGATTGCACAAAAGGGTCTCATTGATGCCGAGACCGCCCTCGAACAGAAGCTCGTCACTAGTTTGGAACCACTCACGGCGGTGATGGACGAGCTGAAGCAGAAATACGCGGAAGATGGCAAGAACAATACCTTTCGCCAGATCACAGTAGCCAATTACCTGGCGGCTTTCGATGGTCGACTTCGAACTCCGGAAAAGGGATCCAAGGTCGGTATTGTTTATGCGGAAGGTGAAATCGTGGACGGCGAAGGAGATTCGAGCACGGTGGGTGGCGACAAACTGGCCAGGGCCCTTCGCAAATACCGATTTGATCCAGATATCAAGGCGATCGTTTTACGCGTAAACAGTCCTGGTGGCAGCGCTTTAGCGTCCGAGGTCATCCGTAGCGAATTGGAGTCGACTCAAAAAGTGAAGCCGGTCGTTGTTTCAATGGGAACCGTCGCCGCATCCGGTGGCTACTGGATCTCGACCGAGGCGAACCGGGTTTTTGCGGAACCAGGAACGATCACCGGCAGTATCGGCGTATTTGGTTTGTTCCCGAACGTGCAAAAGCTAGCTAATGACAATGGCGTTTTCTGGAACCCGATTGAAACTTCGCCATACTCCGATCTTTTCACCATTTCGCGGCCAAAAACAGATGCTGAGCTAGCTGTGTTCCAGCGAACGATCGACCAGATTTACGATGATTTCCTGCAGCACGTCTCGGATGCGAGACACTTACCGGTCGATGCGGTGAAGGAGATCGCACAGGGACGGGTTTGGTCAGGGAGCCAGGCGGTCAAGCTGCATCTGGTCGATGAGATTGGTGGACTCCAGGCAGCGATTTCCTTTGCCGGGACCTTGGCTAACCTCGGCGATAATCCAAAGATTACCGAGTATCCGGCAAAAAAGGATCTGAACGAGAAATTGAAGGAGCTCTTCAAAGGCAACGAACGTCCGCCGGTGTCGAAACTCGATCCCATCAATCGCGAACTCAAAGCCCTTGAGGTCGAACTAGCCAATCTGACTCATCTCAACGATCCGCAGGGCATATACGCGCTCCTACCGATCGGCATTGAGTGGAAATAGCGCGCTTTCAGCGCGATATTCGGTAGCGGCGATTGTCCAGTTAGGCTTTCGGCGTTTCCGGCCGAAACGGTGGAACGAAGCCGATTAGCGTCGCAGACCCAGAGCCTCAGTCGCCACTGTTTGCCATCGTCCCACAGCGCAACCTTCTGCCGAACGATACCAAGGCGACTGCGATTTACGGCTGTCGTGAACCAATTGCTCAGCTCCGATTTTCAGGTTGGGCGAGTAATCGAGCCAACCGGATCCGACGTCGTCCAGTGACAGTAGACTCACCGCTCGGCAGCTTGCCAGACTATGTCGGACAGGCTAGTCGCCGCTACCGATCATCGCGCTGCAGCTTTGATCACACGCAGGTAAATACTTTCCAGCTTCTTGATCTGCTCGGCGTGATTGAATTTGTTGGCAACGACTTCAGCGCCCTTTTCACCGATCGAGGCGCGCAAACGATCGTCACGGGCGAGTTCCTCCAAGGCACGGAACAATGCCTCCGGATCCGCCTCATCCACCAAAAGGCCACTGACCCGGTCGCTAATCGCCTCGGGAATTCCACCGTGCCGGGTCGCGACCGAAGGCAGGCCGGTGGCCATCGCTTCCAACAGGCTATTCGGCACACCTTCCCGGTTCCCTTCGCTCGTGAGTTCACTCGGATGCACGAATATGTCGCTGGAAAAAAAAAGCTGAGCCAACGCTGGAGCATCAAGGAACCCGGTAAAGATCACGTTTGGCGTTATCCCCAGCTGATTGCGTTGCGCCTCGAGTTGGTGCCGAAGCGGCCCATCTCCGGCAATTGTCAGCGTTGCCGCGGGAAACTGCTTTTGAAACCTCGCGAAAGCTCGGAGCGTCACTCCGAGACCTTTCTTTTCGACCAATCGACACGCCTGCACGAGCCGCCAAGCGTCTCCCGGCGGCCTTGGTCGATGGTGAAACGAGTAGAGTTCGAGCGGAATTCCAGTCCGATGCACCTCCACTTTATTCGGAGGACAGCCTCTCTCTTTGAGGGCTTCAGCCAAAGATTCGGATCGCGCCAACACCAGCGCAGCACGCTGAAAAAGCTCGCGCAATCGAAGATCAGCAACTGACGAGCTCAGACCGACCTGCACATCGGCTCCATGAAAAGAGACGATAACCGGAACTGGGCTCCTTCGGATAAATGGTAACCAAAAGATCCCGTTGTTCCCGAAATAAATATGTACCACGTCAGACTTTTGCTTGATCAACGAGTGCAACAAGCCTCGACACTCGCTGGGAAGTGCTAATTGAGGGCTGTGGCGAATCTGAACATGCCAAACCCGCCGTACCCACCGATAGGGCGATCTCGGAACCAGAAACAGGTCCGGATAAGGAAAGCGATCGGCGTTTTCTCGTTTAAATGCGTGAACTGTTATTCTCAGCCCGGTCGGACCGACGACCTGTCGATAAACATGCCACATTTCTGGTTTGAGAAATGTCGCGCAAAACACGCTAACCGTGGGGGTTTCCATAGCGACGAAAGAGGGCGAAGATCGCGTTGTAGCCGCAGCAAAAAGGGACTGGAGAGAACGTGATTGGTGGTTAGTGACAGGAAATTCCTCGCAAAAAACAATATTCTGAGTCGCTGCAGCACAAAGGCGAAAAGAGATTAAGCACTCCAGCTTCGACGTAAAACCTCGCGCTGTTCGTGAATCAATTTTACCTGTTCTCGGTAATTTTGGTGACGCAATTCTCAAGAATCGCGTCCACCGATGCGGAAGCACGAGCGGGCGTACTTTTTGCGGCTATTCGATCGCACAGCAGCTCATTCGGACAACAAAAAAGGCCGGAATGACCCGGCCTTTCATCAAAACCGCCTCCGCGAGTGCGGTCAGAATGCGAACGAGAGCACCCTCCAATATAATACTGGTTTCCCGCTCGTTTCTCGCGGATCTGTTGCAGGTCTCCCGCTCGTAAGTCGCGAATCAGCCGACACTACTTGTTGGCCGCTACCGTAGGTAGCAGGAGCTCCCGGGTTCACCAGTTGATACTTACGGGGCGCCGTGAAGACCTTGTGGAGAATACTTGAATTGGAGCCTTCTTCAATCGCCGGACGAGGGGGAATCGCTTGCGGCGCAACCCTCGGGACATTCGTAAATTCCTGAGCAAAAGCCCCGCCTGCAGTGGAACCAAGCATAGCTAAGGCAAATAACAGGTGCTTTTTCATAGTCACTTTCCCTCTTCTTCTAACGGTAAGGCCGAATCAGCGGTTGCAAAAGTAAATAATTTGTTATTTGTAACTTCACTTTTGACTTCGGATTACGAATTTCGGGTTTCACGCCCCGCTTTTTGCATCTGCATTCCGCAAATTGATTACTGCCCTTTCGCCCAATTCGGCAGATGATATCCCCGCTGAACTAACTCGCCCACCGAATAAGAAGCAATGCTTAGCGTAGCTGAGACTGTTCGTTTAGGTCCAAAAAAAAAGTCGAATGTCGCTTTTTGATCGGGATCATCACGATCCAAGGCGCCGACTCCCTGTTGCACAAGCTTACCGTGATCCACAAAATAGTATTCGAGATCGCTGATCATGTTCGATTGGTCGCGATCCTGATTGTCTAGTTCGAGGCTGTAAGCCTGAACTAAGCCGCTACGATGCAAGGCCGGAATTGGACCGACATAAATATCAGAGAAATCGATCAGCACGTCAGAATCGGTAAGACGTTGGAATCCACCCGCTACCGGAGCATAGGCGACCCAGAGCCAGGTATTGGGCCCCGATTTTCGATACCAGGTTCCGACGAAAACGATCGGCTTTCCGTTTCCTTCCATGTCCACTTCCACTCGTTTCAACACTAACAATCGACCGGCATTTTCGACGCGGTCAGGAACATTCATCGACAAGTAGTCTGCGATCGGATCAATGACAGTTTCGTTGGCCCTGGCACTGCTTAGAGCACAAGTAATGATCAGCAGGATCAAGCGCCACATCGTCTGCGAATAGATCGTGATCCGAACCGTTGTCCACCAACCCTTCAGGAATAACGCCGAGAACGCCTTCATCGCCGACAACGCCGGTAGCGGATGGGAAGGCTCGGCGTATTTTGCGTCGCTTCTCCTGCCTCGACCAACCATCCCAAGTCGCTCTCTTGCTGCCAACGAAATGCGGAACGCAAATTGGTAGCGGTGACTAGCCTGTCCGACATAGTCTGTGGCTCCCACGTGGCGGGCTGTTGCATTGAGACGACGTCGGATCCTGTTAGATCTCAAGTTCTGCCTGGTCTGAAAACTCGCGCATGAGTTCCTCCAAATATTCGATTCGAGGATAACGTGCTAATTCGAGTTCGACGGTATCCGGAAAGTAAAGGGAAAGCGGCTTGCGCTCTCGTATGTCGGATTCGGAATCCGTGACAACACAAGCCCGACCTCTGGGTGACATTGTTCTGAACATCTCAGAAACGAACAACGGCAAATTTGAAACGTGATGGATGACGTCGACACAAAAAATGAAAGTAAATGTATCCGGCGGATACGAGAGCGATTCCGCGCTTCCCTCTTTTAAAAGTACCGCGGTGTCTCTTTTTCGGGCCTCTGCCAGCATGGCTTCCGAGGGCTCCATGCCGTGGCACTCGCAGCCGATCACCTCGGAAATGGCCGAAATATAATTTCCGGAGCCGCATCCAACCTCAAGCACTCGCGAGGAGGTCTTCAGATCCCCGAGAAGGTTCTCAGGAACCGCTGGATGGACACGACGAAACTGGGCGTAAAGGTTAGCGACTTTCTCGTAATCAACTTTCAACGCTTAATCATATCTTCATTAACGACGGTTGAACCACAAGCAAATAGCCGCAGAAGGCACCGAGATCGTAAAAGGCTATTTTCGTATGCATTCGCGTCTTCGTGGTTCGGAGACCTGATCGGGAATCAGATAATTCGGGATGGATGGCACCGATAGCATAGGTACCGATGGCGACTGCGGTTTGTGGAATTGCAGGACGAGCAGCTCCGCTCGACCGCAACATGGAGGAGAGCCAAAGCCATAGGCGGACAGTCGCCGCTACCAATTCCGGCTTCGCACACCCGCACTCTGGATCGACGCATTCTTTCGCAGCTATTTCATTCGTGTGCATTAGCGTGCATTCGTGGTTTCATTCCTATCCGAACGCGTGCATTCGTGGTTTGATGAAATCTTCCACCGAACGTTTCAGTGATCGGGTAGAACAGTATGTCCGTTATCGTCCGCGTTATCCGAACGCGCTGCTGAGTTTGCTGGTAGACAAGATACCGCGGCCGGCGACGGTCGCTGATATCGGATCAGGAACGGGGATTCTGTCGGACCAACTGCTCCAATTCGGTTATCTGGTCGTGGCCGTCGAACCAAATAAGCCGATGCGCGAAGCGGCCGAGCGCCAGTTATCTGGACACCACGCATTTCGTAGCGTTGATGGCACGGCAGAGAACACAAACCTACCTTCGTTTTCTGTCGACGCGGTGACCTGCGGTCAATCTTTTCATTGGTTCGATCGAGCAAAATGTCGAATCGAATTCGATCGGATCCTTCGTCCGCAAGGACTCATCGCGCTGATTTGGAATGACCGCGCTCGGCACGATCCACTAATGGAACACTACGATGAACTTCTCACCAGATTCGTTCCCGGGTATCCCGATTGCTTGCCACGACGGGTTGCTTCGGCCGACATTCAGGCGTTTTTTTCTGGTGGTTTGTTGGAGCTATTTACGTTCCCAAACCATCAGTTTCTCACCCGAGAGGAATTCCTAGGACGAGTCATCTCCTCCTCGTATGTGCCGCTCTCCGGAGAGCCAGGCCATGAAGGGTTGATCGAAGCGTGCAACGTCCTCTTCGATCAGTTCGCTGGTAACGGCTCGATCCGGTTTCTTTACGAAACGCAGCTGTATCTGGGACGTTAGACCGTTCTCCTTCTCCCGGCGTCAATAGGATCCGGCGTGTGGACCTGACGGATTTCGGCCCGAAGGGCCTGGGGAACTTAGCCCAGGCTTTAGCCTGGGTGGCGTTACAATAAACGCGATCAGCCCTGAAGGGGCGGAGGAGATAGTCATCTGAATTTGGGTGCGGTCGATATGGATTGCCCCGGCATTCTCCGGCGCCCTTACAGGGCTAGCGCGTAAAAATAACGCCACCCAGGCTAAAGCCTGGGCTAAGTTCCCCAGGCCCTTCGGGCCGAAACGCGCCGCTGCAGATTCGCAGATTAACGCAGATTCTGACACCATTCGGCGCGAGCCGAATGGTGGAAACGGCTTGCGTGAGGGCTAATCGGATAAGATCAGAAGAAATGCGCGTCTTCGACAGTCCCGCTTTGCCTGTGCCGGAAGTTCAGCTCTTCTCAAACGGCCGCTATCACCTTGTGGTCAGTAACGCGGGAGGCGGATACAGCCGCTGGCGTGATTTAGCGGTCACGCGTTGGCGTGAGGACGCTACGCGCGATTGCTGGGGAACCTTTATTTATCTGCGCGATATTGCGTCCGGAGAATTCTGGTCCGCCGCTTATCAGCCGGCTGTGCAGTCGGCCGAAGATTACGAGGCGATCTTTACCGAAGCTAAGGCCGAGTTTCGCCAGCGCCGAAGTGAACTGGAAATCCACACGGAAATCTGCGTTTCGCCGGAAGACGACGTCGAAGTGCGACGAGTCACTCTGACGAATCACTCCCACGCCGAGCGCTCTATCGAGCTGACGAGTTACGCTGAGGTGGTGCTCGCGACTCCTGGGGCGGATCTGGCTCATCCGGTCTTCAGCAATCTCTTCGTGCAAACCGAGTTCCTGCGGGAACATGGAGCCATTCTCTGCACCCGGCGCCCCCGCTCCGAAACGGAAGAGCGACCGTGGCTCTTACACTTGATGGTGGTAGAACCAGGCGGGGAGATCTCCTGCGAAACGGATCGCGCCAGGTTTATCGGGCGCGGTCGAACCCCGGCCGATCCGGCCGCAATGCAGGACGTTTCACCGCTTTCCAATACGGTCGGTTCCGTCTTGGACCCGGTCGTCTCGCTTCGGCGCATGTTCGCACTGGCTCCCAATGAAACTCTCCGCGTCGCATTTGTCCTCGGTGCGACGGAGAGCCGGGATGCCGCATCGGCTCTGATCGAAAGATACCGGGATGTTCGCATGATCGACCGGTGTTTTGATCTCTCAAGGAAACACAGCGAGGCTACTTTGCGGAAGCTCGGCGCTGCGGAAACTGAGGTCCAGATCTACGCGCAATTGGCCAGTGCTCTGGTTTACGCGAATCCGGCTCGACGAGCGGATTCCAACGTACTGCTTCGGAACCGGCGTGGACAGAGCGGACTCTGGAGCTATGGCATCTCCGGGAACATCCCGATCGTCCTGCTGCGGATCAGCGATGCGAACAAAATCGAGATCGCAAAGCAACTGATTCAGGCGCACTCGTATTGGCGGGGGAAAGCTCTCGCGGTGGACCTGGTAATTTTGATCGAGGAGGTATCGGAGTCTCGCGAACTTCTGCACAACGAGATCGTTGGCTTGATCGGACCGGAAACGCTGGACAAACCGGCCGGAATCTTCGTTCGACAGCTGGATCAGGTCTCAGCAGAAGACCAGAAGCTGTTAGCCGCGGTGGCACGCGTCGTCCTGACCGATAGAGACGGAACGTTGGCGGAACAATTGGATCGGCGCCAAAATTCTGATGCGTCGGTCGCGGAGCTCAGACCGACTCAGCCAACGCTGAGCGATGCATCCCCAACGCTCCTGTCCCGCCAACTGGTTTTCCCGAACGGACTCGGCGGCTTTACTCCCGACGGCTGCGAATACGTTATAACTTTGGAGCCGGAGCAGATGACACCCGCCCCTTGGGTAAATGTGATTGCTAACCCGAACTTCGGAACAGTCATCTCAGAGAGCGGCGGAGCCTATACTTGGGCGCAGAATTCTCACGAACTCAGGCTAACACCCTGGAACAACGATCCGGTCACTGACACGACCGGAGAGGCGTTTTACATCCGGGATGAGCAGAGCGGAGAATTCTGGTCACCAACTCCTTCGCCTGCACGGGGGGCGACGCCTTACATTATTCGGCATGGTTTCGGCTACTCCGTATTTGAGCATACCGAGCGCGGCATCATTTCGGAGCTAACGGTTTATGTGGCGATCGATGCGCCGGTGAAATTCGCAGCGCTAAAATTGCGTAACGTGTCTGGTCGGACACGACGGATCTCAGCGACCGGGTACTGGGAATGGGTGTTTAGTGACCTGCGCCAAAATAGTTTGCTTCACGTGCAAACGGAAGTGGACGCCAGCAGCGGAGCGTTGCTGGCCCGCAATTTTTACAACACCGAATTTGCTGCATGGATCGGGTTCGTCGACGTCGATAGTCCGATGCGAACCTTAACCGGAGATCGGAAGGAATTTCTTGGTCAGAACGGTAGCATGTCGCGACCGGCCGCACTGACGCGGGAACATCTCTCTGGCAAAACCGGCGCCGGCTTGGACCCGTGCGGAGCGATGCAGGTTAGCCTTGATCTGGCCGACGGTCAGGAACGAGAAGCCTGTTTTCGTTTGGGCGCCGGGCGCGATCTGGCCGAGGTACAAGATCTGATTCAGCGCTTTCGCGGGCCACAGGCCAGCCGCACGGCGCTCGCCAGCGTTGGCCAATATTGGAAGCAAACGCTCGGCACGGTCCAGGTCGAGACTCCTGATCCATCGGTAGACCTGATCGCAAACGGCTGGCTGTTCTATCAGACCTTGAGTTGCCGGCTCTGGGGTCGGACCGGTTTTTATCAGTCCGGGGGGGCATTTGGGTTTCGCGATCAATTACAAGATGTAATGGCGCTCGTCCATGCCGAACCGGACCTGACCCGTGAGCATCTTCTGCGTGCGGCAGCGCATCAATTCCGCGAAGGCGACGTCTTGCACTGGTGGCATCCTCCGGCTGGACGCGGAGTACGCACGCATACCTCGGATGACTATTTGTGGCTCCCATACGTCACCTGCCGTTACGTCTCGACGGTTGGCGACGCCGGTGTTCTCGATGAAAACGTTTCGTTTTTGGAAGGCCGCCTGCTCAAGCCCGAGGAAGAATCTTACTACGATTTGCCGAAGCGCTCTGAAGAGTCGGGCACGCTCTATGAGCACTGCGTACGAGCCATCGAAAATGGACTCAAGTTCGGTGTTCATGGTCTCCCGTTGATTGGGAGCTGCGACTGGAATGACGGAATGAATCTGGTTGGGAAAGAAGGGAAAGGTGAAAGTGTCTGGCTGGCCTTCTTTCTCTACGATGTGCTCACACGGTTTGCCGAGCTAGCCCGTAGCCGCAATGACATTTCTTTTGCCGAGCGTTGCCTGGCACAAGCGAGGCAACTGCAAGCAAATGTCGAGGACCAAGGCTGGGACGGGGAATGGTATCGGCGCGCCTACTTCGATAACGGCGAACCGCTCGGTTCTCATATCAACGCGGAATGCCAGATCGACTCTCTGCCGCAAAGCTGGTCGATCATCAGCGGCGCCGGCGATCCGCAACGCGCTCGCCAGGCGATGCAGGCGGTAGACACCCGTCTGGTCCGCCGGGAAAAAAAACTGATTCAACTTTTTGATCCGCCTTTTGACCGATCCGATCTCCACCCCGGTTACATCAAAGGCTATGTTCCGGGTGTCCGGGAGAACGGCGGCCAATACACTCATGCGGGGATTTGGACCGTCATGGCCTTTGCGCTGCTTGGCGACAATGACCGCGCCTGGGAACTGGTTGCATTGCTCAATCCAATCAATCATGCAGCTACACCCGCGGCGACGACCATTTATAAAGTGGAGCCTTATGTCATCGCGGCTGACGTCTACGCCGTTGCGCCGCATATCGGACGAGGCGGCTGGACCTGGTACTCCGGTTCGGCCGGTTGGATGTATCGGCTCTTGATCGAAACGCTGCTAGGCTTGAACCGGGAAGGGAATCGATTGCGGCTGACCCCTCGTCTTCCGAAGACTTGGACAGCCTGTAAAATCCACTATCGCTATCGGCAAACGCTCTATCACATCAGCATATCCAAACCGTCCGATGGCTCGCCTGGCCAACGTCAAACAACTTTAGATGGTAACGAAATAGCTGACAATTCGATCCCCTTAGTAGACGACGGTCGCGAGCATTCCGTTGAATTGCTGCTGCCATGAAGGTCACAGGCTTCTAGATTGCAGTGACACGAGATATCGCCGCGGGGCGCAAGAACGAAAA
>Ga0070698_100005197_pt1 | contig 14236 bp, 13 predicted proteins | sample KBSK1502metaG_FD_65477 | JGI IMG/M metagenome (GOLD analysis project Ga0070698, IMG submission 65477) | Corn, switchgrass and miscanthus rhizosphere microbial communities from Kellogg Biological Station, Michigan, USA - KBS K1-50-2 metaG | ecosystem: Host-associated > Plants > Roots >...
TTCCGCAAGTTCCTGCAGGAGTCGGAGAACGAGGCGCTGCTCGACCGGATGGTGATCATCCAGGTGCCGTATACGCTGTCGTACAAAGAGGAGGCGCGGATCTACAAGAAGCTCACCTCGAGCACGCAGGCGTTCCGCGAGGTGCATCTCGACCCGCATGCGCTGCACCTGGCGGCGGTATTCGCGATCCTTACCCGGCTGCAGGAAGGCGAGGACAAGGACGCCGAGTCCTCGAAGAAAGTGCGCCTCTACGCGGGCGAGGAAGTCGAAGGCGTGCCGCACGGCGAGATCGACAAGATCAAGGCCAAGACGCCGGAGGAAGGGCTGTCCGGCGTTTCGCCGCGCTTCGTGATCAACGCGCTCTCCAACGCGATCATCCAGTCGCAGGCGCACAGCCTCACCAGCATGGAAGTGCTGCTGGCGCTCAAGGATTCGATCGAGTCCGACGCGCGCATGGACGCGAAGAAGAAGCGCAAGTGGGTGGATTTCCTCGTCATCGCGCGCAAGGATTTCTACAACCGCTGGGTCAAGGAGGACGTGCACAAGGCGCTGTTCGTGTCGTTCGAGCAGGAGGCGCAGGACCTGCTCAACAAGTACCTCGACGAGGTCGAGGCCACGCTCGACAACCGCCAGGTGAAGGATCCGATCACCAACGAGGAGCGCAAGCCCGACGAACGATTCCTGCGCTCGGTCGAGGACAAGATCAAGATCTCCGAGTCCGGCAAGCTTTCGTTCCGCCAGGAGGTCGTGCGCAAGGCAATGGGTGCGTACAAGCGCGGCGAGAAATTCACGCTCGACAGCCACGCCCAGCTGCACGACGCGATCGAGCAGTACCTGTTCGAGCAGCGCCGCGACGTGCTGCGCCTCGTGAGCTCGACGACGCGCCCGGACGACGAGACCCGCCAGAAGATCTCGGTGGTCGAGCAGCGGCTCGCCGACGAGTACGGCTACGACAGTCACAGCGCCCGCGAGGCGCTCAACTACGTGACCACCCTGCTCGCGCAGGAATAGCGCGCTCGCTGCGCTCATGACCGACGAACCCGGCTCCAAGCCCAGCCGTCCCTCGCGCATCGCGGCCGAGACGCCGTGGTACGACCTTTTCTCGCGGGGCGCGCGCGACTGGCTGCGGCACAACGAGAAAGTCCGCGACGCGGTGCGCGGCAAGCTGCCGGAGCTGCTGACCGGCGCCGACCTGATCACGCGCCCGGAGAACCGCACGGTGCTGGTTCCGGTGCGCCTGCTCGAGCACTCGCGCTTTCGCCTGCTCGATCAGGGCACTCAAAGCGGCGCAGGTCAGGGCAAGGGAGAAGCGGGCCAGGTGCTGCGGCCCGGGTCGGACGACAGCGACAAGGCCTCGGGCGGCGCAGGTACCGAGGACGGCGAAGTGAAGTTCGTGCTCGAGCTGAAGGTCGACGAGATCGTCGACTGGCTGTGGGAAGAGCTGAAGCTGCCCGACCTGAAGCCGAAACGCAGCGCTTCGCTCGACGAGACCGACTACGTGCGCGAGGGTTGGGACAAGCGCGGCGCCCACTCCCGCCTGGACCGCCGGCGCACGATCAAGGAAGCGGTCAAGCGCCGCGCGGTGCAGGAAGCACCGGTCCCGTTCGTCAACGAGGATCTGCGCTTCCGCCAGCTCGTCAAGCGCGCCACGCCGGCGATGAACGCCGCGGTGATTTTCGCGCTCGATGTCTCGGGCAGCATGCAGGAAGCCGAGCGCAAGCTCGCCAAGACGTTCTTCTTCTTCGCGCTGCAGGGCATTCGGCGCCAGTACCCGAAGGTCGATACCGTGTTCCTTGCCCACACGGTCGATGCCTGGGAGTTCCAGGAGGAGCAGTTCTTCCAGGTGGCCGGCGGCGGCGGCACCGTGACCTCGAGCGTTCTCAAGCTGGCGCTCGAAGTGCTCGAGCAACGCTATGACCCGTCGCGATACAACGGCTACCTGTTCTACGCGTCCGACGGCGAGAACGCATCCGAAGACCGCGAAGCCGCAAGCGAGCTGCTCGCGAACCTCGCCGGCAAGCTCAACTACACCGGCTACGTGCAGACCGACGGCTCGGCGTACCGGCCGAGCGAGACGCAGATGATCGAGCTGTTCCGGGCCCTGCAGCAGAAGGGGCTCGCGGCCGGAGCCGCGCGACTCGCCTCGATGGACGACGTATGGAACGCGATCCGCGAGTTCTTCCGCGAGCAGGCAGCGGCGGCCGAATGAACGAGTCGCTGGAAGAATACAGCGCCGGCCTCGAGGCACTGGCGCGCAAGCTGGGCCTCGACTACTACCCGGTCGACTTCGAGCTCGCGCCCGAGTCGCTGATGACGGAGATTGCCGTCTATGGGCTGCCGGTGCGCATGCCGCACTGGTCGTTCGGCGTGCGCTACATCCACCAGCTCGTGCGCCAGAGCATGGGGCACTCGCGGATCTTCGAAGTGATGTTTCCCGGCGACCCGTGCCACGCCTACCTGATGGACGGCAACACGATCGCCGAAAACACGCTGGTGACGGCGCACGTCCTCGGGCATGCGGACTTTTCCAAGAACAATGCGCTGTTCGCACGCTTCCACGAGCAGGCCGGCGCCAACATCATCGAGATGGCGGCCGCGCACGCGCATCGCATCCAGCAGGCGATCGACGAGTCGGGCGTGGAGCGCGTCGAAGCGGTTCTGGACGCGGCGCTTGCGCTCGAATCGCACGTCGACATGGACAGGGATCTGCACCGCGAGCTGTACCCGACGCGCGCGGATCCGAAGAAAGAGGCGCGCAAGGACGCGTTCCAGACGCGCTTCGAGCAGCTCCCGGAAGCGCAGGCGCCGGCGGAGGAAGCCGCGCAGCCGCCGCAGCGCTTGCCGGTGCCTCCCCACCCGGAGTACGACCTGCTGTGGTTCATCGCACAGTACGCGCCGGACCTCGAGCAGTGGGAGCGCGACATCTTCCTTTCGGTGCGCGCCGAATCGCTTTATTTCTACCCGGTGTTCGCCTGCCAGATCATGAACGAGGGCTGGGCATCGTACTGGCATGCGCGCCTGCTGCGGGAAGCGGAATTCCTGCCGCAACCGCTCTATCTCTCCGCCATCAAGGCGCATTCGGACGTGGTGCGGCCATTCGCAGCGGAGGAGCAGACTGCGCTCCAGGTCAATCCCTACCACCTCGGGTTCACGCTCTGGGAGCAGATCGTCGAGCAGCGCGGCATGGACGAGGCGCGCCGCATCTGCCGCGAAGAGGACGACTTCGGCTTCGTGCGCAACTATCTCGATCGCGAGCTCGCCGAGAAGCTCGGGTTGTTCGCGTACGAGGCGAAATCCGACGGCGAGGTCCGGGTGGTGACGCGCGACCTGAACGCGATCCGCGAGGCGATCCTCGCGCCGAAATTCAACTACGGCGCGCCGCGCATCGCCGCGAGCGAGATGCGCCAGGACGGAACGCTCGTGCTCACGCACGATCACGCCAGCGACGGACGCGGGCTCGATGCGGCGCGCGGCAATCGCGTCATCCAGTACCTCCGCCGCGTGTGGCGCCGCCCGGTGCGGCTGAACACGGTCGATTCGCGCGGCGAGCCGCACGAGCTCTCAGCGTAGCGCCTGCCCGCGGCAGCGTAAGATAAGCGCCGCATGCCCGCCTCCGTCCTTGCCGAAGTGCGCTTCGGCGCGGCCACCGTTTTCCAGATCGTAAAGGGAAACCTGCTCGAGGAACCGGTCGATGCGATCGTCAATGCGGCGAACGGCATGCTCGCGCACGGCGGCGGCGTCGCGGGAATCATCTCGCGCGCCGCGGGACCCGCGCTTCAGGAGGAGTCGGATCGCATCGTGCACGAACGCGGTCCGTTTCCGACCGGATCGGCGGTGGTGACCGCCGCGGGACACCTGCCTTTCAAGGGCGTGATCCACGCGGTCGGACCGCGCTACGGCGAGGGTCAGGAGGAAGAGAAGCTCGCGCGCGCACTGAGCGCGGCTTTTGCCTGCGCGCGCGAGCGCGGCTGGGCCTCGGTTTCGTTTCCTGCGGTCTCGAGCGGGATCTTTGCGGTGCCGCTGGAGATCTGCGCGCGCGCCTACCTGAAGTCGGTGCGCGAGGCGCAAATCGCCAGCGTGAGGCTTTGCCTGCGGGACGCGCCGGTGATCGACGCGGTGCTGGCGGAACTCGAGAGGCAGCAGCCCGGCGCGGGGGCCTGAGCGATCGCTTTCAGCGGTAGCACTGCTTGCCGACCTGGGGGCAGTTCTCGATGTAGCGCAATGTCCCGTCGGGCTGCCGGCGCAGCAGGAGCCTCGAGGTGTGCACGTGAGGTTGCGGCGTCACGCTGTCCCCCGGGATGGAGAAGCTTCCCAGGACCACGAAATCCGATCCCTGCTTGGTAACCATCACCGGCACGTTGTAGTTGCCGATCTGGGCGCCGGTTTTCAGGTCGTACACCGTAGCTTGGAGGGTGGCCGCGGACGGTTTTCCGATCAGCGTTCCCGAGAACCGCAACGCATGGTCGTACCAGTTGATTCGCATGGTGGGGTTGCCGCTGTCCGCCGGGCGCGAGGCGGCCTGTTGGCGAGCGGCCTCGGCCTGACGCGCCGCCTGCTGGCGCGCGGCCTCCTCCTGCGCGGCCTTGGCGCGCGCCGCCGCTTGCTGGCGCGCCGCTTCCTCCTGCGCTGCTTTCGCTCGCGCCGCCGCTTCCTGGGCGGCTTTCGCTCGCGCCGCTTCTTCTTGCGCGAGCCGTGCCCGCGCCGCCGCATCCGCCGCGCGCCGCGCGTCGTCCGCGCGCTTTGCATCCTCGGCAGCGCGGCGCTGCTCGTCGGCCTTGCGCCGCGCGGCTTCTCTCGCTGCCTCTTCCTGCGCGAGCTTTGCGCGTGCCGCCGCCTCTTCGGCACTGCGCCGCGCTTCTTCCGCAGCCTTGCGCTCGCGCTCGGCTCTTTCTTCCATCGCGACCCGCTTCACGCGCTCGTTGTACGCGGTGTAGCCGACCGCGATCACGACCAGCGCAGCGATCCCGGCCGCGCCCGCGAGCAACGCCTTCGACTTGGAGCGCGGAACCGGCGCGGGTCCCGACACAAGGACCGGCCGCGGCTCGGGCTTCGGGACGAGCGGCGGCTCGGGTTGCGCGATGGGCTGTGGAGGCGGTGGCGCCTGCCGCGGTGCCTCCGGCGTCGCTGTGACGAGCGTGCCCTGCCCGACATTGGTGTCGATCGACGCGAAAAATTTCTGCAATTCCTCGTGCGCCTTCTCGCCATTCCAATGAGACAGGTCGGCTGCTTGCAGTCGCCTGAATTCAAGGGGGATTTTCACGTCCTCGATCAGCACCGGAACGAGGATTTTTCGCCGCATCGCCTCGGCGGCCTCGGTCTTCACCCACGTCGAGGCAACCGACGCCTTCGACCACAGCACGACGACACAGCGCGCCGCGTCGAGTGCTTCCTCGATGACTTCGTCGAACTGCTTGCCCGGCGGAATGGTGCGGTCCCACCAGACCGACCAGCCGTGCTCGGTCAGCGCCTGCGCAATCGCCCGCGCGCGATCGCGGTCGGCACTTGCATAGCTGACGAAGATGTCGCTCACAGGAGACTATTATGTAAGGAAAATCGTACCGACGCGACCAACCACCTCACATTCGCAGGACATCCGACATGATCCGTACCGCTGCTTTGGCCTTCGCGCTGCTCGTTGCCGCCCCTGCCCTTGCGCAGGGTCCGAAGCTCGCCACCGCGACCTTCGCGGGCGGCTGCTTCTGGTGCGTCGAGGAAGCGCTCGACAAGCTGCCGGGTGTCGTCTCGTCGGTCTCGGGCTACATCGGCGGGACAAAGAAGAACCCGACCTACGAGGAAGTCTCGACCGGAAGGACCGGGCACACCGAGGCCGTGCAGGTGAAATACGATCCCGCGAAGGTGACCTACGAGCGGCTGCTGCAGCAGTTCTGGCTCAACCACGATCCGACGACGATCGACGGCCAGTTCTGCGACCACGGCTCGCAGTACCGGCCGGCGATCTTCTGGCACGACGAGGAGCAGAAGCGTCTCGCCGAGGCCTCGAAGGCGAAATGGGAGAAGGACAAGCCGTTCAAGAGCAACATCGTCACCCCGGTCGTCAAGGCGACCGAGTTCTGGCCGGCAGAGGAGTATCACCAGGACTACTACAAGAAGAACCCGGGGCGCTACAAGTTCTACGTCAGCGGCTGCGGCCGCTATGCGCGGCTCGACCAGCTCTGGGGAAACCTGCGCAAGAACTAGGCGTCAGAACTTGCGGACGCGCTCGATCCCCGAGACGCGTCCATTGGGCGGATTGTGCTCGCTATGGCTCGGGCCTATACTCGGTCGAGCTAGGGGGATTTCAGAAGAGCCGGCTTTCCCGGCCGATTCACCGTTTCCGCTTCGGGCTCGCAGGGCCTGCTTTTTCCGGTACAGGCATGTACTGCTCTGCGCAGCGTCGCGCCCTGCAAGGCGCGTCACACTCAAGGGGGATCTATGCGATCAGTCTTACACAACGTGATTCTTGGTATTGCGGCTGCGGTCTTTGCCGTATCGGTGTCCAGCGTATCGGCGCAGGAAAAGAATCCAGGGATGGGTACTTTCAAGTTGAATCTGGAGAAGTCGAAATACAACCCAGGCCCGCCGCCGAAGAGCCTGACGACGAAGTTCGAGCCGTCGGGCAAGGGTGTGAAGCTGACGACCGAGGGAATCGGAGCGGACGGGAAACCCACGGCGGGCGGGTACACGGCAAACTACGACGGCAAGGATTACCCCCTCGAGGGGTCGTCGCTTGCCAATACGGTTTCGCTCAAGCGGATCAATGCGCTGACGTCAACCCGTACCGACAAGAAGGATGGCAAAGCGGTCGTGACGTACAAGCGCGTGATCGCGAAGGATGGCAAAACCTTCACAGTCGACATCAAGGGAAAGAACCCCAAGGGCGAGCCCTTCCACAACTTCCTAGTGTTCGACCGGATATAGTCCAGCCGGGATGATCATCTCCGTGGGGCGCGTTCAATCGCGCCCCGCGGTGTTGCGATATGATTTTTGGGTCCAAAGGGAGGATCTCGTGAAGACCACGCTGCTCGTCGCCGCGCTCGCGCTCGTCTCCAACCAGGCTTTCTCGCAGTCTGCGTTCCCGCCCCCGCCGCCGAAGGTGAGTCCGGCGATCGGCGTGATCGATTTCCACGTTCACTCGCATCCCGATGTGTTCGGCCGCAGCATGGACGACATCGACGTCGCGACGCTGGCGAAGGCACGCGGCATGCGCGGCATCGTCCTCAAGAATCACATCAGCGAGACCGCGAGCCGCGCGGCGCTCGTGATGAAGGTGGTGCCGGGAATCGAAGTCTTCGGCGGCATCGTGCTCAACAACGCAGTCGGCGGCATCAACCCGAACGCGGTCGAGTGGATGCACCGGGTCTACGGCAGCCGCGGGAAAATCGTCTGGCTGCCGACGTTCGAATCCGACAAGCACGTCAAGACCTTCTCCAAACCCGACGCGAAGGGGATCGTGGTCGCGCCCGGCGGCGTGGTCACGCCCGAAACCGAAGCAGTCCTCAAGATCATCGCGCGTGAGAACCTGGTGCTCGCCACCGGCCACGTGCATCCCGAAGAGATTCTCGCAGTGGTGAAGAAGGGTCGCGAGCTCGGCGTGAAGAACATCATCATCACGCACGGCCTCACCAACGTGCCGGGCCTCACGATGGCACAGGCGAAGCAGGTGGTCGACATGGGCGCGATGATCGAGGTCTGCTTCCTTCAGTTCCAGGCAGGGCCGAACGCGCCGCTCGCGTTTCTCACGCACTGGACGCAGATCAACGCCAAGCACGTCGCGCAGGCCATCAAGGAGTTCGGCGCGGGCGGCCTGGTTGTCTCGTCCGATCTCGGGCAGAGCGCCAACATGAATCATCCCGACGGCCTCGAAGTTGCGATCGGCGCCATGAAACGCGAGGGCATCTCGGATGCCGACATCGACACGATGATGCGCAAGAACCCGGCGAAGCTGCTCGGGCTGAAGTAGACGAGGTCCGTCCCTATTTTTCGTGGAGCAATCATGAAACGATTCCTCGCGCTCGTTGCATTCCTCCCTGCCTTCGTACTCGCCGCGGCTCCACTCCCGACCGCGAAGCCCGAGGAGGTGGGGATGTCTTCACCACAGCTTGCCAAGATCGCCACGGCGCTAAACAAAGAAGTTGCGGACGGCAGCTTCCGCGGTGCGGTCGTGATGGTCGCAAGAAAGGGCAAGCTCGTTTATCAAGGCGCGTACGGCATGCAGACGCCGACTACGAAGATGACGGAGGATTCGATCTTCCGCATCTATTCGATGACCAAGCCGCTCGTTTCGGTGGCGGCGATGATGCTGGTGGAGGACGGGACGGTGCAGCTCACGGATCCAGTGAGCAAATTCCTGCCGGCGCTCGGGAAGTTGCAGGTGAGCGTCGCGGGTAAGGACGCGAGCGGAAACGCGACTTACACGCTTGTGGCGGCCGAGCGGCCGATGACGGTGCAGGATCTCTTGCGGCACAGCGCCGGTCTTGCGTACGGAGAGATCACGCAGAACGCACCGGTCAAGGAAGGCCTAGAACGCGCCGGCGTGTATCGCAAGGACATGGACTACGAGGCGCGCGGCATGACTCCGGCCGAGCAGGTGGAGCGCATGTCCCAGGTCCCGCTCGCGTTCCATCCGGGAACCATGTGGCACTACAGCCTCGCATCCGACGTGCTCGGCCGCGTCGTGGAATCGGCTTCGGGCAAGCGACTCGCGGATTTCCTCGACGAGCGGCTGTTCAAGCCGGTCGGCATGGTCGATACGGGCTTCTGGGTGCCGGCGGCAAAAAGAGCCCGTCTGGCCGAATCGCTCGAGAAGGACCGCTTCGCCGGGCGCGGCTTTCTGCTGATCGATGTTTCGGCGCCACCGAAGAACGATTCGGGCGGCGCGGGTGCGGTGTCGACCGCGGGCGACTACCTGCGCTTCTGCCAGATGCTGATGAGCGGCGGCGCGCTCGACGGCAAGCGCGTGCTGAGCCGCACCACGGTGCGCCTCATGACCTCGGACCATCTCGGAAGCTTCATTCAGACGCCGGTGCAACCGGGCGAGTTGCTGCTCGGTACCAAGGGCTACACCTTCGGCCTGGGCTTCGCGGTGCGCCAGGGCGACGGCGTAGGCGGCGTCCCGGGTTCAGCGGGCGAATTCATGTGGGCAGGCTACGCCGGGACCTATTTCTGGGTCGATCCCAAGGAGCAGGTGACGGCCGTGCTGATGACCCAGGCCGCAAGCCCGCAGCGCGCGTACTTCAGGAAGCTGATCAAACAACTCGTCTATCAGGCGATCGTCGACTAGGGAACGTATTGCCCCAGCCTGACCGTCGTGTTGCCGGGCTTGAGGTGCGTCGTGCCCGGCATCACCATGACGCAATCGTCATACGGAGTACGCCACTCCTTGTCGCCGTCGTAAGCGACCGGGGTTCCGGCTTCGGGAACGACCTCGAGCCCTTTCCAGGGCCGCGCGAAGCGGAAGTTCATGCTCTGGGCGACGATCGCCTCGGTGACTCGAATCAGTCGCTGCACCGGCGGCGGCGTCAGGCGCAGTCGCGACTTCGTCCAAGTCTCCTCCACCGCACCGGTCACCGTCAGGAACCGCAGCGTGGTGTCGAGCGCCACATCGACCGCGCTCTTCTCCCAATGCTGGCCGCATTCGATCAGGATCGCCGTGCGCGGGCCCGCCGGATCGCCGAATGCGCCGCGCTCCATCATCCGCAGGCCCGCAGCGTGGCCGGTGTCGAGCAGCAAGTCCGCAGGCACACCCATGCGCCTCGAGAGCGCAACGCTCTTTTCGCTCTTCGCGCACACCATGATCGGCCGGCAGGGCGTGTGCATCGAATGCAGGTCGAGCAGGAAATCGGCCGCGTCGACGAACTTGCGAAGCTCGCGCGCCCTGCGCAGCTCGACGGAATCGCGGGGCCCGTTCAGCACTTCGTCCGCCCAGACGCGGTTGTAGTCTTCGTCGACGAAGCGCGAGCGGTTCGGATTGTCGAAATCAAAGCGTTCGTACGCGGCGACGTTGGCGAACGCGAGCGTCAGTTTTCCCTGCGCCGGCCGGATTCCCTCCTTCAACAGGAAATCCAGCGCGATCGCGCCGCAGAATTCGTTGCCGTGCGTGAGCGCCTGAACCATCACGCTCGGCCCCGGCCTGCCCGACTCGAGCACGTGGACGTACTCGACGCCGGTATTGCCCGCCCGGTAGGGAGAAAGGTCGGGCGGCGTGATCTCGATCGGATAGCGTTCAGGCATCGGGCTTCGTCCTGTAGGTGAGCAGCCAGTAGTACTCGAGCCACTCGACCGAGACCTGTTGTCCGTACCTCGAGGCTCTTTCGACGAGCTCGCGGTCCGCAGGGAAGTTCTTCAGCACCTCGTGCGTGCTGCCGTCGTCGAGCTTGCGCGTCTGGTACGTGTTTCCCTCCGCGTCGCGGCGCGAAAGCGGCGTGCTCGATCCCTCGACGTAGCGATTTTCGAGAAATGCGACGATTGCCCCGGGCGCAACCGCCCGCGCGGCGCCGGCGAGAAACGCGTCGAGGCGCGCGCGCGGAACGTGCGACCACCAGAATCCCGCGAACAGCGCATCGTGCCGGCGGCCAGAGTCGGGAAGCGCATACGCGTCGCCCTGCATGAACTCGACCCGGCCTGGCGGGTACTGCTTGGAGCGCGCGATCGCGAGCGTCTCCTCGACAGCGTCGATCGCGGTGATCGCTTTCGCTTGCGGGGCGATCACCGCGGTCCAGTAGCCGGTGCCGCACGCGACCTCGAGCACCGCGCGCCCCGCGAACAGCGCAGCGATGCGCGCACGAAGCGACGCAAGATCCGCCTGGCGCTCGGGCTTCGCGTAGATCCGCTCGTACTCGGCGGCGCGCCGTGCGTAGAAAGCAGCGAGGTTATCCATTCAGGTGGCAGGCCGCCATGCGGCCGGGCTCGATCTCGCGTAGCAGCGGTGTCTCGTGCCTGCAGCGCTCCATCACGTGCGGACAGCGCGGATGGAAGTGACATCCCGACGGCGGCCGGATCGGGTTCGGCACGTCGCCCTGCAGCACGATGCGGTGACGCTTGACCGTGGGGTCCGGGATCGGCACGGCCGAAAGCAATGCCTCGGTGTACGGATGGCGCGGCGAGGTGTACAGCACGCGCGCGGGCGCGACCTCGACGATCCTGCCGAGGTACATCACGGCGATGCGCGTGCTGATGTGCTCTACGACCGACAGGTCGTGCGCGATGAACAGATAGGTCAGGCGGAACGTGTCCTGCAGGTCTTCCAGCAGGTTGATCACCTGAGCCTGGATCGACACGTCGAGCGCCGAGACCGGCTCGTCGCAGACGATCAGCCGCGGCGAGACCGCGAGCGCGCGCGCAATGCCGATCCGCTGGCGCTGGCCGCCGGAGAACTCGTGCGGGTAACGCCGCATGTGCTGCGGATGCAGGCCGACGGTCTCCAGCAGTTGCGCGACTCGTTGCTCGAACTCGCGCTGCGTCTTCGCCAGCTTGTGGATGATCAGCGCCTCGCCGATGATCGCGCCGACGGTCATGCGCGGATTGAGCGACGCGTACGGGTCCTGGAAGATGATCTGCATCTCGCGGCACAGCGTGCGCAGCGACCTCGCATCGAGCGCGGTGACGTTCTTGCCGTCGAACCAGACTTCGCCCGAGGTCGGCTCGATCAGCCGCAGGATGCAGCGCCCGGTAGTCGACTTGCCGCAGCCGGACTCGCCGACCAGACCCAGCGTTTCGCCTGCCTCGACCTGGAAGCTGACGCCATCCACCGCATGCACGCGCTCCACTTGGCGCGACAGAAAGCCTCTCTTCACCGGGAAGTGCTTGACAAGGTTATTTACCTGGAGCAGCGGCTGGCCCATGGGGTTCCTAGTAGAGCACGCACGCGACCTTGTGGCCGCGCCGCACCTCGCGCAGCGGCGGCGTCTCCGCCGTGCAGATTGCCCGGGCATGGCGGCAGCGCGGCGCAAAGCGGCAGCCCGGCGGCGGATCGAGCAGGCTCGGCACTACGCCGCTGATTGCTTCCAGCCGCTTTTTCGCGATTGCCGCGGTGTCGACCCGCGGAATCGAGCGGATCAGGCCCTGGGTGTAGGGATGAAGCGGCGAGGCGAAAAGCTGCGCGACCGGGGCTTCCTCGACGACCTTGCCGGCATACATCACGACCACGCGTTGCGCGGTTTCAGCGATCACGCCCATCGCGTGCGTGATCAGCATCACGGCCATCCCGAACCTCCCCTTCAACTCCGCCAGCAGCTCGAGGATCTGCGCCTGGATCGTCACATCGAGCGCAGTCGTCGGCTCATCGGCGATCAGCAGCTTCGGGTTGCAGGACAGCGCCATCGCGATCATCACGCGCTGGCGCATGCCGCCCGAGAACTGGTGCGGGTAGTCGTGCACGCGCCGCTCGGGGTGCGAGATGTGCACGAGCTTCAGCATCTCGACCGTCCTGTCCATCGCGGCGCGCCGCCCGAGCCCTTCGTGCAGCCGGATCACCTCGGCGATCTGCTCGCCTACCGAGTAGACCGGGTTGAGGGACGTCATCGGCTCCTGGAAGATGATGGCGATTTCCTTGGCGCGGATCGAGCGCATCTCGTCGGGCGAGAGTGGCACGAGGTCGCGTCCCTGCCACAGGATGCGGCCGGCAACGATGCGCCCCGGCGGCATGGCGACGAGCTTCATGACCGTCATCGCCGTGACCGTCTTGCCGCAGCCGGATTCGCCGACCACTCCCAGCGTCTCGCCACGGTCGATGACGAGATCCACGCCGTCCACCGCGTGCACCATGCCGTCGTCCGTGGCGAAATGGGTCTTCAGCCCCTCGATCGCGAGCAACGGCTGCGACATCCGCGCTACATCACCCTGCGCGGATCGAGTGCGTCGCGCAGGCCGTCGCCCATGTAGCTGATCGAGAGAACCGTCAGGAAGATTGCCGTGCCCGGGAAGAGAGCCCAGTGCGGCGCGATGTCGAGGTAATCCTTGGCGTCGTACAGCAACCGTCCCCAGCTCGGGATGTCCGGCGGGAAACCGAGACCCAGGAACGACAGTGTCGATTCGGCGATGATGGCCGCCGCGACGTCGATCGTGGCCGCAACGATCACCGGCCCGAGCGAATTGGGCAGGATATGCCGCACGACCTGGCGCGTCGTGCTCGCGCCCAGCGCGCGCGCTGCCTCCACGAACTCCTTCTCGCGCAGCGACAGGAACTGGGCACGCACCAGGCGCGCGACCGGCATCCAGCGAAATCCGCCGATCACCGCGACGATCATGATGAAGATGCCGGCCTCCGTTCCGACCATTGCTTTCAGCGAATCGCGGAACAGGTAGATGATCAGCAGCAGCAGCGGCAACTGCGGCAGCGACAGGAACAGGTCCGTCACCCACATCAGCGCCGCATCGACGGCGTGACGTGACATTCCGGCGATCGCGCCGATGATCACGCCGACCACGACGGCGATCAGCATCGCCGCGAGCCCGACCGCGAGTGAGATGCGACCGCCGTAGAGCATGCGCGCGAGCAGGTCCTGGCCGAGGTCGTCGGTGCCGAGCGGATGCCGCCACGACGAGCCTTGCAGGCGCGCGGTGAAATCGATCTCGTTGATCGGCACGCCCCAGAGCCATGGCCCGAACACGACCCCCAACGTGATGATCGAGAGGATGATCGCGCCGGCCAGCGCCAGCCGGTGGCGGCGGAAGCGCCGCCAGGCCTCCATGCCGAGCGAGACCTGCTGCTCACGGCGCGGCAGCCCGCCGGCCGCGTCAGCGGTAGACGATGCGGGGGTCGAGCCAGCCATAGAGGATGTCTGCCAGCAGGTTGCAGAGAATGACGAGAATCGACAGAACGAACGTCACCGCCATGATCACCGGCGTATCGTTCGCGAGAATCGCGCTGATCAGCAGCGAGCCGATCCCAGGCACGCGGAAGATCTGCTCGGTGACGATCGCGCCGCCGAAGATTGCGGGCATCTGCAATGCGACAATCGTCACCACCGGGATCAGCGCGTTGCGCACGACATGCTTCATCACGACGACGCGCTCGGCGAGGCCCTTCGAGCGCGCCGTCGTCACGTAGTCGAGGCGGATCACGTCGAGCACCGCCGAACGTACGTAGCGCGTCCAGGATGCGGCCTGGAACAGCGCCAGAACAGCAACCGGCATGATCATCTGCTTGAAGTGCTCCCAGAACCAGCGCCAGCCCGTCGCCGAGATGTCGGCGCGGTAGACGAACGGCAGCCAGTCGAGCGTGATGCTGAACAGCAGG
>Ga0070698_100005198_pt1 | contig 14236 bp, 13 predicted proteins | sample KBSK1502metaG_FD_65477 | JGI IMG/M metagenome (GOLD analysis project Ga0070698, IMG submission 65477) | Corn, switchgrass and miscanthus rhizosphere microbial communities from Kellogg Biological Station, Michigan, USA - KBS K1-50-2 metaG | ecosystem: Host-associated > Plants > Roots >...
AAACTGGATCTGGCGCGACGCCGTTTGAGTTGAAGTGATGAGCCCGGCATCGGCGATCGGCGCACCACTCGAGTCGAAAATGTTTCTGTGGTCCAACGGCGGAGAGAAATTTGTGTGATTCACAACATTGAAAAACTCGGCCCGGAATTGCGCGTTGAAGCGATCAGAGATCCTCTTGATGTAATTGTTCTTGAACACGGAGAAATCGAAGTTCAGCAACCCCGGTCCGATGAGTGTGTTTCGGCCCAGGTTCCCGCGCAGTGAAATGGGACTGGGGACCGCGAAACACTGCGTCTTGATATAAGTGATTGGATTACCCGGATTTACCGGTCTACTGCAACCTGGGCCCGCAACCAGGTTGGGGACATCGATGTTGGGATCTGTACTCTTCGTTCCAAGCGCGTCTCCTCCAATGCCCGGAGTGAAAGGCGCACCGGTGCTAGCTTCGAACACTCCTCCAATCTGCCATCCTCCCAGTACCCACGCTTCCATCCCGGACGCCCACTTCGGCGTGCCAAGTTCCCAGGTGTAGTTGATCTCAAGGTTCTGCGCTATGTTGAAGTCCGAGAGTCCACGATTTAGCCTCGGAACAAAAAAAAGCGGGCTGGAGATCGAATTCGTGTATTCATCTCCTACGAGGCTGCTCGAAGAAGTGTCGATAGATTTGCCCCATGTGTAAGATCCTTCCACAGAACCACGTGCAATCTTCTTCTTAATCTGGACCTCCAGTGCGTGGTAGTACGAGTCGCCGGACCAATATCCGGCCGTAATCCGTCCGGCATTCACATTCAGGCGCGTACTACTAACCGATGACGGCCAGAGATAGCCTTGGGGAGTCAGGGTCGGCAGCACCATATCGACGTCTTCCACTCGGAAGGGTTGATGCACACCGCGTGAGCCCACATAACCAACCATCGCGCTCAAGTCCTTGGCGAGTTCGCGCTGGATCGTGAGATTCCATTGCATGACGTAGTTCCGGCGCGGATTGGGATCGAAATATGCCTGGCGAAAAGTGTCGGGAGAGTTTACGTATCCAAAAGCGATGCTCGGAAACGATCCGGCTGGCAGGTTCGTGGAGTTTCCTCCCTGATAAAACGGCGCTGAAAAGAGTGCGTTGAACTGGATGAGATAGGGGAGCGGCAGAACGTCGAACATGCCGAATCCCGCACTGATCGCGGTCTTGCCGCTGCCGAACGGGTCCCATGATAATCCCACTCGCGGCTCAAAATTGCGCAGCGTCGGATTGGAGAATAATGGGTCACCCAAGTGGGGGCTTGCGTCTGTGATGTTCCGAAGCGTGCTTAGTTTACCGTTCACCTCTGTCGGCACCGTCGACATTTCATAACGTAGCCCCAGGTTAACAGTCAGATTCGGCAACCAACGCCAATCGTCCTGAATGTAAGCTCCGAAGATCGCCTGCCGAATGCCGCGCTCACTGACCGCGTTGGGAAGCGCGGCACTCAAGAAATAGGGTACGTTGGTCAGGAAATCGGACAGTGGATACTTACCGGGTCGGCCAAAGGAGAACACACCTCCCGCATCAGATACCCCGAACATGTTGTCGCGAATCCGCTCCACTCCAAAGCCAAACTTTAGAGAGTGTTTCCCTCTATTCAAGGAAAGATCTTCATAGGCTTGGAATGAGGTCCAGTGAAAGTTGAAGTTGGACTGCGTTCCCAATCCCCCTGAAAACGAGGTGAGTCCTGGCACATCCACCCCCGGTGCGTTCTTTCCCGGGACCGTAGCGAAAGACCCATCCGACACGTGCGGGTTTCCACTTGAGAAAGTCAGACCTGTTACGGCGACCACCCGGTTAATCCCGAAACGGAAAGAGCTAATGAAGTGGGGATTGAAGGTGTGCACCTCATTGGCGGTAAACATTTGCCGTCGCGAGTCATATCCGGTCCGCTTGTCGTTGAGCTCGTCGGGCTGCCGGACAGTCCCGGTGTCGAACATGTAGGTGCCGGAAACTGCGTCTTGTTCCGACACCTTTTGATCCACTTTGGTCGTGAAGTAATTCTCTGGCGTGACCTGCTGACCCGAAAAGGTGAAAATCCCTGTATCTCCCGCTCCCAGCAGTTGGCCGTTTGGCAGAGGATAAAAAGCATTCACAAAACCGAGGACAGTTGGATCAACCGTGATCGGCCCCGTGGAGAGTTTGCCTGCCCGCGCGTCCGCCGACGGCACAGTATCCACCTGGGTCACTCCAGTAGATGACCGAAGGCCCTCATAGTCACCGAAAATGAAAGTGCGATCCTTGAGAATCGGCCCGCCGAGCGAAACTCCAAATTGATTGCGGCGGAAGGGCGGCTTCTTGCCGTCGAAGAAATTCCGCGCATCTAGCGCACTGTTCCGAAAGAATTCATAGACCGACCCGTGAAATTCGTTCGTCCCCGAACGCGTTGACGCACCAATGATGCCGCCCGACGAACAGCCGTTCTGCGCGGGGTAGTTGCTCGTAAGCACGGTAAATTGTTCGACTGCATCCACCCCCAGGTTGACGCCCAGGGCGCTGCCGGGTGGGCCATTTGAGTAGTCGTTGACGCTGATCCCGTCGAGTCGGGAATCGTTCTGCCTCGGACGGCCCCCGGAGATCGTCATTTCCGTCCCAAAGCCTCGCTGCGCCTGACCCGAAGTCTGTGTGCGCGCGGTTGCCACTCCCGGTTCCAGCGCGGCAACGTCGGAGGCGGAACGCCCATTTAACGGGAGGTCGCGTACGTCTTTGACATCTCCCTTCACGGTTGAGGAGCCAGCCTGTCCCGCTCCGGCCCCGCTCGCCGCCCGCATTACAAGACTCACCACCGGCTTGCGGTCAGAACTTATCGTCACTGTCGCGTGGGCATCCTCAAAACCCGGTGCGGAAGCGGTAATTTCGTAAGTGCCCGGTAAGAGGCTGGCTACAACGTATGTGCCATCGCCGTTCGCCGTGAACGATCTTGTGTCGGAAGTTGCGATGTTCTTGAGAACTAGCCGCGCATTTGCAATCGGGGCTCCGGACGCAGATGTGACCGTCCCGGAGAGAGTTCGATCTCCAGTCTGCGCGTAGGCATGAATGCAAGCTGGAATGCTGATTAGCAGAACAAGGGAGATCAGGCTAAAAACTGGACTGCGCCTCGAAGTCAGTTGGAAACCCGGGACTGGCGCGCGCTTTGATCGGATCTTCTTGGATAAATCGCGTCGTTTCAGATCGCCCTCCGTCAATGTCTTCGAGCACCGCAGTGACGCATACTGTATCGTGATTTCCAAAGGAAGGACGCTTCTATCCAGTCCAAAGGAAGGATGCTTCTATCGAGCACTTCGCAGCAACATCAGTCATAGTTACGCAGTCTTAAGATGGAATGAAGAGAAGGTAAATTCTTGTTCATGAACCTGACCATAAAGACCGGACGAGAAAGGGCCGCCGGATCAATGCAAGAAGTCCTGGTTTGCCCTTCGATGTATGAACCGTCTTTAAATTCCATCCCGAACTCTAGGACGGAATAAAACATAAACTTTCAGCAAACATTCATTTTGCGGAGCTACCATCCTCTCCGACAGGAAAGCTCTCCGCCCACGGGCGCAATTAGGGGCTTTAGGGTGGCGCATGCTTCACAGCGGTAAGTGCCCGAAATGCCAAAGGACAATCTCTTGCGTCACTGCTGAAACCATCAAGATCAAAGTCGGGCTGCGCGAGACCTATGGCGGTATGAGTTACTTGTGCCCACATTGTCGCTCCGTGCTGAGCGTGTCGATGAATCAGATCGTCTTGAATGCCAACATGGTTCCACGTTTGGTAAGAGCCCTCCGTAAACTCTGATTGCGTTTGTGAGGTCCTATTCGCCATTGGACAAAGGAATCTGAACTCGAAAGGCGGATCCTTCACCAACTGTGCTGGCGACTGAAATACTGCCGTGATGAGCTTCCGCGATCCACTTCGCAATAGACAAACCGAGCCCGGCTCCACCCGACTCCCTAGAACGCGACTCGTCGGCCCGATAAAACCTTTCGAAAATGTGAGGAAGATCCGCCGGTGAAATGCCCACCCCGGAGTCACGAATCTCCGTCACAGCAGCGCCGTCGCTGGCATCCAGTGCTACCGAAATGCGGCCCTCGCGCGGCGTATACTTCACCGCATTGTCAATCAAAATCAGAAACAATCTCCGCAGTGATGGAGCGTTTCCGTCGACGTGAAGCGGCGTCACAGGAAGCCGCTGCTCGTATTGAATGGATTTTCCTTGAGCCAAAAATCTGGCTGGTTCGGATATTTCGAGAAGAACTTCATTTAGATCGGTCGGCGTAACCTGGAGTGCCTCACTCCCGGCGTCAGCACGGGCGAGGGTCATCAAATTCTCGATGAGAGCCGAGGTCCTTTCCAATTCTTGATGGATACGAACAATTGTTTCCTTGTACTCGCCTTCAGATCGCGGCTTCCGCAAGGCAACCTCAGTTCTGGTGCGCATCAGAGCAATCGGTGTCCTCAACTCGTGCGAAGCATCAGCAGTAAACTGCGTTACCCGCTTGAACGCACTCTCCAACCTGCTGAACATCTCGTTCAAGGTTTCAGAAAGACTTTGCAGCTCATCTCCCGTTTGCAAGACTGGTAGGCGTTTAGACAATTCATGCTCACTGATCGACTGTGCCGCTTGTGCGATTTCCCCTACTGGAGCTACCGCCTTCCTGCTTAACCAGTAGCCGCCTGCAGACGCGACCAGCAACAAAGCGGGGACAGAGAACAAAAGCACTAACCTGAACCGATTCACCGCGTCATAAAAGTCATCCATGGGAGCGGCAATCTGCACGTCATACACTTTGTCAGCTGCCGGGAGTTGCCCGTTCAGGATTCTCAGTGGCATGCCCTTCGAATACATAGTCGAGAACTGAAACTTCTCGTCTGGCTTTCCCGGCCTCGGCAGCTGCAAGCCGTAGCGGAGGGCGGAAACGGAACTATAGACCCACTCTCCGTGAGTTTCAGCGATCTGCAAAATGTCGTCTTCTCCCCGAACGCTGGAGCCCTCGGCCAGTTCGTGCTTCACCCGTTCCGGAGAGGACTGTCGCTCCAGAAGCTCTCGAATGTCGGCAGCACGGTCACGAAGGCCCTCGTCTACGGCCGACTGAATGCTTCCGCGTACCTCGAAGAAGGCAAACAACGAAAACGCACCAAACGCCAGGCAGAGAACCAGGAAGTACCAAGCAGCCAACCGTACTCGCAGTGGCAGTGGTCGCATAATTACGGGTTTGCCCGCAGGGCGTATCCGATCCCCCGCACGGTCCTAATCAGTTTCTCGTCATGCGGGTCATCAACCTTTCGTCGTACAAGGCGGATAAACGCGTCCACAGTGTTGTCGTTCACTTCGTCATCAAAACCCCAAACAGCTTCGACGATCGCGTTACGAGAAACCACTACTCCAGGGCGACGCATCAAAAACTCAAGCAGTCGAAATTCGGTCGCAGTTAAATTGATTTCCCGTCGGCCGCGGAGTACTTGCATGGTGGCGCGGTTAAGAACCAGGTCCGCCACTCGTAGCTCACTCGTCGGTTGCCCGTACTGTCGTCGGCTGGCTGCCCTGAGCCGCGCCAATAGCACCGCGAAGGAAAACGGTTTTGTCAGGTAATCATCGGCTCCCAGGTCAAGCCCTCTCACGACATCTGGCACAGTATCGCGCGCAGTCAGCATCAAGATTGGCGTGCGATTCCCCTTGGCACGAAGACGACGCGCGACTTCAAACCCATCGAGTTTGGGAAGCATTACATCGAGCACAATCACGTCGAAGTCGCAGGCCCGCGCCACCTCCAGAGCACTGACACCGTCAAAGGCCAAGCTGACGAAGTGGTTCTCTTCCTCCAGACCCGCTTTCAGTACTTGTGCCATCTCCCTTTCGTCTTCGACAATCAATACCCGCATAAGAACCTGTCAATCGTAGTCAACGTTAGAAGGCCAATCTGAAAGTTTGACTAAAATCCACACTTTCAGCAAACGTTCATTTTTCTAAGTTAATCTCCTATTCGACAGCAATACCGACTGATTCCGTCTGGCACGATGCGGGGCTCTCCCCGCAAAGGAGCAGTTATGGAAAAACTCAGAATCACTCTGTGTGTAGCGGTTGCTGTGCTCCTCGCAGCGGCAGGTCTTCTCGCTTGCAACGACAAGGACACGGACGAGCAACAAACCAGCGCACCCAAAGCTGTAGCTGGTCAGCAAACGGCAGCTCAAAAACCCGCGGAGAAGTCAGAGGCCGAAGAGGAGGGGGAAGAAGGTCCGGCTACTCCTGCTGCCGTGGCTGCCGAAAAACCTGCTCCCCAACAACCACCGGGCAAGCAGTCCGTCTACAACTTTGATAACGTTACACCCGGACAGTTGCCCGCAAAATTCCATGGAGCGAAAACCGGGGGAGGTACGCAAGAGAAGTGGATAGTGACCGCCGATCCAACCGCTCCGTCGAAGCCGAATGTCGTTGCCCAGACTTCAACTGACCAAACTGACTATCGTTTTCCCTTGCTGATTTCCGACGAAGGATCCTTTCAGGATCTAGATCTCAGCGTGAAGTTCAAAGCAGTCTCTGGAAATATTGACCGGGCAGGAGGGTTGGTCTTCCGCCTCAAAGACCCAAACAACTACTACATCGTGCGCGCGAACGCCCTGGAGAACAACTATCGGCTCTATCACGTTGTAAACGGCCGGCGGAGCCAGTTCGCTGGCGCGAATCTCAAAGTTACGTCGGGAGAATGGCATGAGCTCCGGGTAGAGGCCGTGGGCAACAAGATTGCTTGTTACTACGACGGCAACAAGAAAATCGAGGCCACTGACGACACATTCAAGGACGCGGGTAAGATCGGGCTCTGGACAAAGGCGGACTCTGTCACGCATTTCGACGACTTGAAGGTCACAGCGAAGTGAGCGCCATGGCTAATTGTCAGGGGGAAAAGGAACGGACATGATCAAAGCCGCGAGGGAGACCCGATGAAATACCGCGCCCCAACGCTGTTTCTCACGAAATCCCTACTTGCGACACTGCTCGTTGCAACATTGCTCGTTTCGAGCAGCCCGGTCGCCGGGCAGGAATCTCAGGTCTTGTCGCTTGAAACCCATATACCCCTGCCGAATGTCAAAGGACGCATCGATCACGCCAGCGTTGATGTGAAAGGCGAGCGCCTCTTCGTAGCCGCTGTGGACAACCATACGCTGGAGGTGATCGACCTGAAATCCGGCCAGCGCGTGCACGCCATTACTGATCTGGCCGAGCCGCAGGGAGTGTTCTACGACGAGTCCACTAATCGTCTATTCGTCGCCTGCGGCCTTGACGGCGTCACGAAGATCTTCGACGGAACCACATTTCAAATCCTTGCAACTGTGAAGTTCCCTGACGACGCCGACAACATTCGCTACGACGCTCGGAGCAAGGGTGTGATCGTCGGATACGCCGGGGCAAAGCAGCTCAGAAAGCGGGTGGAAGGAACCGGGGGGCTTGGGTTTCTGGACTCGAACGGGAAGAAGACGGGTGATCTCGTCATCGACGCCCATCCCGAGTCCTTTCAGCTTGAGGAAGCGGGAACTCGTCTTTTCGTGAACGTTCCAGAGAAGAAAGAGATCGAAGTCGTCAATGCTGTCAAACGTACTGTCTTAGCCCGCTGGCCCGTTACCTCCGCACAAAACAATTTCCCAATGGCACTCGACGAAGCCCATCACCGGCTGTTCGTCGGATGCTGGGGTGCCGCCGAGGTTGCTTGTCTTCGACACGGAAACTGGGAAGGAAGTCGCGTCCCGTGAAATTGCAGGGAGTACGGACGACCTGTTCTACGACTCGCGCAGAAGCAGGGTTTACGTGCTCACGAGTCAGGGCTTCCTAGAAGTTTTCCAACAGAAGAATCCCGATGACTATGATCGGATTGCGCGCTTCCCTACGCCACCCCGCACACAAACCGGTCTATTCGTCCCCGAATGGGGGAAACTTTTCGCAGCTGTACAAAAACAAGGTGAGCAGAGCGCCGAGATCCGCGTGTATCAGGCACACTGAGCGTGGATCGCGACGTCCCCACTTCATCGAACACAGATGTCTTTAGAACCTTTGAAGATGGTTGCAGGCTGAACCACAACATCACCGAATTGGAGGATACATGAGGAACGCAATGAGGACTCTTAGTACATTTCTGTTGGCCGTTGCTATCGCAACTTGTGGATTACTGGCACGTGCGCAAGATGTGCCGAGCGACTACCAGCAGGTTTTGAAACTTGTGGGCAGGTCGGGAGACTACAAAGCGAACGTGCTCAAGGTCAACATCCCGCGCAACGATCTGCACGTGACAATCGCAAACTACCCAGTGCCGACGCCTTTCGGCTTCGGTGGATGGTTTGCTCTGACCAAGGGTGACGGCGGGGACGACGTAATGATGGGCGATCTGGTGCTGCTGCAAGAGGAAGTCAATCCAGTCATGTCGGCGCTGCTTGAGCATGGGTTGGAAGTTACAGCTCTGCACAATCACTTCTTCTGGGCCCAGCCAGAGGTTTTCTTCATGCACATTCACGGTCACGGCAAGGCCGTAGATTTGGCGAATCAGATCAAGCCGGCTCTGGACCTCATTGGACATGCGGCATCCGCTCCAGCGACGAGCAACGCCCCGGCAAGTGCTCCAGCGAAAACCACACTGGACACGGCACGCATCGCGAAAATCGTGGGGCACGAAGGCGAGCAGAACGGAGCTGTTTACAAGATTACCGTCGGACGTGCTGACCTCGATGTGAAGGAGATGGGCGCATCCATCAACGCCCGCATGGGGCTCAACACTTGGGCTGCGTTCGTCGGCACTGATGAAGATGCGGCGGTAGCTGGCGATGTGGCGATGTTGGAGACTGAAGTTACGCCGACCCTCAAGGCGCTACGTGGGCACGGACTTGAGGTTGTGGCCATCCATCACCATATGACCAATTCGAGACCGCTCGTGATCTTCCTCCACTATTGGGGCAGAGGCCCTGCGGACAAACTCGCCACCGGCTTCAAAGCGGCCCTCGATGAATTGGGCAAGGGTGGCAAGCAGCAAGCATGATAGAAAACAAGACCGAAGAACCGAAGCTGCAACCGCCCGCGGTAGACGGCGCCTCTTTGGCGCCGTCTACCTTCCGCAATCTCCTTATCTATTTCCTGCGTCTGGGAACGTTGGCTTTGGCGGTCCCATCGCACTCGCAGGATACATGCAGCGAGACCTGGTGGAAGGCCGCCGCTGGGTCTCGAAGCAAGACTACTTGGAAGGTCTGGCATTTTCGCAGTTGTCTCCCGGTCCGTTGGCAGCGCAGCTGGCAATGTATCTGGGCTGGCTACGTGCCGGAGCCTTCGGGGCAACGCTGGTCGGCATAGCGTTTATCTTGCCGTCCTTCCTGATGGTGCTCGCATTGGCTGCTCTCTATGTTCACTACGGCAGGCTGCCCTGGATCCAAGGCATTTTTTACGGGATTGGGGCTGCGGTCATTGCGATCATTGTGCGAAGCGCAATCAAACTGGTCCGGACGACGCTGGGGAAAGACTGGCTCCTCTGGCTGATTTTTGCGCTGATCGCTCTGACCATAGCGTGGACCAAGTCTGAAATCGTCTGGCTGTTTGTGCTGTGCGGAATCGCCGGAATGCTGATTAAAGTGCCTCCACAAATTTCACCAAAGACCTCCGCCATGGTCTTCCTGGGCGGTTTTGACCGGCTTCTGACGGGCATTTATGGTCTGGCTCCCTTGGCTACAGTCGGCGCACTCTTCGCGTTTTTTCTAAAGGCAGGAGCTTTCGTTTTTGGCAGTGGTCTGGCGATCGTGCCGTTTCTCTACGGTGGAGTCGTCGAGAAATTTCACTGGCTCACCGAGGAACAGTTTGTCGACGCGGTAGCGGTGGCCATGATCACACCGGGGCCTGTAGTCATTACCGCAGCTTTCATCGGCTACCTGGTTGCTGGACCAGTGGGTGCGTTCGTAGCTGCAGGGGCCGTGTTTGCACCACCATATTTCATTGTCATCATTGCTGCCCCGTACTACCGCCGCTTCGCTCAAAACCGGCAAGTGAAGGCTTTCGTCCAAGGTGTTACCGCGGCAGCAGTCGGCGCCATCGCCGGAGCAGCCTACATCCTTGCTCGGCGGTCTCTGGTCGATCTGCCAACGGTGCTCATCGGGCTTACCGCGCTCACCATCCTGATGCTTATGAAGAAGATCCCTGAACCCATCGTGATTTTGGCGGCTGGGGCTGTCGGAGTTGTCCTACATGGAGCAGCTAGGTGAGGATCGCTCTGACTGAGTTCCGCGAACTCAGAATTTGCCTGTTTCTTCCGATACTTCTGTGCGCTTCGCCTAGGACCCTTTGCTCCCAGTCAGGGGCAAGTCCACAAACAAACCCGCGCCAAGTTGGAGTTCAAGAGCCGTTTCGAACCGCACAGGCAAGCCGGCTTGACCGAGATCCGAAGATGGATGGCACGCTGGACGATCCTCTCTGGCAGCAGGCCACACCGATTACAAACTTTCTGCAACGAGAACCCTACGAGGGTCAGGCCCCGACCGAACAGACGGAAGTCCGTATCCTCTACACCAAGCATGAAGTCTACTTTGGAGTGGTGTGTCACGATTCCCTCGTAGACGGTCCCGTCGCGACCCAGCTCCGCCGGGATGTAACTCAGGAATTGGACGACCACTTTGAGATCATAATCGACTCCCGGAGGGACCGGCGCAATGCCTATGTTTTCCAGGTCAATCCACTGGGCACGCAACGAGACGCTCTCATTACCGACGAACAGGCCGGAGATACGCAGGACGGAGATCCCGGTTGGGATGGGGTCTGGACTTCCGAGGCCCGGATAACTAGAGACGGGTGGACCGCCACCATTGCCATACCGTTTTCCACACTGAATTTCATGCAGTCTCGCGATGTCGTGTGGGGAGTGAACTTCAAACGGTTTATTCGGCGCAAGAACGAAGAGGACTTATGGAGCGGCTGGCGCAGAACGTTTGGGGCAAAACCAGATCAGCCAAGCGGGGGAGTTGCATGGGATCAACGATATCGGCAGTGGGCGTCTGTTCATCGTCAAGCCTTATCTCCTAGGCGGCTTCAGTCACCTGCCTGCCAACGCAACCGCAAGTGGTCTGACTCCGGGCACGACTGGTCTGTACACGGGTGGCGTCGACATCAAGGTTGGACTCCGTTCCAATCTCGTGGCGAATCTCACGGCGAATACGGACTTCGCGGATAGCGATGTAGATGTTCAGCAGTTCAATCTAACTCCGTACAAACTGTTCTTTCCTGAGAAAAGGCAGTTCTTCCTGGAGAATGCGGGCGTCTTTGACTTCCCCATGGGTCTTGGCAGTAACGCGGATCAGCTCTTTTTCAGTCGGCAGATCGGGATCGATCCAGTCACCGGGCAGCAGGTTCCGATCAACGTCGGAGCCAAGGTCACAGGTACGCTCGACGGATTCGAGTTGGGAGTCATGGATGTCGATACCAGGTCTTCCGGACCCAACCCAGCGGCGAACTACGCCGTGTTGCGCTTGAAAAGGTCGTTGTGGGGTAGCGGGTCGTACGTTGGAGTGATGGGAATCGACAAGCGGTCCGGGGATGCGATCCCCAGCTTCAATCAAACCTCGGGCGTGGATGGCAGATTTGTTCTCTTCAAGAACCTCGTTCTAAACGGCTACGCCGCTCAGACCCGGACACCCGGGTTTTCAAGCGGGCAATCCAATTTGGGTGTGGGACTCAACTTCCGTTCCAACTGGCTCGACTTTGAAGCGGAACACAGGAAGATCGGCCTCAACTTCAACCCGCAGGTTGGGTTTCTCGAACGTACCGACTGCGTCTGCGATTTTGCGGACGCCACTTTCAAGGCTCGGCCCGAATTCGCAGGTGTCCGAGAAATGCAGTTCGAAGGCTTCATCTTTCACGCTCCCGACACACACGGCGTCGTCCAGACACAGGAATGGCAGACCACGTTTCGGGCTGATTTCCACAACGGCTCTTACACCGACGATGACATCGTGGATGTGTTTGCCCAGCGGCTCACCTTGGCCTTTAACATCTACAAGAACGTCAATATTCCAGTAGGTGTTTACAACTGGACCAGGCACCAGTTCACCTATGGCACTCCGCAAGACCGGCGGTTGACGGTACGGTTTTTCGAGCGTTTTGGGAGTTACTACAACGGAAGACTGAACGAATTCCGGGTGCGCGCCAGTTATCGCGCGAACGAGCATCTCTCTTTCAGTGTTGGGCCGCAGTGGAACCGTTTTCGCTTGCCGGTTTCCGATGGCAATTTCTCGGTTGTGTTCGGTGTCCTAGAGGCTGACTACGCGTTTTCCAGATTTCTCTCTCTTTCCACGATTCTTCAGGTCGACACTGCTAACGCACAAGCTGCGAGCGCCAATGTCCGTCTGCGATGGAACTACCGTCCCGATAGCGATCTTTACGTGATCTACACTGCTGGTCAGAAGTTCGCCAGCCTCGCCGCTGTGAGCCCAGCCCAGTTCTACGAAAACCGTTTTGCCATCAAGTACACATATTCGTGGCGACCGTGAGGTAAATATGAAGTGGATTACGCGGAAGGATATCAAAGTTGACCGTGTGGCCTGCCCCTGGCTGATCAATCGATTCATCGACCCTCAAGCGGAATTCTTGTTCGTCGAGGAGAAGGACCTGGTTGAGCAGGCAGAAAAAGAAGGCGCTATTCCCTTCGACGCACCGAAGATCGAAGCCATAAAACTCAACCATCGTGGTCCCCGCTGCACCTTCGAGGCGATCATTGAAGACTACGCAGTTTCCGATATTGCTTTGCTCCGGCTAGCACTGATCGTCCGCGCTGCCGATATCAAAGGGCAGGAGAGCGTCGCCGCCGAGGGCATCGGTTTGCGCTCGATTGCTCAAGGCTTCGCCGCCATGGGTCTGTCGGACGAGGATCGCATGGCGAGGCAGTTTCCTGTCTATGATGCCTTGTACGCATACGTTCAAAGACAGGGAAAGTGAAGTCACATCCCCAACCAGATCTCGTACTGATCAACACGGCGGGCTTTCTGCGCTCACTCGGCGTGGGGCTCATGGGCGTCGTGTTGGGGATCTACCTGTTTCGTGTCGGGCTATCCTCCCTCATGATCGGGCTCGTGATCGCGGCCGGTTTGGCCGGCTCAGGTCTGGCAACGGTCATCGTCAGCTTTGCCGCCGACCGCTTGGGGCGGAAGCAGTCACTCATATTTCTTTCGCTTCTAAGTGGTATCGGCGGTATTGCCTTGGCGCTGTCCCCGGCGCTTGGTGTGCTGTTGGCGATGGTCTTCATCGGCATGCTGAATGGCACGGGGACGGATCGCTCCGCGTCTTTTGCCCTCGACCAAGCGATTGTTCCGGGACTCGCTCCGGACTCCAAGAGAACGTGGAACCTGGCCTGGTATAACGTCCTGCTCGATGGCGGAGGGTCTCTGGGAGCGTTAGCTGCCGGCCTCCCGCTCTTTCTGCAGCACCGCCTCTCATTCTGCGCGATCAGTTCCTACAAAGTCGTCTTCTTTGGCTACTCTGGTCTTTGCCTGGTGGTCGCCACCCTGTATGCGTTCGTTTCCCCAGCCATCGAAGTTAACTACACACCGGCCCCTGCGAAGATGGGCGCCGGAATCACACTAGAAAACAAGAGAATCCTTGCCAAGCTCACGGCTCTATTTTCGCTGGATGCTTTTGGGGGAGGCTTCTTGACCGATGCCCTAGTCGCCTATTGGTTCTTCCGTCGCTTTGGAGTTGCCGAACACGACCTCGGCCTTGTTTTCTTTGCGGTGCACATATTGAATGCCTGTTCGCACCTCGGAGCGGCGTGGCTGGCTTGTCGTATCGGTCTTGTGAACACGATGGTGTTCACTCACCTTCCGTCGAGTCTGTTCCTCATGGCCGTACCCTTTGCCCCTTCCTCAAGTGGGCAGTGCTGCTCTTCCTTTGTCGGGAAGCCTTAGTTGAGATGGACGTACCTACGCGCCAGTCTTACGTCGCAGCGCTCGTAAGTCCGTGCGAGCGCACATATGCCAGTGGAATCACAAATCTCGCACGCAACGTATTCTGGGCTGTCGGGTCAGCGGCCGCGGGGTTCTTGATGCAGGCCCTTACTCTCTCTGCTCCTTTGCTGATTGGCGGTGGAGCAAAAGTGATTTACGACATCCTTCTGTACAGGTCGTTTCGTGGGCTAAGACCTCCAGAAGAGATGAAATCCGTACAAACCGTGCGCTGAGCGGCCTCGACCACAATTCGAATAAACCAATTTTTTCAAGACCAATTTGTCG
>Ga0070698_100005199_pt1 | contig 14236 bp, 15 predicted proteins | sample KBSK1502metaG_FD_65477 | JGI IMG/M metagenome (GOLD analysis project Ga0070698, IMG submission 65477) | Corn, switchgrass and miscanthus rhizosphere microbial communities from Kellogg Biological Station, Michigan, USA - KBS K1-50-2 metaG | ecosystem: Host-associated > Plants > Roots >...
CCATCCGGCGATACGCGCGGATAGAAGGCCCAGTGGTTGTATCCGACGTAGCGCGAATCGTTCTTGGTCAGGCGCTTGACCACGTGGCCGTCGAGATCCAGCAGGTAGAGATCACTCGAGAGGCTGCCGCGCAGGACCGCGACCAGATGAGTGTGGTCCGGGGTGAGCGTCGGTTGCGACCAATCGCCGGTCGGGCCGATCTCGGTAAAGCCACCCGCCTTGAGCTTGAACAGCCGACCGTCCTGGACCACGAACATCGTGCCGGACAAGACGAGCCGCGGCTTGGTCACGGTGGGGATCTGGGCGTGTGTCTTGACGACTTTGCTCTTCAACGTGCCGAGGTACAGATAGACGCCTGACCCGAACGCAAACATCATGGGCAAGAAGAGGACGGCGGCGATGCGTCGCAGGATCATGGGAAGTTTTCCCTCGTGACGGCGAGGATTAGCGACCAGTGGGGAATGATCACACTCTGACCACCGTATGCCGCGCCGTGGTCGTAACTGGTGTACAGGCCCGCGTAGAGCACGATCTGCTTGACATTGGCCGGATCGAAAGCATTGGCCACACCCAGCAAGCTCCGCACTCGGTCGAGTCCCATGCTGGTCTTGAACTTGCCGCTGAGGGCGCTGACGATGTCAGGCAGGTCAGCTGCATTTAGCGTGCTCGCCTTGACCTTCATCGCGAGCAGGACCTCCTGCTGCCGGGCTGAGCGTCCGAAGTCGCCGTTGATATCGTTGTGCCGCGACCGGACGTACTCTAGTGCGTGCGTTCCATCGAGGTGCTGCGCGCCGGGGAGCACCGCGACCGTCTTGTAGCCGTAGAGGAACCCACTGTTGATGTCGTCCGGGTAGGCATCATCGAGCACTGGATTGGTCACGAACACGTCGATCCCTCCAAGCCGGTCGATCAGATTGATCAAACCCGTAAGCCCGACCCAGGCGTATTCGTCGATGTGGACATGGAAGTTGCGCTCGACGGTGGCGATGGCGGCGGCGGGTCCGCCGTATGCATAGGCGGCGTCGATCTTCCCGCTCCCGCCAGTGGAAAGCGGTACCCAGAGGTCGCGGGGGATGGATTCCATCGTGACGTGCTTGCTGGCGGGATCGACCCGAACCAGGATCATCGACTGGGTCAACGGGGATTTGTTCTTCCCGTCGTCGTCGGAACCGAGCAGCAGCACTGTAAAGGGCGCGCCCGGGACGGCAGCCGGCGTAGGGGTGGCCTTCACGCCCGGACTGTTGCTGGGCAGCAGGTCGACAGTCTGACCCGTCTGTCCGACCCCCGCCACCACCACTGGGAAAAAGTACGCGGCTGCACCCGCCGTCCCGGACAGCAGCAGGCAGAAGAGGGTCAGGATAACCAGACGCACAGGGTGCAAACGTGAGGCACGACGCCGCCTTGCAGGACCCCGACCTTCCATCAGACGGTACGAATCATGCGCTTTTCAAATTGGAGATTCATAAGAGGCTACGCACGGCGACACCGACCCCGTGGCCTCAGGCGAACGGGCTGAGCAATAGAAAGGGTACGGTTTTCTGCCGCCGGGCTACGTCACCAGGGGGCGATCAGCAGGCGTAGTCCCGGTCGAAGCCTCCGTGGAGGTACTGGACGAACCACACCGGCCGCCCCGAAAAGCCTGTGCCGCAGTAGGTGCGGGCCCGGCCGGCGGAGTTCGACCCGGTGGCCACCCAGTCGGCGAGGACACCGGAAACGGGCAGGTTACCGACGATCGTGCCCCACTGGTAACCGGTCGAGTAGACACCGACCGCGGCCGGCGACTGCCGGAGAACCGTGTCGACGATGCCCTGGATCGTGTACTGGTTCAAGCTGAGGTCAGTTGAGGACCAGCTATTACTGGTCTCGACATCGAGCCACCAACTGCTCGGGCTGGTGGCGCCTTGGGACGTCGCATAATCAATCGACCGCGAGGCTTCGCTGCAACCCACCGCCCAAGCGGCCTGCTGCGTCGATGTGCCCTGGATCGTGGCCGACTGCGTCACGCACTCCGGGGTGCTGTGCTTGCCGTCAACCTGCGTGTAGATCGGGTCGTAACCGGTATTGATGTAGAGCGCCACGTTGGGTGTGTGGCTGTATTCGTTGGCCAGGCACGGGTTGTAGTAAACGAATGGGTAACCAGCGTTGACGCCGACGATCCCGAAGGCCCCAGTCGGGTAGCTGCCGCCGCATTGCGGATAGCTGATGTCGTAGCCGGTCGATCCCGAGGTATAGGCCAAGGCGCCGACCTGGTTGGCTAGGAGGACACCGCCGGTGGACAGCACCGCGGCGGTCGGGACGAGGCGACGAAACCAGGTGGGCATGAGGCTCCCTATTCTGGCGGCACGTTCGCCCTCAGTCAATCCGATACCCCTTGACCCGTAGGTGACAGCCTGACTGTCCGAAAACGACTGAGCCGAGGACTAGGCTGCGGTCACGGTAAGGGTCGCGCGTCCTTCCCCGTTGCCGTAAGTGGAGCGCATCGCCCAGCGGAGATCGCCAGGACCAGGAGGGGTGCTGGCTGGGATGTCGAGCACCATGGCAAACGTCAGGCTCGCATCGGGCGCGAGCCAGCCAAGGCCAGAGCAGTTGAGCTGGTAACTTGCGAGGTTCTTGCGGCCGAGGCGACTTGCGTCTTCCGTGTAGCTCGGACAGTCATGGAAACGGAAGGGCGCTCCCGAAGTGTTGGTCAGCACGACCTGGTAATGCAACGACTGACCGGCCCGGATGTGATCAGGCAGGTTGACGGTGACCGACAGCGGGGAGTTCTCGATCCAGCTCGGCTGTGGCTCAGTCCCGTTGAACGGCGACACCTCGATACGCTGCACGATGTTCCCGCCTTCGCACTCGCCGTCCCCTGAAAGGGCAATGTCGTTGGCGGGCAGGCTGACCAGGCCACCGCCTCTGGGGAGAACGATGGTCAAAACGCTCAGGCTCGGATTCGCCGGGCAATCCCACAACGCGAACATCACCGACGCCTGGCCAAAACTGTTGCTTTGGCTGTACAGCTGGGGGTCGGGTGAATGCGGCGACATCAGCGCGGGAATCACCGGCGAAGGCAGCTCTGGCGCCGGTATATCTTTTTGGGGCAGAGACAGAGTCCCTCCCGAACGCGTTTTCAGCAGGATCTGCGGAGTTCCATTGAGCGCGCAGGGTGTATCGCTGTGATTGCTGAGGTAAATCAGATTGAAAATCAGCCCTCCGGTTGCGGCTCCCCCGCGTCCTGCCACGGCATGTAGATCGGCGGCCGCACATGCTCGGACCGTTCCGAGCGAGGGCAGTGGCCCGATCGAGTTGGCCACCTGCCAAAAGTCGCTCTCCGATAGCCCATCGGCGATCAGCGAGTAGGCAATCGGCTGGCTGCTTCCCCTCTCATTCCAGAACAACCACCGCGATGCCGCCGGCGCCGCGCTGTCGACCTGGTAGGTCGCCGTAACGCCGCGGAATTGCCGCGCGGTTCGGTGGCCCTGCGAGGCGGGATCAGGCATCACCGGTTGCGAGCTCGCCAGCTCGACGGTGGCGTGCCGCGTGCGACTCGCGTACTCGACTGAGAAGCTCCCCTGGTCTGCCAGGAATTCCGCTTGATAGTCGTCCGCGATCGCCGACGGCAGCAAGACGGGATCAAGCGTCGCGACCGTGTGCCCGATCCAGGCTGCCGCTTCCAACGGAGTCCCCAGCTGCGCAAAGGTGGGAAGGAACACAACCGACGCCGGGGTCCATGGAATGGCGCTGGCTGTTGGGCGAGGCGACGGCTTGATCGGCGCGGGTGTCAGCGTGCGGAGCCTCGAAAATCCAAAGGCGATCAGTGAGACGAACACAACCAGCGCGGCGGCTACTGCGATCTCACGAACCAGCACCGGCCGTCGGCGCGTCGGGCGGGCGGTGGTCCGCGCCATGACGCCGATATGCAGGGTCGCGGGCGCTTGCACGCCGTCTTTAAAGGATGACGACAGCTCGCGGAGGCGCTCTTCCAACTCGACGTCGAAGTCAGTCATGCCGGTACCTCCGAGGCAGAGTTGGGGCCAAGACGGACTCGCAACGACTTCAGCGCGCGGTGGACGCGCACGCGGACGGCCGATTCGGTCGTCCCCATAACCTGGGCAACGTCGGCGAAGGGGAGACCGTCGAAATAGCGCAGGTAAATCGTCTGTCGATCCTTGAGCGGCAGGCCTACGACGGCGCGCAGCAGTTCTCGGTCCTGGGCTCGGTGGACAACCTCTTCAACAGGGTCGATCTCGGGAGGAGCCCAGAAACGGAGTTTGCTTTCGAGTAGCCGGCGCCGGTGATGGTCGCGGGCAAGATTAGTGATCGCCCGGTAGAGCCACCGGCGAAAATCCGGCTCCGCCGACGGCGTCCGCGCCGATGCCCAGACCCGGGCGAAAGCCTCCTGGACCAGTTCTTCAGCGATGGCGCGATCGCGGGTTAGCATGACGGCAAAGCGATACGCCGGCCGCTCGAACGTCCGGGCTAACGGCTCGAACCAACTGCGGTCGGCGGTGTCCAGGTGTGACCCCCTTTCACGGTACTTACCCCTCACAACGGACGATGCCGGCCTTCGTTACACTGCGGCCAGCCACTTTGGTCCTGGATGCAACCGCCGGCAGATTAGCCGTGACTCACGGGTGTGGCATACGCGTTGAGCCTGCCGACTGACGAGCCGCTTCGTATTCGCGCCGTCGCCGGCGACGAAAGCGCCTTTGACTTGCTGATCCGGCCGCTGGTCGAGCCCGGCTTGCGCCTTGCCCTGTCGATGCTGGGAAATCGTCGCGACGCTGAGGACGCGACAGACGGGGGGCTTCCCGCCGCGTAATGTGTATGTCGTCTGACCCGATGGCCAGGCGGTCAAGTTGCTCACCGATGTGATGTAGCCAGCGCCGCCGCGCAGAGCCCGCGCGAGCGCGTCACAATGGGCTCGACATGAGCCTGCCAGGGGCTCCGACGGCGGTTTCGATCGATCTCGCGCCAGCGACCGGGCAGGCGCTGCCTCGCCGCCTCGGCGCGCTCATCCTCGACGCCCTGGTCGTCTCGCTGCTGGAGGCGATCGTAAACGGCACCTTCGGGGTTACCCGGGTCACCAGCGGTGTCGTGCCATCGATGACCACCGGCAGTTTCGCCTCGTTCACGACGCAAACGAGCGTCGACTGGTTCTGGCTGACGCTGCTGTGGGTGGCCTACTATGCCGTGCTCGAGGGCCTGTTCGGCGCGACGATCGGAAAACGTATTGCCGGCCTGCGCGTCACGGACCTTGCGGGTCGCCGTATCGGCTGGCAAGCCGCCATTCTGCGCAACCTCGGCCGGCTGCTCGACGCGCTGCCCTTCCTTTATCTATTGGGTGGCATCCTGACGCTCAGCTCGCGCCAGCATCAGCGCCTGGGCGATCGGTTCGCCGGGACGATCGTCGTTCCCGCGGAGGTCGCTGTCCGTGGATCATTCCCGCCCGGCATCAGGCGGCAGCGTGCTCTCGCGCTGACCGCTGTGGTCGCGTTGTTCCTCGCGTCCTGCGCCTGGTTCGACTACTTCGGCCGTCCCCCGCTCGTCATCGAGGGGGCAAAGAACACGGGCACGAGCCTCTTCGGCCAGGGCATCGGCAGCTACACGCTCGGCTCGCCACGCTGGGGAACCGGCACCGTGACGTATCCGATCAGGGATCAGATTGCTCAAACCGGGCAGTCATGCGCCGGCGTCATCACGCTCACCTGGAATGGATTCCTCCAGGGCTGGCAGATTGCCAGCAGTCAGGGGACCTGCTCGCCGAGAATCTACCCCTAGCTCGGCGCCATTGCGAGCGCCGCGACCAGGCGGTCATTCTCCTCCGGCCGGCGGACCGTGACGCGGATGTACTCCGCCAGCAGCGAGGTCGCCGGGAAGGTGCGGACAACGAGGCCTTTCTTGAGGAGGGCGGGAGCGGCCGAACGTCCAGTCTGCACCAATAGGAAGTTGGCGGCCGAGTCGCGGACCTCGAGATCGAGCGCTTGCAACCCGCGACGTAATCGCGCCCTCTCATCTTTGATGTGCTGCACGCGCGCGCGCATGCCATCGAGATCAGTCAGCGCCTGAACTCCCAAAGCCGCCGACACCACACTGATACTGCCGGGCGGGCGCACCCGTCTAAGCGCGTCGCTGATGGCAGCGCCGGCCAATGCGTAACCGACCCGGACGCCCGCCAGTCCGAAGCCTTTGCTCAGGGTGCGAACGATGACAAGGTTCGGCAGACGGTCGATCAGCGGGACCGCTGTGACGCCCGATGTCTCGAAGTAGGCCTCGTCAAGCACCAGCACGCCATCGGTCGCGTGGCCCACCTCTTCGACGTAGTCCAGCGGCAGCAACTCGCCGGTCGGGTTATTCGGATTGGAGAGCCAGCTCAGGCGGGCGCCACGCGCGTGCTCCAGGAACCCCCTTCGGTCGAGATACAGGTCGATCGCCCGGACCTCGTCGATCGAACCGCCCGCCATCTCGGTCAGGATCCGAAACATCGGATAGGTGGCGTGCGAGAGGACCACCCGGGTTGCGGCGTCGATATAGGCCTTGGCAATCAGGTCGAGGATCTCGTCCGCCCCGGCGCCGACGGTGATGCGATCGCTCGGCACATCGGCGTACTGGGCAATCGCCTGAGTGAGCGAGGCATAGCTGGTATCGGGGTACTCGTTGAGCGCCTCCGGCGGCAGTGCGTCGAGACGTGCGCCCGGCCAGGGAAAGGTATTGGTATCGAAACGGACGACCTGGTCTTCAGGAACCCCGGCCTTTAGGGCGATGCTCGCGCTGGGCGGTTCCCATTCATAAGGATGCATCCGGCTGATCGCGGCGCGGGGCTCTGGGGGCGTCTTCACCGTGGTGGGCATAAGAATAAGGTGAGGTCACGATGGACGAGGCACAGGTAGCGCCAACCCCCCGGATGGACGGCAAGGCCGCGGCGGCGCTGTATTCCGTGGCGGTCAACGTGGTATTGATCGGTGCCAAGCTGGTCGTGGGGCTGTTAACGGGCAGCGTCGCGATCCTAGCCGATGCGGCCCACTCTTTCCTCGATCTTTCGGCGAGCATCTTCGCCTATGCCGGCATCCGAGCGGCGTCCAAGCCTGCCGATGAGGACCACGCGTGGGGCCACGCGAAGGCGGAGAACATTTCCAGCCTGGTCCAGATGTTCCTCCTCGGCGCGACCTGCATCGCCATCGTGATCGAGTCAGTTCGCCGGCTGGTCGTTGCCGCCTACGTGCGCGTCGCCTGGTACTCCTTCGTGGTCGTTCTCGCCGCCATGGTCATCGACATCGTGGTCAGCCGCTATCTGCAGAGTGTCTCGCGGGCTCATGGCGGGAGCGCCGCACTCGACTCGGATGCGCTCCACTTCGCATCGGATCTCTGGGCCTCGCTCGCCGTGTTGATCGGCATCACCCTGGTCGCGGTCTTCGATTTCAAGCTCGCGGATCCGCTCGCCGGGATCGCGGTCGCCATCATCATCGGCACCACCGCCATCGAGCAGGGTCGCCGTACCACCCAGGTCTTGCTCGACGCGATGCCCGACCGGCCGACGCTCGACGCCATCGAGCGCATCCTCAGGAGTGATCCGCGCCTCCACGGATATCACGCGCTGCGCGCCCGCCAGGCCGGCAAGCATGTATTACTGGACGTGTCGGTACATGTGGACGGGAATCTTTCCCTAGCCCAGGCACACGAGGTCGGCCATGCGGTCTCAGAGAGGATCCAGAAAGAGCTGCCGGTGGTAACGGATGCCGTCGTCCATGTCGAGCCCGTCGATGACGAGTCCCACGGGTGAGTCCAGGCGGCTGAGGCCTGCGCTACTGGCCCATGGCGCCGCTGATGTTGCAGAAGACGTTCTGCCCTTCATCGCCGGCGAGGATGTCGAGAAGCCGCTGGAGCAAAAGACCCTGTTACAGCACCAGCCGTATCCTCAAGCGATGGCCTGGCGCGATCACACCCGAGGCAGGGCCGATCTCCTGGCTGGGGTAATGGCCATCGTGCTGATCGCCTGCACCGGTCCGCCACCCGCCGTCTCGACCCCGGCAAAACCCTCTGGATCGCCGTCGCCTTCACGCGTCGCGGCCCAGCCGACGCTCGTATCCCTCGCCATCGACGCGATGCGGCAGCGCGAGTATCCGGGCAGCGACCTCGCAATCGAGCAGACGTTGACGCCGGGAATCAACTATCGCCGCTACGTGGCCTCGTATCAGTCTGACGGCCTCAAGATCTTCGGTCTGCTGACCGTCCCCAGCGGGCCCAAGCCCGCAACCGGCTGGCCGGTGATCATTTTCAACCACGGCTACATTCCTCCGACCGTATATCGGACGACCGAGCGCTACGTCGCCTACGTCGATGCCTTTGCGCGCAACGGGTACATCGTGTTCAAGCCCGACTATCGCGGTTTTGGCAGCTCGCAAGGCCAGGCGGTGAGCGCGTACTACGCGCCGGACGACACCGTTGATGTCCTGAACGCGGTCACGACGATGCAGCGATACGCCAATGCCGACCCCAACCGGATCGGTATGTGGGGCCATTCGATGGGCGGCAACATCACGTTGCGGGCGCTCGTGATCGACCCGCGGACCAAGGTAGCCGTCATCTGGGCCGGGGTGAACGCCACCTACAAGGACCTCATGGAAAACTGGCATCCGACGGGGGGCGAGCCCGTAGCGCCGTCGTTCGGGGGCGGCCAGCGACAGAATTACCTCGGGCAGTTCGGGACACCCGAGCAGAACCCGGAGTTCTGGGACTCGATCTCGCCGATGGCCTACCTTGGCGACATCACGGCGCCGATCCAGCTGCACCAGGGCACCGCCGACACCGAGGTGCCGCTGCAATTTTCGCAAACGCTGGCGAACGATCTTCGCGCCCACGGCAAGCCGGTGGAGCTTTACACCTACGCCGGCGCCGACCACAACATCGCGCAGGGGTTCAGTCTGGCGATGGCGCGATCCGTCGCCTTCTTCGACCACTATCTGAAGAGCTAGGGCCTAGGAACCCCAGTCGGGCCCGCTACCTGGCGCATCAGGCGCGACGCAGCGAGCGAACGCGCGATTCGATTTGGGCGAATAGGTCGGCAAAAAACGGCTGCGCTCCTTTTTCGAGGCGCTTCGCAGCGGCATTCGTCGGGAACACCGTGATGTCTCCGGGCTGCGCGATGCATCCAAACTCTGTGCCGTGTTCGTCAGTGATCACGGCCCACCGGAAGGCAAGCCGATCCACGAGCTGCTGCCCAAAGCAGAGACCCAGGGCGTTAACGACGGTGTTCGGATCCGGGCGGTCAATGTTCCCGTCCGAGTGCCACTTGACCCAGGTCGCGTCGAGGGCACGGACGTCAGGTAAGGTACCGAGCCCGCCGACATAGGCCTGATGCATCAGGCGGCCGACTTCCCGCATCTGATCGAGCCAGGTTAGCTCAGAGGAATTAAGCTCCTGGACCTTCATGGACACCTATTAGGGGGCGGTTCGGCTGAGTAAGCTCAGCTCGGCTTGTTTTCTCTCGCGGCTTTGAATGTTGGGTACTCATGCATCTCCGGATGTTTCGGAGACTTGAATTCGATCATGGTCGCGGGACCGCAGTAGAACTCGGCGTTGAACAAATCGATGTCGAAATGCCTGAGGTATTCGAGCAGAAGCTCAACCGGAAACCGGTCCCGGATACGTCTCGCGGCATACCGAGAGACATCCTCGAAGGGGAAAGGTTCTCCGCTCTGCTGGAACTCCCATTTCCCGCCTCCCTCGTCAACCGCGGAAATAGTCCGCACATAATTTATCGGATTTGGGTCTGGCCCATAGACGTTCCATATGACTGCCGGAGAATCGAGCGGGCGGCGCACGCCGGCAAAGGATGCGGGATCAGCGACTACGCGCATGCCCATGGATCGGCCTTCCGCGAGACTGGAGATGACAGTAAAGGCGTCAGTACCTCGCCATCCATTGTCGAAGTATGCCGTCCAGCGAGTGGCAGTCTGAATGAAGACCCTTCGTCGAACCTCAAGGCTCGTCAGCGGTAGGAGCTTGTACAGGACCTCTCTGAGAGATCCGCTGTGATGGCTCAGCTGCAGGGGAACCACGCGTTTCCAACGTGCGGTGACGATGTCGGACGCTTTGCCAACGGGAAGCTCTATGAAACCAACCTCATCCGTCGTTGGGGAGCATTCATCATTCAGGAGCATGCATAGATCCGCGGCGGCTCATTTCCAGGACTCGTGATCAGGTAGACGATACCAACTGGATCGTTGGCGCAGATCCGTTCAGCACACGCGGCAAACGATTCGGCGCTGTCCGCGGCGGCCTCGCAAGTAAGCTGATGCATCATGCGTGCCGCTGTTATCGAGCGTCATGGCGAGCCACCAGTGGCGCGCGAGATGCCGGAACCGGTGGCCGATAAGGCCGCCCTGGTCGAGGTCATTGCGGCGGCGCTGAATCCCGCCGACCTGTCGATCGCCAGCGGAAAGTTTTATACCGGACCGCCGCCGCTCCCCTACATACCAGGCGGGGAGGGCGTCGGCCGGCTCCTGCAAAACGGAACGGCCGGTCCACGCGTCTTCTTCCGGGCCTCGTTTCCGAATGGCTCGCTCGCCGAGCGGGCCGTCGTCAGCGAAGGCCAGACGGTCGCGATTCCGGACGGCGTTTCGGATGGCCTCGCGGTGGCGTTGGGCACGCCGGGCATTGCAGCATATCTTGCCCTGACCCGACGAGCCCAGCTGAAAGCGGGCGAGACGGTCCTCATCCTGGCCGCTAGCGGCGTCCTCGGTGGGATCGCGGTACAGGTCGCCAGGTTGCTCGGGGCAGGGCGGATCGTTGCCGGCGCACGCGACGAGCAGGGGTTGGCCCGGTCCCTCGAGCTAGGTGCGGATGCGACGGTCGACCTGAAGAAGACCGAGGGGTTGACTGAGCGAATCCGCGAAGCGAGTGGCGGCCAGCTCAACGTCGTGATCGATCCGCTTTGGGGGGTGCCGGGCGTGGCGGCGCTGGAGGCGATGAGCCCGTTCGGTCGATTCGTCCAACTCGGAGCATCGGCGGGCGCTGAGGCCGTCGTCAAGTCCGGCGTTGTGCGCGGCCGATATCTTTCGATCCTTGGACATAGCAACTTCAGCCTCCCGTGGGAGGAGCTGGCCGCCGCATACCGCGCGCTGATCGACTACGCCGCGGCCGGAAAGCTGACGGTGGAGGTGGAAGTCCTGCCACTCGAAGCCGCCGCGGAGGCCTGGAAACTGCAGGCCACGTCGCCCCATCGCAAGCTGACGCTCTTGCCGATGGTGAAGCCGGCGCGCTGACGCGCGGTCAGCCCCGGTTATCCGCCGAGGCTTGCCGCCTCCTTCGCCACCGGAGCGCGCTTGCTTCCCCCTCGATCCCTGTACCGTGCCGCTACCTCGCCAACCAGATAGAGCGAGCCACAGACTAGGACCATCCCACTGGATGTTGCGCGCTCGCGAGCGCGGTCGAGGGCCTCGGTGGACGAATCGGCAACGTCAGCCGGCGTGCCAAACTGTTTGGCCAGGTCCCCCGGCGCGGCGGCGCGATGCCAATCGATCGCACTGAAGATGACGGCAGCGCCGGTTGCGCGCAGTTGCGCCAGCATCGACGGAAGGTCCTTGTCTTTCATCGCCCCGAACACGATGACGAGCGGACGATCTTTGGCGAGTTTCTGCACCGTTGCGAGTGAGCGCTCGAGGCCGGCCGGGTTGTGCGCGCCATCGACCAGCACAATCGGGTTTCGGTCGAGAACCTCGAGGCGGCCGGGCCATCGCGTGCGGGCGAGTCCGTCGCGCATGGCGCCATCGGAGATCTCCCACCCACGCGAACGTAAAGCGTCGATCGCGGCGACCGCAAGCGCGGCATTGTCCGCCTGGTGCAGACCGAGAAGTGGGATGCGGAGGTCGCGATAGGTGCTCGCCGGCGTAGTAACGGTTGCCTGGACGCCTGCCCACTCTTTGTCGGTGGCGACGAGCTCGATCTCCCGGCCAAGGCGCAGCAGCGGAATCTCCTGTTGTTGCGCGGCGGCCTCGATGACCGCGAGCGCGGGCGGCTCTGCCCCTGTGATCGCGATGCTGTCCGGTTTCAGGATGCCGGCCTTTTCCGCGGCGATCGCCTCGAGGGTCGAGCCGAGATACTGCGTGTGGTCGAGCGCGATGTTGGTGATGACGCTGACCCCGAGATCGAGTACGTTCGTCGAATCGAGGCGGCCGCCGAGACCCACCTCGCAAACCAGGAGGTCGATGCCAGCGCGCGCGAAATAGAAGAGCGCCGCGCTGGTCAGGATTTCGAACTCGGTCGGTGGCCCCAGGTCCGCCGCAACCTTATTAATAGAGGGCTGGAGTTCCGTTAGCAGCGCTGCAAAGTCATCCTCCGCGATCGGCCGCTGGTCGACCTGGATGCGCTCGGTATACGAGATGAGGTGGGGCTTCGGCATCAGGCCAACCCGATAGCCGGCGGCCTGCAAGACGCTGGCCACCATCGCGCAGACGGAGCCTTTGCCGTTGGTGCCGGCCACCAGGACGCCCTCGAAGAGATCCTGCGGATCGCCGAGTTCGTGCAGCAATGCCTCGGTTCGCTCGAGACCGAGCTTGATGCCGAACCGGCCAAGCGAGGTCAGGTAGTCGAGCGATTCCTGGTAGGTCATCCCTCGCCGAGATGCTGGCGGTAGGCGCGGTAGGTGTTGACCAGCAACATCGCGACCGTCATCGGGCCGACCCCGCCGGGGACTGGAGTCAGCGCCCCTGCCACGGGTTCCACGGTGGCCCGATCGACATCGCCCGTCAGCTTGCCGGTGTCGGGGTTACGAGTGATGCCGACGTCGACGACGACGGCGCCGGGCTTGACGTGGTCGCCCGTGATCAATCCGAGCTTGCCGGTGGCGGCGATCAGGATGTCCGCGGTCCTGGTGATGGCGGGGAGGTCGACGGTGTGTGAGTGAGCGATCGTTACGGTGGCGTGATTCTGCAGAAGCAGCAGCGCCACCGGGCGGCCGACCAGGCGCGAGCGGCCGACGACGACGGCGCGCTGGCCGGTGGGGTCGACGTGCTCACGGCGCAACAGCTCGAGCACGCCCAGCGGCGTGGCCGGAATGAAGGTCGGATTGCCCTGCGCCAGCCGGCCGGCGTTGAAGGGGTGAAGCCCGTCGACATCTTTATGTGGCGGGATCTGTTCGAGCGCCTGATCCGGATCGAGACCATCCGGGAGCGGCAGCTGAAGCAGAATGCCGTCGATGGCGGAGTCGTTTGCGAGCTTCGCGATCCGCTGGTGCAGCCCGGATTGGGTGATCTCGTGGAAATGTTCGATCGCCGAGTTGAAGCCAACCTCTTCCGCGGCCTTGTGCTTGCCGCCGACGTACGCGGTCGACGCGGGGTCGTCCCCAACCTGAATGACGGTGATTCCGGGTGGGCGCTGGTTGGGATGGCGCTCGATGGCGAGTTTCAGCTCCTCGCGGATGCCGCGCGCGTGGGCGCGGCCGTCGATCAGGCGGGCGGGCATCGGTTGAGTCTACTGAGGCAGATCGCCGATCTCGACGGGCCGCGTGATCTCGACGGCGAACTCGTCGAGGTTGGGAAGCGGCGGCCGCTTGCTGACCCGCACCGTCACCTGGGCTACGGCGGAATACTTGAGGATGGCGGCGGCGATCCGCTCGGCCACAGTCTCGAGCAGGTTGGCGGGCTCGCCCTCGAGGATCTCGCGGACAGCTTCCGCGAGCCGTGGATAACTTACAGTGTCGCGGATACTGTCGCTGGCAGCCGCCCGTTCGGTGTCGAGCACCACCTCGAGGTCAGCAGTAAAGGTCTGGCCGAGCTTCCGCTCCGCCGGGTTGTTGCCGTGATAGCCGAAGGCGGTCAGGCTAGAGAGGAGGAGACGCCCGGTCGGCCTAAACCTTTTTGTAGGCATGCCTTGACAAATATACGGGATGGTGTAATGATGCCGAAATGAACGTTGAAGTTCGGGCGACCGGGCTGCGAGCGATGCGTGAGAAAAAGGGTCTGACGCAACGCGAACTGGCGCACAACCTCGGCATCAGCCAGAACTATATTCCGGCGCTCGAATCGGGCGCCCGTCGGCCGGGTCCCAAGTTGCGCCAGGCGCTGATCAAATTCTTCAACGTGAATTTCGAGGACCTCTTCGAGGTCGTCATGGTGAACCCGGAGAGTTCCAGCGAACAGGTACTAGAGCCGAGACACGAACGTCGAGCGGGTTGACAAACGCGAGGGGGTGATTCGACGAATTAGTTGAGCGACGCAGGCCCAAATCGAGGCTGGCTAGAATAGCCGGTGCG
>Ga0070698_100005200_pt1 | contig 14236 bp, 10 predicted proteins | sample KBSK1502metaG_FD_65477 | JGI IMG/M metagenome (GOLD analysis project Ga0070698, IMG submission 65477) | Corn, switchgrass and miscanthus rhizosphere microbial communities from Kellogg Biological Station, Michigan, USA - KBS K1-50-2 metaG | ecosystem: Host-associated > Plants > Roots >...
AGCGCATTTGAAAATTAAGTAGCAGGAACAAGGTGCTTGAGAAGGCGTTGAATCGAGGCAAGATAGACGATGCCTTCACTGTTTTCAGTGAGCATTTCGTAATCCTTGCTCAAGCGTCGAGAGCGAACGTCAAGTTTGTCGAAGGATCACTGGTCATGGAGAAGGTTGATATCCTGGGGGCCAAGCTTCCTGGGTAGAGTCGGCTTCGATCGCCGCGTGCTGAAGGAAACACCTGTGGTTTGAAACCCCGCCAGGACCGGCGCGCCGGTCCTGGCGGGGTTTCAGTCGTTTTCCACAAGGAGGATACCTCATCACTATGTCCCAATCATCGGTAACCATCCAAATTGTCCCAGAATCTCGGCCTTCAACCCCATCCTGGCTGGGAGAAGTGGCTGCATTCGCTCAAGTTTTGACGCATCTGGGGCTGCTCAAAGCGATCCAGATGCACGTCCGCTTTGCCCGCGCACGCTTTGGACACTATGACCTTATCGATTTTGTCGTGGTCCTGATCGGCTATGTGGTGTCTGGCGAGCCGACCCTGCTGGCTTTTTACGAACGACTCACTCCGTTTGCCGAGCCATTCATGGCCTTGTTTGGGCGAAATCAGCTTCCCCATCGCTCGACGCTCTCCCGCTTTCTTGCGGCCCTGGATCAAGCCAGCGTGGAAGCGCTTCGTTCACTCTTTCAGGAGGATCTGCTTGCACGCAAACCGTTTGCCTTCCCTGGTGGATTGTTTGACCGGACAGGCGCGCAGTGGGTAGTCGCCGATGTAGACGGAACCAGGGCTACCGCCCGCCAACGGGCATTGTCGCAGACGGACGCCTTGCCTGCTCCCCATCGGCGATTTGATCAGGTATGTGCGCCGGGCTATCAAGGACGCAAGAGGGGAGAAATCGTCCGAACCCGTACGGTCCTGCTCCAGGCACATACACATCAGTTTTTCGGCACGTTTGGTGGAGCAGGTAATGGGGATTACAGAGGCGAACTGCGACGGGCTATTGCGGTGATGACCAGCTATGCCGCCAAGCTTGGGCTTCCCCCAGCCCACGTGCTCCTTCGTCTAGACGGATTATATGGCGACGCAGCACCCCTCATTGATGTCCTCACAACTGGCCTTGGCGTGCTTGCCAGAAGTCGTGCCTACCATTTGCTGGAACTGGAGGTAGTGAAGCTTCAACTTCTGCGGACCCCGGATCAGGTGAGCACGCATCCAGAAAGTGGGATGACGCGCGCACTCTACGATTGCCCCGTCGTGCCTTTAACCACTGCTGGACCCGAGGTGCGCTTGGTGGTCGCTACTCATGGCGCCATGTCCTCTTCTCCCTCAGTCGGCGTCGAGCGGGACGGGGTAGTCTACGAGCTCTTTGTCAGCACCCTTCCCACCCCAGCGTTTACCGCCTCGGATGTGCTGGATCTGTACCTCCATCGCGGCTCGTTTGAAACCGTGCTGGCCGATGAAGACGATGAACAGGAATCTGACCGCTGGTACTCGCATACCCCTTGCGGCCAGGAGTTTGCTCAAATCTTGGCCCAATGGGTGTGGAACCTCCGCCTGGAACTGGGGCAGACGTTCTCTCCCTCTGAGCTATGCACGACCGAATTTGCTTCTGCCTATGTCGCCGAGCCGGTTCACGCGGACGAGCATGCGGAGTTGGCGGAGAACATGGCTCAAAGCTCGTCAATACCTGCGGCAGTGTATGGACCTCCCCAATGGGCCCGTTCTTCCTTTACTCATGGCTTTCCTGGCTCGGCGTTTACCTCACAACCAGATGGGACGCTGCTCTGTCCTGCCAACCACCCCCTCTATCCCCAAGAGCGGCGGCCTGAACGAAATGGTTCTCTGCGGGTCTTGTATGCCGCACGTATTGGCCACTGTCGCGCCTGCCCCTTGCGTGCACAGTGTCAAGAGAGCAGCACCGCCATCAAACCGCGACGAGTAAGCGCGGTGCTCTGGCCGCTTGGTCCCTCTCCTTCCCCTGTTTCAATCCTACCTGAAACCGTATCCCAGCCGCAGCCCCTTGCTCCTGTGCTCTGGAAAGATTGGCCACGCTGTGGCATCCGGCGTGCCTGGCTCAAGGTAATCCGCAGCCAGACCATGTGCCTGGAAAGCTCCTCTCCGCTCTCGCCATCACGAGGCTCTTGCGCCACGGAGAAGATAGTGATCCGAGCGGAGCGCGCACATTGGCGTCTCTCCTGGAGCCAACGCTTGGCGCGTAATGCTCGTCCATCGAATGCTCCCCGACTGGTCGTCACGCTTCACGGACTGCCAGCCATCTTTGCCTCCTCTTTCGGCTTTGATCTGCTCGCCACCGCCTAACCGATCCCCGCGGATTTGTTTCTGGCCTCGATGCAGATCTTTCCTGGCCACTTTTCTTGCATTGTTCCGGTTCGATTACTGGCACTCTTGGGGTCAGCATATCTAAACCTGCTTTCTGTACGCTAAGCTCTTTCGGCTGACAAGCAAGCGTACAGAGCACTGCTACATCAACTTTGTCGCCATCCATCCCCTTAGCCTTCCGTCTTGCCGTATCCCAATCCTGCTTCCCGCGCCCGGATGACCGCCTGCGCCCGGTCGGCCACTTGCAGCTTGCTGAAGATATTGGAGACGTGGTTGCGCACGGTTTTGAGGGTGAGGCCCAGCTGCTCGGCGATCTCCTGGTTGGTGCTCCCCTGGGCAATCAGCGCCAGCAGTTCGGTCTCCCGCTCGCTCAGTTCTGGAAAGACCCGCGCCGGGACGCTCGGCCTGGCCGCCGTGAAGAAGCTCAGCACACGTTTGGCAATGCCAGGAGCAAAGATGGCCTCTCCACTCGCCACGGCGCGGATGGCCCGCAGCATCTCGGCCTGGTTAGCGCCCTTGAGCACGTAACCGCGTGCCCCGGCGCGCATGGCAGCAAAGACCGATTCGTCGTCTTCGAGCATCGTGACCATCAGGATACTGATGTGGGGGCTGGCTGCCACGATCTGGCGCGTGGCCTCGATGCCATTGATGCCGGGCATCTTAATGTCCATCAAGATCACATCCGGTTGCAAGGTCTTCGCTTCTCGGACGACCTCGGCCCCGGTGGTGGCCTCGCCCACCACCTCGGTATCTGGCAGCGACTCCAGCAGGCCATGCAGGCCCTCGCGAAAGAGCGGGTGGTCGTCGGCAATCAGTACACGAATGCGATCCATATTTACTCCTCCTTCTGGGGAAACAGGCGCGGGGTAACGAACGCCGTGTCTGCGCTCTGGGAGCGCGCGTAGGGCAACCGTGCCAGGACGCGCGTCCCGCCGCTCTCGCCCGGCTCGATGGAGCAGGTTCCGCCCAGTTCCTCGGCCCGCTCGCGCATCGAGGTCAGGCCAACACCCGCGTGCCTTGTCTGTGGCAGGCCACGACCATCGTCCTCGATGGAGAAGGAGAGCCAGCCGGTCGGCTCCTCCAGCATGAGCCGGAGAGCACAGCGGCGGCCGCGCGCGTGGCGCACCACGTTAGTCAACGCCTCCTGGGTGATGCGATAGATAGCCACTTCGACCGCAGCAGAGAGTTCCGGCAGGCAGTCCGGGGCGTCGAGGTGTATGGCGAGCTGGTCGCTGGATTGCAGGATCAACTCACGCAGTGCCGCGAGCAGACCCAGTTCGTCCAGGGCGGGCGGCCGCAGCGCGTAGACCAGGCGGCGGATCTCCGTGACGGTGGCCTGCGTGCGCCCGATCAGGTCGAAGAGCAGCGTCTCGGCCAGCGCGTCGTGTGCCAGGCGGTTGCGCGCCGTCTCCAGCTTGAGCGTCAGGCTGGCCAGCTGGGGGCCGAGGCCGTCATGAAGATCGCGGCGCAGGCGGCGGCGTTCCTCCTCGCGAGCCATGACCAGGCGCTCTCGCTCGCGCTGCAGATCGACCGTGAGCCGCTTGAGATCCACCGTCAGGCGCACGCCGTGCGCCGCAATTCCCGCCTGGCGCGCCAGGTCCTCGAGCAAGGCGCGGTCGGCGGGCGAAAAGCGCTCGCCGGGAGCGCGGGGAGCCAGCACCAGTTCCCCCACCTGCTCGCTTTGATAGACCAGCGGCAGGCGCACCAGCTCCCCTCGTGCCGAGCCGTAGGATGCGGCGGTAAGGACCTCCTGCCCCTGCTGCAAGGTGATCGCCGCGTAGGGCAGCTTGAGGGCCTGGGCGAGCGTCTCGACGATAGCGGGCAGCACGGCCTCGGGGGCCAGCGTGGCTTCCAGGCGTTGGCCCAGCCGAGAGATCACGCGGTAGGGATCGTCGCGCTCCCCGTACATTAGATGGTTCACGGCTCGTTGCAGCCGCGTGCGCAGGGGTTGAAAAAGCACCGCCACCAGGCCGGTCGCCAGCAGGGCCAGGCCGAGGTTGCCCTGCGCCTGCAAGAGGGTGCCCAGGCCCACCACGATCAGAATGTAGAGGACCAGGGTGCTGAGCGTGAGCACGCCATAGACCAGCGTGCGGTTGATGATGAGATCGATGTCCCACAGCCGGTAGCGCAACAGGGCGATCCCGATAGAGAGCGGGATGAGGACCGGCAAGAGGTAGAGGGCCAGTGCTCTGACGAGGTACTGGAGCTGGCTTGAGAGGGTAAGCGCTGGGAAGGAGGAGGGAAGCACGTGCAGCCCCAGGTTTTCCAGACTGACTGCTCCCACCACGATGGACGCGGCGAAGACCACCCACTTGATCTGTTGGCGCTGGAGCGGCGTGGCCTTTCGCCGGTAGCGGTACAGCAAAGCGAGCACCAGGCTGCAATAAAATGCGATGCGCACCAGAGTATAGGGCAGCGACAACCACCAGTACCAGTCATGATAGAAGGCACCAAGGATGGGAACGGGCACGAGTGAGACGGCGATCCACCCCAGGGCCAGCCAGCGCGCGAAGCCGGGGACAAAGTGACCATCGGGAAACGTATACACAAAGCTGAGCATCACCACGGCCAGGGCTTCCAGGAGGAGATCAATAGAACCCCACCAGATTCCGCCGCTCCCTGACACGAGTGGAGCAGGCGGAAAGAAGACTCCCCCCGTCAGGACGAGTTGCAGGGAAAACAGTAGGACGGCCCGCTCGCTGGACTTGCGCCAAAACAGCACGAGGGCGACCACGAACCATACGCTGGTGGTGCTAACAAGCAGAATGGTGGTGGCAAGGCTGTCGCTGCCAGCCAGGAGGTTGGCGGAGAAGAACACCAGCGTGAGGACGAACACGGCGAGCCAGAGCACTCTGGCAAGAAGGAGCCAGGGCCCATGCAGGTCTGTAGCGCCAACGCCTGGCTGGTCAGCATACATACTTGTCCGTATAGACGGAGAAAGCTGTCGCATACATATCCTCCCACTACCAGTCTTCTGCTCAGACGCGTGATCCATAGGCTCTCGTTTTTCATTATACGCGGCTTTTTGTTCCCTGTATACTCATTGATGAGGGGGCACACCCCCTCATCTGCTCAACCGAAGCGTGGAGCAGCGCGTGGCACGAACCCGTGGTCTTATACGCTTTCCCTCGGCCGGCGACACGCCGAGCCTGGCAGAGGGGAAGTTGTCCCCTCTGCCCTCCCTCATTGCTCACTGCGAGCCGTTGGATGGGTAGGGGCGCAGGAAGAGGACCGGCTGGAAATCGAGGAAGGCTGGCGGGGTCGGAGTGAGCGTCCCGGTCGGGAAGGGATTTGGGAGCACGTTCAGGTTGGGACCAAGTGCCGTTGCTTCCTGATTCATCAGATCAGGATTGGTCGAATCTCCCCAGGTGCCCGTATTCAGACGCCCGATCAGCGTTTGGAAGGCCGTGAGTGCTTCTGCAGGCGTAATGGTACAATGACCGGCGCGGTGGGCAAACACCTGGCGCAGCATGCTGGTGTCGCCGCTTGAATGAACTACGCTCGCATAGGCCTGCTCTTCCTCGGGGGGCTCCAGCCCATCGCCGGTGGTGTGCAGCGTCAGGACAGGAACACTCAGCTCTCCATTGAAGGTGAGGTACTGGTTCAGGTATCCCACCGCTCCAAGGTCAGCGCCGATGCGCGGAGCCGCGTTCAGCGTCTCCAAGTCGGTACTCAGGTTCAATCCGGCCTGTTGATATAGGGCCCGCACCTCTTCGTTGTCAGCCGATTTGGCCAGTTGCACGTGGTAGTCAACGCCCGTGTTCCAGGAGGGGTTACCCCCGGCACGCAACTCGAGATCTGCGCGGGCGAAGAAGGCGAAGGTAAAGTCATGGCTGAGCCAGAGGGCTTGATTCTGCTCCTGGGTCGTGAAATCGGCGCTGGCTGGCTCAGGCGAGAAGGGGTCAGACCAGCCGGGAATATCCGACAAGGCTGCTACCAGGGCGAGGCGCGCCCTGCCCTGAGGCGTACTCTGAGCAGCCTGCAGCACGGCCTCGGCCTGGTTAAAATCCGCTCCTACTGGGGGATTACCCGGCGCCAGCAGATGCACGATAGGCAGCGTATTTCCCGCCAGCAAGACGTCAAAAGCGAAGGCGCTATCGAGCCCCTGGTTCCAGGCCCCGACGCTACCGGAAAGCGCAGCGCACACTGGCAGGGCACCAGCAAAACGGTCGGGGTATAGTTGCACTAGCCCGGCAGAGATGATCCCGCCCTCAGAGATGCCCGCCGCTATGGTACGAGTGGGAGTGCCGCAGGTCGCATCGAAGAAATCCAGCAGAGCGATCTGATCGTGGAAGGCCTGTTGGATGGCCCAGCCGTTCTGGCTGTAGGAAGAGCCAGCCAGCGCATAGCCCTGCTGCAGGAGTGCAGCGCCAGTCAGCGGATCACCACTATCCGGTGCCGGGTTGAGCAGCGGGTGGTCGGGAAAGATATAGCCGTGACTGTAGAGCACCAGGGTGCCATTCCAGTTCGACGGGACGGAAATCGTGTAGTTGGCCCCACCAAGGGTCCCCTGAAGGACATTCGTCCCGTTGGGGGTGATACAACCGCTGATCGCCGCATGGGCCACTCTGGTGGTCATCACCAGCAAGCCACTTAGCAGTGTCAGCAGCACAACTAGGCAAAGTAGGTAGCGTTTCATCGCCTCAAACCTCCTTTCTTGAGAAGGGATCAAACCCTCTTGCGATCTGCCCCCGCCTGGCTGGGCAGATCGGCGGCGTTCAGTGCTTCCCTCTTTGGGGTCGCGAGCCAGATAGTGCTCCCCTGGTTCGTCTGTGAAGCTTGTTTACACCAGGGATTGGCCGGGACACCGGCGCAGGGATCGGGCATGCTCTGCTCACGAGGGATGGACAGGAGGACGGGGGCCGTCTCCGTCGGGACATGCAAGGGAGGCAGCCCAGCGCAGGCTTCTGGGTCCAGTCCGGTCAGGCAAAGTCCCTCAGCCCGGACCGTCGCATCCCCCTGGTTGGCGACGCCGCAGATTCCCATCGTGGTCTGGATATTGGCAGGAGCACTGGTCAGCCCCTGGGGGTCGAAGTTCCCGTGCCAGCAGTTGCCGGGAGTACTCGCGATATGGCCGTCGGCCAGATCCCCGTTGGTCACGTTGCCGAAGGAGCCATTCTTCATGAGGAAGTTGTCGGCCACCTCGTTGCCGTAACCGACGAAGTAGCAGATCGAGCCAAACTGGATGCCACCACTGCAAGGGTGGGGATTGTTGGCCGGCGGCGTCTCTGTGTCAGGGAAGTCGCCGATCGCGATCCCCCACAGCCCGTTCTGGCTGACCCGGTTGTCAATCACGGTGTCGTTCTCTCCACCAAGCAGCCCGATGCCGATTCCCACAAGTCCCAAACCCGCGCGACCGGATTGAGGCACGTTGGGATTATTGTTGTCATGGACGTAGTTATCGCGGATCACCGTGCAGGAAGCGGTTCCCGTAGAGCCCGTCTCCCCAGCGGGGCAGGCCCCGTTCTGAGGGGAGGGCCAGTCGTCGTTATTGACGCTATTGGGGGCGATACCAATCCTGTTCTGGTCCCATTCGCTGTACTCGATGATGAGATGGCCCCCGGCATTGGTCCCCGAATAGCCAAGCGGGCTGTTCTGGGCATGCGCATGCGTGATGACAACGTTACAGTCGGGGCACGCCCCGACATAGTACGACGAGTCGCCCATATTGCTCGCGTAGGTCTGGTCGAGGAGACCAGGACCGCCGACGTTGCTGGCAAAGATGCCATAGAGCGCCTGAGGAGAATTGTTGGCTTGGTAGTAGGTGGAGCTGGCGGTCAGGTAGGTCCCCAGGAACGAGCCCAGACCGATGGTGCCACTGCCATCGCCGCCATTGAACCAGATCTGGTTGCCCCCGCTCGTGCCGCTTAGGAAGTTGCACACCGTCAGGTTCTCCACCGACACGCCGCTCGTCTTCAAAACCTCGATGCCGTTGCGCCCGCTCCCATTGGGACCGAAGTCCTGCACGGCAGGGTCGGAACTGCAGGCCGGAGCGCCGGGCAGCGTGCCATCCACGATCACGCCGTTGCGGTCCATGCCTCGCAGGTGAAGATTGGGCGTCGTCACCAGCACGCCAGCGTTACTGGCGCCCTGCTCGTGGTAGTCGCCTGGACCGATGATAATCCAGTCCCCAGGCTGCGCAGCATTCACCGCCGCCTGAATGCTCTGGAATTGGCCCGCCATCCCGTGAAAGCTGCCCACCAGCAGCACCTGCGGGCCAGCCGCATGCAGGGGAACGGAAAAAAAAGTCGCGAGCAGCACACCTAACCCAAGCGCGAGAACTACTTGGCGTCTCATAGCCCACCTCCTTCCAGCCGAGCATCGGAGGCGTCACACCCCAAGGCTCGACGAACAGCTGCCTTGTTGTCTTCAGTTGACATCGAAGAGACTCCTTCCTGAACAGCTTCATGCTGTTCCACGTGCTCATACACACTCATCAACTTTTCGTGAGCGGATGGCGTTTCCAGGCATGGGCAGGACGAACTGCCCATCCCCCATCCTCATCCCCTCTCAAGAGCATACCTGAGCCAGTGTTCCCGTGTCATGAGACGCATTCCCAATTCGCCGGGAAATTCTTCCCGACCTGTCGGGATTGGCTGCTTGCTTTGCCAAGTGCCTGATAAGCCATGTTTCTCCTAAGGGGGTTCCGGTAGCAGTCAGACAGAAAACAACGTTGAGGACTGGCTGCGTCGTATTAGCAGCAAGAGTTGCTGATTGCTGAGCACGAAAAGCGTCGTCACAAGGGAGTGCGATATGTGTTCTACATCTTCAATCTCCCTACCGTAGAATGGTTGGGTGCGCTAATTTTACGCCGATGACGATTCCCAAAATGAAAGCACCCATCATCAGGATGAGGATTGTTTCAATCATCAGATCACCTACTTTCTCCGTTTCGAATGCTCGTCTACTTCTTGTTGCAATGGGTCGTGACCACGCACTAGGGCTCTAACTCCCTACGCTGGACCCTGCCCATCAGCCTCATCCAGGCGAGGACTTGCGGCAGGGAGAGAGGCAGGGCGAAGCGGTAGGGAACATCGTGATCGCCACCCGTGCCCAGCTCTTGTTCGAGACGCCTCCTCTCCAGGGAACTCATGCCCCTGTAGTGGCTACTTCGATTATCCGTTCTAAAATATGCCAATCTTTGCTCGCTTCTGTTAAAGTGGTATCAAATGAGCAACCGTGAGATAGCTGTAGTAGTGTACTATACAAGCGTTTACTTTTTTCGGACTTACGCTGGAATCGCTCACTTTTTTCGGAGTTAGCGTGGAATATTTCGGAGTTTTCCAAGGGCTTTTTGACCACTTCGCGCTCCTTTCATTTCGGAGTTACAATGGAATTCTCAATAAAAGCGTGCCATACTTCGGGTAGCGTCGGGGCCTGCGCTACTTCCTCCTCGCTGATCCCATGCACGGCCCTGGCCTCCTCGGTCATGGGCATCCGAGGGTTGACCAGGCTGTGGAAGAGCGTGTTGCCCTCGCGATCTACCACGGCAATCTCCACAATCGTGCCACTGAGCGAGGTCGTTTCCAGGTCCACAATGGCCCAATCCTCGCGCTGCAACAGCCCGGTAGCCCACGCGCATGCTGCCTCACCGTCCATCTCGATTTGTGCAGCCAGCGCCTCGTGTTCGGCCTCCCACCGGCAAGCGCTGCAATAGCCGCACACGAGGTCTTTCCTATCGTGCGGCGTCTGTGGCTTCTTCCCACATCCCAGGCAGGTGTACCTGGCAATGAAGGCTTGCTTGGCCCTTGCCAGCGCGTGGAGTTGCGCTGGTGTCGCCTTGCGTTGCTGAACCGCCTGGCGCTCGTCATAGAACTAGCGCCAGTCGCGCCTATGGACGGCGTAGTAGCATCCATCGGGCCTGGCGCGGTCAGCAGGTTTCCTCTCGCTAAAATTCCTCAATGTAGGACGCGGCAACGGCTTGTGGGGGATTGGTGTAGCGCTGGATATAGCGCTGGGAGCGGTGGCCGAGTCGGCGCTCTAGTTCGTAGCTATCGGCCCCGGTCACTTTGGCGAGCTGGAAGGCGAAGGTGTGGCGCAGCGCGTGTGGGTGCAGCGGCGAGATGTGGCGCTCCGGATCGCGCAGCTCCGCATCGTGCCAGCGCCCGATCTGCATGAGGATGAGATTGATAGCCCGCGGCGACAGGCGTCCGTCATCCCTCCTGGCCGCGATGCTCTCGGCAGAGAGAAACAGGGCCGTCGAGGTCTCCTCGGCATCGGCGGGACGTTCGCGCTCCAGGTAGTCGGCCAGCGCCGCCCGCGCGTCGGCGGAGAGAAAGACTGTGCGCTCGGTCTTGCCCTTGCCCCGGACCCTGGTGATGCGCGCCGACCGTGCGGTGCGCAGCGCTTCCGGTGCCTGTGGCTCCACCTGGTCCAGGTCGAGATTTATCAGCTCCTCGCGGCGCAGCCCGGTTGAGAGCAACACGTAGACCATAGCGCGATCGCGCCAGGGGCGTCCATGCGCCTGCCTCCTGGCTTTGTCTTTCTGCCGTCGCCCCTTGAGCAGGTGAAAGCGTTCGAGCCGGTCGCACACAGATTTGAGCGAGCGCACCTGGTCGGCAGACAACGCGCGCGGCTCAAGGGGCGGCAGTCCCAGTTCGCCGACACCCTTGGTCGGGTCGCCGGCAGGAAAGAGCTCGTCATTTTGGGAGGAGACCCAGGTGGTAAAGGCCGAGAGCGACGCCAGGTGATTATTGATGGTGGCATGCGCCAGGCCCTGCGCCTCCAGGTGCTGCTGCCAGGCGACGACATCACGCTTGAGGCAGGTTGAGACGCGGTCATGGCCGTAAGAGTCGAGATAGAACGCCTGGAAGCGCGCGAGGTGCAGCGCGATCTTCTGGGCCACGCCGGCGCTGCGCACGCAGATCACCGCGTACTGCAGGTAGTGGGCCATCCAGGCCTCCAGACTGTCAGGGATGCTGGCGATCTCGTGCCGCAGTGCCTCCTGCATCTTTCGTGAAGTGATTTTGTCGAGATAGCGCACGTTGTCGCTGCCCTGGTTACGCTCGTTTTCAGCCGTATTTTCTAGCATCATGTCCAACTCGCTACGCAGAAGGGACGTTTCGTCTACTGACCTGGTAGACAGAGTCTACCTGAAAATCAGCGGTGGTGCAAGAGGGCAGATGGTACGTGACTGTTCGGAAGGCGGTAAAACTGGTAAACTAGAGAGGAGAGAGAACCCAAAGGAGGCAGACCCATGCGCTTACGAATTTTGTTACCCAAAGTGATCCCTGAGGCCATCACTGTCCCCACGCGTTATGCCTATACTGGCTGTAGGGGGAGCAAGTTTCAGTTACGCCAAGAAGTGACGAAACAGCTGCGAGATACGGTGTATCATGAGGTGCAAGTGCATCGCTATCAGTGTTTGAAGTGCAGACGCACCTTCCGGGTCTATCCCGAGGGAACGACACATGCCCAGACCTCGCAGCGAGTCAAAGGGCTGGCCGTGATGCTCTATCTGCTGGGATTAAGTTATGGGGCAACCTCCTTAGCGTTAGAAGCCCTTGGGGTGTACTTGTGCAAGAGCCGGATCTATGATGCAGTGCAAGAGGCGGCAAAGCGGGTGCCTGGCCTCAAGCGGGATCAAGTGTTTGCAGGGATCAAAACGCCTGCCTTGGGAGGCGATCTGACCAGCGTCAAATGCAAAGGGGAGTGGTTACCATTAGGCATCAGTGTTAATCCCATCAGTGGGCTGGCCTTAACCATTGATGCGCTCCCAGCACAAGATATCAAGGCCCTTCAAGACTGGATTGAGCCGATCGCCAGGAGCGTAGGAGCCGAGATCTTGGTCACCGATGATGCCGATGGCTTCAAGACGGTGGCTGATGAGGTAGGTGTGCAGCACCAGGTCTGTAAAGCGCATGTCCTGCGCAACACCGACGCCTTGATTGACAAGTACCAGCCGTTGGTGGCCAGCGATGCCGATGGCTCGCTTCACGCCATTGGCGTCAGTCCCCAGCAGGCGGCCGCCGACTTAACGCGCTTAGGGGAACTGGTCAGAAGTCGCCAATGGGAGCAGGCCACCGAACTGGAAGCGCTGCATCGGCGCTATCTGCAAGCCGCGCCGCCGCAAGAAGGAGCGCATCAGAGCCTGGCCTATCGCCTGCGGCTCTTGTTTCTGGATCGCTGGAACCTCTGGCATCGCTTGACGCGCTACCGCACCTGGAAAGGGCCTCAAGGGGAAACGCTTGATGGCACCAACAATGCCTGTGAGCGGGCCATCGGCTGGTGGATCAAAGAACGCTATCGCACCATGCGGGGCTACAAAGTGCCGGAGCATGCGGTGGGCGTCAGTCGTCTGCTCGCTTGGTGTGGCAACTTCCTCAATGCGCAGGACGGGGCCAATCTGGCAGGGCTCTTGCAGTAAACCAGAGCGAGCAGGGATCCTCACGGCTTGTTCCTGCCTGTCCTCTGCATACCAACTATCGAACGATCACGATGGTACCCCACCGGAACCTCATGTTTCCTCCCCGTGATAATTCTGCACTGATCGGCGCTTTTCATCTGGTTGCGCAACCTATCAGAGGTAGGACCAGCATCAATCCTGGCTCTACCTGATACACATGTGCCGTAAAAGATGTACGCTTGCTTGCTAAGGATTCATACACATATACCGTACAATAAATACGGCAGGTAGCCCATGACAAATTACGTAGGGTATGGTAGACTTTAGCATAGATAGAACATCGAAGGTGCCTGTCACCGGGGGGAGGTGACAGCGCCTGTGTAGATGACTCCTCATTGTTTTCGTTATCATGTAGCTGCGTTGCTCTGCAGCTCGTCCTTGCTCTGCCTTTCATCGATGCTCGGTTGCTACCATGAGCAGGTATATTTTTGTGCCTGCTGGCTCCCTGTCAAGAAATGGAGCGTGCTGCATGTCCCGGAGTATTTTTCGCTCGCGTTCTCCACAGGATCGACCCTTTATGCTCTCTCCTCCACCGATGTAGCAAGCAATCACCAGCAGATGTTTGCCGTCCGTCGATACACAGGAGGAAGGGTCTTTCGATGCGTCTTGCTCTCTTTCCATGCGTTGAACGTGATCCAGGCTTGCTTTCTGGCCGCTTGAAATGGCTCTACATGATGGGTGTAGTGCTCCTGTGCGTCCTGATGTGCTGTGAATGCGCTTTCGGTCTGCCGCGATTACACGCGCAGGGGACGGCATTTGACCATACCGCGCCGACGCTGGATGAAACATGCAATCAAGCCTATTACTCGCCCGATGGGAACCCGTTCCAGCTGTGCCCAGGCCCCTATCCAGGCGGGGGGAACTGCGTATGGTGGGCATGGGAGCAATGGCACTTGCTGGGCTATACCTTGCCGCTCAACTGGGGCAACGCTGCCGATTGGATTGTCGATGCCGAGCGCACCGGTCTGCCCCTGGGCGAGGTGCCGCGCGTTGGCTCGATTGCGGTGTTTCCCGTGGCCGATGGCGTCTGGGCCTTTGGCCCCGCTGGGCACGTGGCCCTGGTGACCTGGGTGAGCGCTGATGGCGGTACGTTCGATGTGACCTATCAGAACTATGGTGATCCTACGCCGATGTATACAGGCGTGGGATATCCTGTTCAGGTCATCAATGAGCCTCGTTACCAGGATGGGGAGCTGCGCTTCATCTATTTCCCGCTGCCCATCGATCCCAACCGATTTGCGCAGCTTCCCGGGGTCAACGGGAGCGGCCTCTCGGAAGTCATCCAGGCGAATAGGGCACTGGCTACCGGCTCCTCTCTCGCCTCCAACCAGGCTCCCGCGATCACACTGGGGCTGCCACAGGGGTCATCTGAACAGGCATTCGATGCCGATTTCGCGGGCAACGGTCTAAGCGATCTTTTGCTCTATACCCGCGCGCAGGGCCGGCTGGATGTGCTCAACCTGTCCTCTCCAGCACGACCGAAGCGGCACTAT
>Ga0070698_100005201_pt1 | contig 14234 bp, 14 predicted proteins | sample KBSK1502metaG_FD_65477 | JGI IMG/M metagenome (GOLD analysis project Ga0070698, IMG submission 65477) | Corn, switchgrass and miscanthus rhizosphere microbial communities from Kellogg Biological Station, Michigan, USA - KBS K1-50-2 metaG | ecosystem: Host-associated > Plants > Roots >...
AAAACGTCGGGTAAATAATCCCGAAACAGGTAAAATAATAAGCTGTAAACAATTAATCTCTGAATTCCTGGCTGATCATGAGTCCATAAAATCCGCCATCCAGTATTCCAATGCCAACCCGGCCAAATGATGGATTAAGAATATTTGCCCTGTGTCCCGACGAATTCATCAGGTTTACATGTGCTATTTCCACAGTTTGCGCAAGTGCCAGGTTTTCTCCCGCAGTTGCAAAATGAATGTTTGCATCTTTCATTCTGTCAAATGGATCTCTTCCTTCAAGATTATCATGAGCAAAATACCCTTTTGCAAACATATCTTGTGAATGAGTTCTTGCTACCTGTAACATTTCAGTATCTGCCCGCAATGGTTTTAAGCCATGCTTTTGTCTTTCTTTGTTTATCATTTTCAGCATTTCCGCTTCATAGTCTGGTCGTGCAGAAGCATGATTTACTTTGAAAGTAAGATTGATCTTTTCGGCAGATCCCGGTTTAACCGTAAGACTGTTGATTGTTTGCCGAATGGCTTCATCAAACACGGGAGCTAATCTTCGGTTAGCCCATTCTGATTGCATAGCAAATTGAACCCCCAATCTGCTGTTGCGAATTTTTTCAGTAAGTGTATGCCGTATGGGCATTGCAAGAAATATTGCAGAAAGTATCACTGCATATAAATAACCAGCAATGGCGCCTGGAATGATTCCCAGAAATTTATTCATGCCATTTTGCTGCACTTGTATAGGAATAATTCGCGAAATGAGGCCTGCCAGAATACTTAAAAGTGTTCCTGCGACAATCGCCGTTAATAGAAAAGCGATTGGTAATAACCATGGCCCTGCGTCAAATAATGTATCAAGAAAATTAGCTACATACGGATAAAAAAGATAAGCAATAACAAAACTCCCCGCCCATGTAAGCAGACCAAGTGTGCTGGAAATAAAACCGCGATACCAACCTGCAATAACTGCAAGAAGCATTATTAAAATCAAAATCAAGTCAACCCAATTCATAATAAAGATTCACCCAGATTTAAACAAAAAGTTCGCCGAAAATTTTACTTGTTTGCTAAATTTCAAAAACTTGAAAATGGTTTAAGCAGTCCTTTATCATGAATAAAAAATGAGATAGTGTAGAAAAAAATCCTGTTTTTAAATTGTTTCTCATGTTTACCTTCTGCGCTTTTGAACTTTCTTCGGGAATTAATGGTGGTACACAATTTGGAAACATTAAAAGCAAACAATATGATCGATATTTTAACCCTATAAACAAGTATTATGAAAAATGCATTGTATGTTTCCTTACTATTTGTAATTGTATCAATCTCATTAACGAGTTGCGAATTAGTTGGAGATATTTTCAAAGCTGGCGTTTGGGTAGGGATTCTTGCAGTAGTAGCAGTAATAGGATTGATAATTTTTTTGATCAGCAAACTATCAGGAAAAAAGTAAATTCGGTTACAAATAAGGTATTGTAACCAATTCTTAAAAAATGAGGTATGATATTATTATCATTGGTGCAGGAGCAGCAGGCTTATCAGCCATGAAAGCCCTCGCGGAAGCAGGTTATCATGTGTGCGTGTTGGAAGCAGCAGAAATTGCAGGAGGAAGAATTATCACGATTAAAAATGGTTTTGAAAATTCCGTTGAAGCAGGTGCTGAATTCATTCATGGAAAATTACCTCTTACATTTAAATTAATAAAAGAAGCAGGTTTATCGTATGAAGCCGTGGAAGGCAAAATGATCGTTGTTAAAAATGGAGAATGGCAAAATGAAGAACAGGATGATCATTGGGATAAATTCATGCGACAACTACAAAAATTGGAAACAGATATAACCATTCTTCAATTTTTAGAAGAAAATTTTTCAGAACCAGAATATATACATCTTCGCAAGGCTATCCAACGATTTGCCGAAGGTTTTGATCTTGCTGATATCTCTAAAGCCTCTATCCTGTCTGTAAAAGATGAATGGAAGAAGATGGATAAAAAACAATACAGGATCAAAGGCGGTTATATTCAACTTATTGATCATTTGGTTAACTGTTGCCGCCAATTGAACACGGAATTTTATTTTAATACTTGTATAAATAAAATAGAATACGAAAAAGGAAATGTTATTGCGCATACAACCGACAATAAAAAATTTGAAGCAGGTAGATTGATCATAACAGCTTCAGCCGGTGTACTACAATCCGGAACTATTCAATTTAAACCTGCATTAACTGATCATGCGGTTGCAATACAAGGAGTAGGGTTTGGTACCGTAATAAAATTTTTGCTGGAGTTTAAAACTAATTTTTGGAAAGAATATGATGATGAAACTGGTTTTCTATTGACAGATGAGGAGATCCCAACATGGTGGACACAATTACCAGGTGAAAGTAATTTACTCACTGGTTGGTTGGGCGGACCAAAGGCAGCAGAAAAAATATTTGAGCAAGAATCTTTTTTATTACAAATGGCGCTGCTTTCGCTTTCTTCCATTTTCCACATACCGCCAGCTATGCTTCGTGAAGAACTTTGTAATTATAAGATCATAAACTGGCAGAATCAGCCTTATATAAAAGGCGGATATAGTTACAATACACTTCACTCTCAAAAAGCAAAGCAAATATTATCGTCGCCGGTTGAAAATACAATTTACTTTGCCGGAGAAGCTATAAGTCAGGGTCAATCGCCTGGAACAGTAGAAAGTGCTTTGCAAAGCGGATATGATGTAGCTATGATACTGATCGAGCAATATCAAATAGAAAGACAGAACAAATAAATTTATTCGTTCTCAGGATCAGGTAGACTATAAGAATTATTTTCTTCATCCTCCTCACCGATCTTTTCATTAGCATCATCTTCTTCACTTCCCGGCACATCAAGATCACTACCACTTCTGCTTGTTTTTTGATTAAACATTGTGCCATCCTCATCAACATTATCAAGATCTGCTTTATTCAATTGCTCATCATCTGTCGTTGCCATTGACTCACTGCTGCGTTGCAACAATTCTCTTTCAAGATTGCTTACATCCTCCGCATTGTCTAATAAAATATCTTCATCAGTATCCAGGAGATCATTTGCTTCCTCATCCGCTGACGAAATAGTTGTATCGGCCATTTCCCTTGCTGGCAATGGTCTTACATGTTCCTGGCCAGGTATATCTTTAACTTCCGGCAGATCAAGCATAGCCTCATCTGGTTCTAAAAGCTTTTTATCTCTTTCTGTTTCGGGCAAATCAGTTGCAGAGCGGTCATTCTTTCTTTGCATTGTTTTCATAAAAAATATTTGAGGTGATCGAATAGAGTTTACTATGCAAAATCGTGCCCGTAAATCACCCGCTATGTTTTGAAAGTAAAAATGGATAATGTGGAATCTTTTCCCTGAATTTGACCGTGCTGTTCAAATAAATAAAGCTGCGATCTGAAAAATAAAATACTTTACTTATCTGCAATAAAAGTATAACACCAGGCCTCTCCTTCCAAAACAGTTTCACCATTCTGCCGGGTTACTTTTATTTTTAGTTGAGTAACTGGCTTTGTTTCATGTTTGCTTATTACTTCAGCTTCCGCAGTAATGGTATCTCCAATAAAAACCGGCGCTGTAAATTTCCAGTTTTGACTTAGAAAAACAGTCCCCGGCCCCGGCATATCCATAGCAACAAGAGCATGAAGCAAACCGGTAGTTAACCCACCTTGCACAACAAGTTTCTTAAATTTTGTTTTTGCAACAAATGATTCATCAAAATGGAGAGGGTTATAATCACCGCTCAAGGCGGCAAATGTTTTAACATGATCGGCAGTTAATGTGATGCTTCGGGTAGCTTTTTGTCCAACAGAAATTTGCATAGCGTTAAGTTATCAGCTAATTTACTCAATTTACCTGCTTATTTTTCTCTTCAATTTCTTCAATGGTTACTTTTTCTTTTTTTATACCCTGTCGCAAGAGATAAAATAAGCTTATGTAAATATTCGCTATCCAGACTATAGAAAACCCTGCTATCAGGTAACCTCGCCAGTCGGCAAATAATAAATAATACTTTGTGATTATCAATATTACTATAGTAACATAATGACTAAAACAATATTCACAAGTAAGGATGTAAAAAAATTTTCTTAAGAAGAAAAATTTATTCGTCCTGCTATTCAGTACACAAAATTCCCTTGGCTCTTTGAATAATTCTTCATGAGTAATGGTCCACGAAATACATGCAACAGGAATAGCGAGTACAAAAAGATAAAAAAGCTGTGTATTTATTGACATAAAGGAATGGCGTTAGTGAACAAACTTTATTGTTTAAAGCCCAAACCAAAACCACGCCAGCATTCCTTCACTATAAATAAAAGACCCGGAGTTTCCGGGTCTTTTATTTTGTGAATCGTGGTACACTTTAAAATTAGTGTTGTGTAGACAGTATTTTGTTTACATCTGTATAAACAACACCCTGGCCATTCATTAATGATATTTCTGACTTACCGTTTCTGATAATAGTCACATGATAAACGTCTTCAGTTCCATTTGACACCCTTCTTGTAATACTATATAAATTATCACCATACGTATTGATCGCATTTGTGATCACAACATCTGGTACATAAGTATTAAGAACTGGTAAAGACGCTTTAAAATTTTCACCTCTCATCATATACCATGGCTGGGTATTATAGTATACACGAACGATCCGGTTATTATCGGTTTTGTATGTTGCATACCACCAGTCATTGGTCATAGGCATCCAGGTTACTGTAGTAGCTGTAGGATAACTTGCCTGGAAATTTGCACGAATAGTAGTTGGAACCTGTGAACTATAATCGAACTCATTGCTTGTAGTTTTATATATCACCACTTCTTGTGCACTTACAGTATAAGCAGCCGCCAGGATAATTGCTGCGCAAAATATTTTTTTCATAGATAACAATTTTAAAAAGGTTAAACAATTGATTTTATCTATGAACAATAAAACAAGAATAGTGCCTGTGATTTTTTTTTAATTCTTAGTTACACTAAATGTGCATCTTATATTAAAAAAATCTTTTCCTGGTTCCGGGGTATAAACATTGAGAAGGATGTTTCAAATACTTTACAGATCGTTAAGTGATGAAAAACTTTCCCAACTGTTCAATAAGTATTTCTTACTTATAAAACTAAGAGATCAGAATTAGACTGATAAATAATCTGAGTTTAATTTAATGTTTGCCAGCTCCAGGCGGTACGATCATCATCATATGAACAAACATACCGAGGTTATCAGAAAGAATTTCGTCTGCATCGATAGTAGCATTATTCAATAACCGTGAACCGGTAGGGTTAAGACAACCTAACACAACCATATTTGTTTTAAAATTCAAAGTGCCGGTGTTTTCCGGTACTATCATATAAGGGAATTTTGAATTCTTTCCGTAGAATTTAAAACCATTACCATTAAGCCTGATGAGGCTATTAAGGCTCATGCCCGAATAAATGCCTTCTTTAGAGTTCCATACATTCTCTCCTATCACTCCATCATAATTTGCAGAACTGGCTACGTTCGTGTTTCCCCCAATAATGAGATAAGAGGGTTTACAAAGATTGGGTTCATCTCCCCAAATAAAAACAGCCTGCCGGCTGGTTTTAGGAAAAAGAACTGAACATTTCACCATCTCTTTCTCAGAAAAATAATAAATATCCTTTATCACATTTTTTTCACCGAAAACACTTACAAGATATTCATGAGAATAAAATTGCAACAGGTCTTCAGCAACCTGGATCTTTTCAGGCGATGGTAATTCTTGCTGGGTAAATAATAAAGAATAGAGTGTATCACCTGCGGGCTCTTTAATAAAATTAGCCACTACTGAAAGATCTTTCCGCTGAAACAAGATCGAAGCAGTGTCGTTTTCATTGCCACAAAAAAATCCTGATTCTTTTAATGTCTTCAGGCTCTCCGTAAATTCATTTTTTAAAGAAGTGTAATAGGTAAATGAAAAATTATTTTTTATTTGAAATGTTTCAATAATTCTTTTAATATTTAATGAGTCCTTTTTATTCTTATTTTTTTTCCCTGGTTTTAAACTATAAATATTTACAAGAACACCATCCTGTGATCTGTTACCCGAAGGAGAAAAATTTTTCCTGCTTAAGTAATTTTCCAGCTTTTTAGATGATAGAGATGATGTAATAAGAAAGTCCTTTGCAGAAAAGGTTTGGCCGTACATGTTGTTTGCAAGCAATAAGATAATAACAAAAAGTAAAGTTCCCCTCATAAACATTTTGATCTTTAATTGACAACTTCAGAACGGGGCTTTAGAAGAATATTGGGTGAGATCCTCAGGCAGGTATAAAATCCATCAATAACCATACCGGCAGAATAGTTCTCAGAATAAAGTTACAGATTTACCATGGAACAAATCGGTTGCCATATTGATTATTATTGTTCCAATTTGACCTGATGGCTTTTCCATGTTTAGATAAAGTGAGGTGTATGATGTCACTATCCGCTGAAAGCAAGGCAAGTTGATCAATATCCTGTAAATTTAATCAGCTAAACTATAGCTCATGAAAAAACTTATTTTATCAATCGCCTTTTTTACGGTTTACCTATTTACAACCGCCCAAACCTGGCAGGATACAGTTTTAAAAATTGAAAAGATCTTTGAAAGATATAAGCCAACCAGCCCCGGAACCCAACTAGCCATTAGCCGCAATGGCGCTATTATTTTTTCAAAAGCCTGGGGCATGGCCGACCTCGAACATAATGTGGCTCTAACAACGGAGTCAATTACTGAAGCCGGCTCTGTATCCAAACAATTTACTGCGGCTGCTATTTTATTATTAGAACAACAAGGAAAATTACTATTGGATGATGATGTGAGAAAGTATGTGCCTGAATTACCCGAATATGATTATAAAATAACCCTCAGGCAAATGATGCAGCATAAAAGCGGTATAAAAGACTGGGGAGCTGTAGCATCAATAGCGGGATGGCCAAGAAGCACTAAAACTTATAATAACGATGATGCATTATACATTATAAGCAATCAAAAAACATTAAACTATAAACCGGGGGATGAATATCTCTATAGCAATTCAAACTATAATCTTTTTGCGATCATTGTTGAAAGAGTGAGCGGAATGAATTTAGCAGAGTTTACCAGGAAAAATATTTTTGAGCCGGCGGGAATGAAACATACCCAATGGCGGGATAATTATAAAAGAATAGTTCCAAACAGAGCTATTGCTTATTCAAAAAACGGAACGGCCTATCAAACCAATATGCCAAACGAATATGTTTATGGCAATGGCGGACTACTCACAACTGCAGAAGATCTGCTAATATGGAATAACTATTATCTAAATGGAAAACTGGGAAGCCCTTCACTTCTTACAAAACAACTTACCACAAATCCATTGAACAGCGGGATAATGCATAGTTATGCTGCCGGCTTATTCATTGATACCTTCAGAGGCTGGAAAATTATTTCACATGATGGCGCCACTGCCAGCTATCGTTCAAACCTTGAGACTTACCCGGAACTTGGTTTGTCCATAGCCTGGTTGAGTAATACTTCTGAATTTGATAATAACCCCTTCAATGTAGCCGACGCAATCGGGGATCTATTTATACCGGTTAAAATACCTGAAACTAAAAAAGATCCTCCGCCTCCATTTGCGGTCTCAACCGATAAGCTGAATAAATATACCGGTTGGTATAGAAACAGCAGAACCGGTGGCGGTGTAAAATTATATTTGGCAAATGATAAACTATATGGGACACAGGTGGGCCAGTTAACTCCTGTTGCAGAAAATGCTTTTATTACCGGGAATAACAGGCTTGAAATAAATTCAAAAGGGTTTTTATTTATAAATAGTTTAAAGGATAGCATTTATTTTACTGCAGTTGATTCAGCAAAACTAGATGAGAAAGCAATGAACGAATACACAGGAGAATATTATTCAGATGAAGCAGAAGCAAAATTTTATGTGCTGGTAAAGAACGGTAAGCTAATAATTCTGCAAAAGCCAAAAACTGAATTTCAGTTAACGCCAACCTATAAAGATGGATTTGAAACACCTGCCGGTATAATATATTTCGAAAGAGAAAAAAATAAGATCATCAATTTAAAAATATCAGTTGGCCGGGCAAGGAATGTAGAATTTAAAAAGATCAAATAGCTTGTTTACGATCTCCATTTAATCGTTCCTTCTTTGCTTTCTTTAACACGGAACTTTACAATCTTTTTGATCAAAGGAAAAGGCAAGGGTTTATCAAGCGGAAATTGTATCGATCCTTCAGCGGTTTTATATTTTATAAGATCCTTTTTGAATGCCTTTACAGCCGATGGCATTGGATAAAAGCCAATATGCTTTTTGAATACAGCAAATGTGACAAGTATTTTCTGGTAAGAATAAGCAGGCATGCTCCATTTTAAACCTTCAGTTGCACCCGGCGCTGCAGCCCTGATACATTCATGCAGCTCCCACAGCTTTTCCTGTACTTCGGCAGGCGCCGAATAAATATATTCTTCGATAGTTTTTGGTTTCATTTTATAAGAAGTGAAAGTGCCCGGAAAATAAAACTCTTTACCATATTCATTTATTGCAGGAGCGAAAGATAGAAAACTGGCTATTAAAAACAAAGTATATCTCCAACGTATAATTTGTTACCAATTATCTTATTAATACCAGCATACCTTTCACTTTTGTTTGTTTATTCTTTCTTTTGAAACTTGAGTACCAAACAAAAACACCACCATCCTGTAATTTGCCATTAAAAGTTCCATCCCAGCTGGTAGCCGGATTTTTTGTCTGAAATATTTTCTGACCCCAGCGATTGTAAATAACAAGTTCGTATTGCTGCAGATCATACGCATTTAAGATCTTAAACAAATCATTTTTACCATCCTGGTTCGGAGTAAACGCATTTGGAAAATAAGGTGTGCAATCCTTCGAGGTAATAATTATATTATCGCTGGCCGAGCCGCAGTTTTCAGTAACTGTGACAGAATACATGCCCGCTTGTTTCACCATAAAATATTGTTGCATTGATCCATCATGCCATAAATAAGAAGTAAATGTTCCGGGTGTTAATAATAAACTATCACCATCACATAACTCTTTATCCGGCCCCAGATCTGGTTTAGGCCTTTTTATAACTGTAAGATTGATCGTTCTTATACTATCACATCCGCTTGCAGCAACTAATGTATCCTTGTAAACACCCTCCGAAGTATATCCTAAAAATGATTGGCCCTCACAAATAGATTGATTGATAGTTGAATAAGACCTTGGCTTAACAACAAGATTAAGTGCTCGAATACTATCGCAACCATTAGCGGCTATTAATGTATCAGCATAGGTTCCGCTTGTTGTATAACCAGCAAAAGATTGTCCTTCGCATATTGATTGACTAATTGTGGAAACGGATTTTGGTTTTACTGTAAGATTAAGGGTTCTTATGCTATCACAACCACTTATTGAAGTAAGTGTATCTATATAAATACCCGAAGCAGCATATCCTTCAAATGAATTCCCTTCGCAGATGGTTGCACTAGTTGTAGTATTTAAAGGCGGATTCACCGGTATTTGGAGCGTATCACTGTTTTGATTTAAACAAGTATTATTTATGACAGTTAATGTTATTGTTTGCAAACCCGGGTTGCTCCAATAAACTGTATAGGGCCCCATACCTGATCCGGATACTACCGTTGCATTATTCCAGTTCCAGTTAAAAGTATACCCTGTACCAGGGTTTGGTATATCACCGGCATAATTAACTGTAACAAGCTGCGATTGACAAACCGGGTTTGGCGTTATTGAAAAATTTGCAGAGATCGGTGCGTTTGCAATAGAACAGATATCGTTATAAACTGAATCAACTGTTGTTTGTGTAGAAAATCTATTGGTGAAAGATAAATAAGCAAAGCTGGCTTCACCCGATTCGCAGGGCACTTGCTGATCATCACGATAAATATAAACAGGTTTTCCTGCTGTTGATGTATAAGTGCCGGCAGCATCATTGTATGATCCAAATAAACTATTGTTTACATAAACATACATCATACCTGTAGCGCCATTTCGTGTAAAAGTTAAAAGATACCAGGTCGTATCATTAAAGTATGGGCAAGGCCCTACAATTCCATTTGGGAAAAAATCAAGACAACGATTTGGCGAGCCCTGTTGCTTATAATAGATCCCTCCGTCTGATAAGCCATCGGAAAAATCAATTATTCTTACCCATGGGTGAGTTCCCCAATTTGTATTTTTTAAGTAAATATGAATTGTGTATGTAGACGAAATTGTACCGGCCGTATTCGGATATTTCAAACCCCAGTTTATGTTATTATGATAAACAATTCTTTTAAGTCCGCAATAAGGTAATGTATCATTTATAAAATAGCCACCTGTAAAAAACACAGGAGTACAGCTACCTGGTGCAACAGCAGGAGTTAGATCTGGTCCGCAATCGGGAACAGAAACAGAAAGATCATTATAAAAACGATATGTGTCTTTGATGAATTGAGCAGAAACATTAAATGAGAAATAAATGAAGGATGCCAGCAATATCAGCCATCTCAGATAGTTATTTCTCATTTTGTTTATTAGAAGATTTCGGCAGAATCTGTTCTTATTAAAATTACCGCCATTTTCTGGTTCTTAAGAAGCAGCCCTGACTGATGTGCTTTTACAACCTTTTAGTTACTGGTTGATGCATCATCAATTTATTGATCACGCCTTGAACAATAGCTGGTAGCTGCTTTTCTACAATATAACTATGAAGTGAAGATCCCTTTTCCCATTTGTTACTACCATCATCTGCAACTATCATCTTTCCTTTTTCAGTATTCCACCACGGTTTATATCCTTTTACAGCTATTAATACTGCGGTTTGATCCCAGCTCATTCTGCCTGCGCTGTCTTGCAAACTCAATGGAATTGAAATCCTATACACATCTTTTACAGGGCTGTTTTTAATAGTACTATTACTTACTAGTGGCAAGCCAGTTTTTATAGTAAATCCAATTTCAACGCCGCTGAATAAGATCGGAGTTGGCCAATTATTAAAAACATGTTGAGAAGCTGCTGGATCCATTCTAACATTGAATTCATTGCCGGCGGGAAAACTTCCGGCCATACAAACCAATTGTTTTACTTTTTGCTTTATTAACTCCCTGCCATTAAGCTTTGAGTATTTATCCGGAGATGATCGCAGCAAATCAGCAAGGTTAGTAAGAAAGCCCACTGTTATTATTGTTACCGATCTATTTGCTTGTGTTGCTAACACTTTCCTGTAAACTTCAGTTGCACTTAATACTTCATCATTCTTTTTTATTCTATGCGGGTGTTTCAGAAGAAGCGAATCTGTCCAATGCTGACTGTCTTTTAATTCTAAAGCTTTTCCTCTTGGAACACCAATTAATAAACCCGGTCTTTTGAAATAAGTGTTCAATACATTGAATACCGCTGCTACTCCTTCATATTTTGTGCTGGCAACTGTTGCGAGAATTTTAACGTAACCGCTATCAGCGAATGCGTGCAACAAAGTAATGGCTCCCACATCATCATAATCAGGGCCCATATCGCTGTCAAATATTATAGGAATTGGTTTAGCTTTTGTTTGAGCTGGCACTAAGGCCACCTGCATCATTAAGCAAAAACAAAAAATTATTTTACAGGACATACTTAACAAAGATAGTAGCTGATATTTAGAAATAGTCGAAGTATTATAATCTTAAAGCAGAGAATAGGTTTGTTAGATTAAATACCAAAAAAATCCGAATTTTATTAAGCAAGAAAAAACGATGAAAGATCAAAAATGTATTTCTTTGTTTGTTTTGCTAATTATAGCAAGTAAAATTCTTTTCGGGCAACAGATAGCCGATACCAGCTTTAATTATCCAATCAAAAAACCACTTTACAAAAAAGAACAAGGCCCGGTTATCACATTAGACGAAGCTCATTTTAATTTTCATACTCTTGATGGCAGATACTTTGCTTTCGGACGCCTTCTAAAACAAGATGGATATATTTTAAAGCCGGGACATGAGCCATTCACCACATCTTATTTATTAGGAACTAAGATTCTTGTTATTGCCAATGCGCTTCCTGATAGTAGTGAATGGAAATTACCCACGAAGTCTGCATTTTTAAAACAAGAGATCAGTGAACTTCAAAAATGGGTATTCAATGGTGGTAATTTATTCCTTATTGCTGATCATATGCCTTTTGCAGGAGCAGCAGCCGAACTGGCACTTTCATTCGGATTTAATTTTATTAATGGATTTGCTTTCAGGAAAGATGATAAATCAGAAATTTTTTCACGTAAAAAAAATAATCTCACATCAAACATTATTACTAACGGTAAAAGTATTGAAGAACACATAGACAGTATGATGATCTTTACCGGTCAGGCTTTTTTAATACCAGATAATGCTGTTGCTATCTCCAGGTTAGATGATGATTACACCATATTACTCTCTTCCATTGCCTGGGAATTCAACGATTCGACAGCGAGTATCTCCGGTCAGGGGTTTTCTAATGGCGCTTTTATGAATTATGGAAAAGGCAGACTTGTTATTTTTGGAGAAGCAGCTATGTTCTCTGCTCAGTTAGCAGGCAGCCAGCAAAATAAAATGGGTATGAACAATCCAACTGCTAACCAAAATCCACAGCTGTTATTGAATATTATTCACTGGCTTGATAGAAAATTATAAGGCAAAAGATGTACTGACTAAAAATGAAAGAAGTGAATAGTAAAAAAAATTCCACTCCATTTTTTACTTTTTAAAATATTCATCCCAAACTATAGTCTTACCTGTTTTAGCAGCTTGTTTTGCTGCATCAAGGACCTTTACTACAATATCATTAGTGGCAGGAGTAGAAAGATCGTATTTATTCATTATAATTTTTCCACGTATCACATTTGCGAAATAAACAAAGGGATCGTTACGATCATTGCTTAATGGTAAAGCTGTAATAGATTGCGTTTCCTTTTTCTCATTCTCTTTTACCTGCATGTTGGTTCCATCTTTACAAAAAACAAAACCGTTTTTTCCATATATCTCCATGTCTTTACGGCCATAGGGCCAGTTCCATGATGCTTGTATGATAACCTGTGCTTTTTTATAAGTGAGAATAATTGTGGCTTCATCTTCAACTTTTGGATATAGCTCAGGTTTCATTTGTTGCGTTACTGCAGTTACAGTGAGAGGTGTTTCTCCATTCATTAACCATGTTGCAAGATCAGCGCCATAACAACCAAAATCTGTCAAAGCTCCTCCCCCATTTAAAATTGGATCAGTAAGCCATTCTAAAAATTGAGGGGAACATCCAATCTCAATTGGCCCACGATGACCGGTATGAAAAATTATTTTTCGTATATCACCAATTAATTTATCCTCTTTAATCATTTGATAAGCTTTTGCATTACTGCCATACCAGGTAGTTTCATAATTAGTAAGCAAATAAATATTATATTTTTTTGCAAGAGCCAGCATCTTTATTACGTGTTCATTACTTACAGCTAATGGTTTTTCCACCATAACATGAATGCCACGTGGAGCACAATACTCAACTACTTTTAAATGATCATAGATTGCATTAAAGGCAAACACGGCCTCAGGTTTTGTCTTTTCGATCACTTCTTCCATTGTGCTGTACACAATATTCATGTTATATCCATATTTTTTAGAATATACTTCTGCCAATGAACGGTTAGGTTCAGCAATGCCCACAATTTCTATATCCCCTTTGCTTTCCCTGCCAAGTATCCAATTTACATGGTCATGCACTAGCCCTATAACTGCAACCCGCAAAGGTTTATGTACCATAGTATCCTTTTGTGCTATCAGAGAAAAACTATTGAATAGTATGAATATTATTATGAAAGATCGCACTAGCATGGGGTTTATTTTTAGCAAATATACCTTTTGTACCAAGGGACATTAGTAAAGACCTTTTATAAAAAATAGGATAACCCATGAAATAATCAAAAACATTTTGGTTTAGTAATTACTATTTTTACAATTCAGTTTAATATTTAGTTATGAAAGTAAAAATCATCTTAAGCATTTTCGTATTTCTATTTTATTCATTTGGATGTATAGGACAAAACCCGCCGGTGGAAACTCAAAACCCTTATACAAATTATAAACCGGCACGTAATGGCCAAACAAGAGTAGCAGGCGTAAAAACAAAGACACAGTATAAAGTTGATAAGATCGCAGAAAAATTAGGGCTTCCATGGGCGGTTATTCCGCTGCCTGATGGGCGATTA
>Ga0070698_100005202_pt1 | contig 14232 bp, 16 predicted proteins | sample KBSK1502metaG_FD_65477 | JGI IMG/M metagenome (GOLD analysis project Ga0070698, IMG submission 65477) | Corn, switchgrass and miscanthus rhizosphere microbial communities from Kellogg Biological Station, Michigan, USA - KBS K1-50-2 metaG | ecosystem: Host-associated > Plants > Roots >...
CCTGGCCTGTGATTCCGGTAATTAATGCGGTGGGCATTCATTCTCCTTTTCAAAATTCAACCATTGAATTATAAACTTACATTTACCGCTGTCAAGCGCGGTCAAGCGCGCATTCGATCCAGCCACCAGCTTGCGCCCAGGATCGCTCCCCACAATCCCACGATCAATGCCACCATGCTGGCAAACGGTAATTGCCCGCCCAGATGAAAATAACGGCTGGCATACCATTGCGTAAAGACCATCACAAACACCACTTCCATGGCGATGATCCTCAAAAACCAAACGTTTCTGGTCTCCCGCCACCAGACCCAAACATACCCGGCCAGGATGGACTGCCATAGGAACAGGATGGTTCGATAGCGCGGATTATCCCACTGGTCGCCGCCGCCTCGTAACGCGGCCAGCAGGATCCAGGTCCAGGTGAGAACCGAGAGCCATAGGATGAGATTCCGCATCATTCTCGACTTTTGTCCGGCCGCGGCTCCGAATGATAGGATCAGCAGCGGAAGCAACGCGTACCAACCCAGCGCCCGCAAGATGTAAATCAGCTTCCAGATGAATTTTGTAGGCGTGACGATTGCAGCGGGCAGCACAGGCTGCAGGATGCCATAAGTGGCAACAAAAGGCAGGCGCAGCCAACCTGGCATTTCATCAAATAGCTTTTGCACCCAGCCTGAGTCTCTTTCAATTTGATATGCGTTCCATTTGACTGCAAGCCTCAACCAGTCGTTGAGTACACTCAATGGAGAGGTCGAATTAAATTCGCCGGAACGATTCATGGAGGAAGAAAGAAAAAACAGCCCGATCACAAAAATAGCAATGAAAATGAATACGACTTTCCATGAAATATTTCCGCGTTCGCTGGTAAAGAACAGCCAACCCGCAAAGATAATCAGCGTAACAAGCGCAACCGCAGGTGACCCAAGCAACATGCCCAGCAACCCAAGCGAAAGCATAACTCTGGAGTAGGACAGCTCACTTGCCCTGTGGGTGCTGTCTGAGGCGGGAGCTTGCTCCCGCACTCCAGAAACAAACCCATAGAACGCCAGCGCGCTGAAGGTGAGCAGATAAGGCTCACGCATGCCAAAGGCACCCAGCAAAATACTTTCAGGGTACAGAGCAAAGATCCATGCGGACGCATAGGCTACCTTCTCGCCAAAGACCTGACTTACAGCTTTCCACAAAAACGGAATCCCCAATGCGGCCACAAATGCAGAGATCAGCATCAAAATCAATGGGCGCTGCGCATCTGGTGATAAATATCTGTAAACAAATGCGTCGAATGCCAGCAACCCACCATATTGGTCGTACGCAAATTTATCGGTGAACGCCACAAGGATCGGATGCTCGGAGCGCGCCAATTCCCAGGCCTGGTCATCGCGGCGGTGTGCGTCAGTGAAGACGAATCCCGCTTTATCGTCTGCATCTTCGTGCCCATAGACAGGCAGACCGAAATGCAGGGTCATACCCACAATAAGTCGCAATACGAAGGCAAGTACAACGATCCATGCCAGAGTCTTTCCGGTGTTGGCCCATCTCAAGGAAAGTGTTAACAGAATAAATGAAAGAAGAAAGAGGAAAGAGAAAGAAATGAAACCTAAGAGCCAACCGCCAGGTTGAAGGGATGATAGTAGCGCTCCCAGCAAGATGGCGAGAGGAAAAGCCCAGAGAAGGCCAATTTTTTTGAGGTTCATGTGCAGATGATTCTACACTAATTGCATTGGGTAGTTATCGTTGCGGAGGGTGGGGATATAATTCTGTCTATAAGCGGTTATGCAACAACGCGCTGTATAACACCCCGCACAGGAGTCTTTTACAGCATCATGCTGTATAACTCCTAGTTGGGCAGTTCAAACCATACAATCTTCCAGCGATGGATAAGCGGAGAAGGGTTTCAGAGCGGAAGTAGTACCATGTAGTGTAGTGTCACTGCCGAAAAGGAGTGAATATTTATGAATATCAGAAACGCAAAAAACTCGACAGCCATCATGGCTGGAATTACCGGATTATTATTCGCGCTAGTATATGTAGGGCTTGAGTTTTTGCGCGAAATGCCCAAGGGTATTTCGATTTACGGAGACGCGAATACAATCACGGTCTGGCATTTTCCTCTCATATGGCTCCTCGCTTGGATCTTGTTTTACTGCGTGTTTTATACCGTAGGGACTATACGCGTTGGCAAAGTCAAAGAACGAGCAATTACGTTCAGCTTCAGTGTTGCTGTGGCGGCCCTCCTGGCATTATTCTGGCTAGTACCGATGCTCGTCGGGCTGCTACAGTGCTTTGGTGGGAGCGGTTGTTAAGCACCTCCCTTTCATCCTGGGCAAGGAGGTAGTTGTTATGAAGTTGAAGTCAAAAATTTAGGTTCTATTTGTTTTGCCCAAAATGCAAGGCACCTGATGAAAATGAGTCTGATAAGCAGGATACATCTAAACAGGCAACGCTCGTTGAAGTCAAGAAACTGCCCAACACAGCGTCCCGGAAGTGAATCGAGATAATGCACTCGACTGGTGGGTGTCGGCGCGTTTTCACCTGTGCCTGCGGCAAGGTGCAGGCTGGCAGTTTGCGTGGCTTGAAGCTGGTTCCGGTAAAATGGCGTTGTCCTATCCCACACACCAGCGGGTACCCCATGAAGGTCACATGGGGCAGGCCGCAAACCGTTGGGCAGGCACTTGACGCAAGGAGAGAAAATGTCAACAGTCGACATCAACCACGATTTTGATTTCGAGATCGGCACGTGGAAAACCCATGTGAGACGCCTGCTGCATCCATTAACGGGCTCTACCACATGGGTCGAAATGGAGGGCGTATCGACCGTCAGGAAAGTATGGGACGGCCGTGCCAACCTTGTCGAGCTCGTAGCTGATGGGCCAGATGGACATTTCGAAGGGTTGAGCCTTCGACTTTACAACCACAACACCCATAAATGGAGCCTCAACTTCGCAAGCTCCAGCGATGGCACCATGACCCCGCCGACCATCGGCGAGTTCAAAAATGGCCGTGGCGAGTTCTACAACCACGAGACTTTGAATGGTCGCCTTATCCTTGTCAGGTTTGTAATTTCGGATATTACGCCAACCTCATGCAGATTCGAGCAGGCATTTTCCGCCGACGAAGGCAAGACATGGGAAGTCAACTGGATTGCCACTGACACCCGAATACCCGACGCGGGATAATGACATAATTCCAAGTGCTGGAGCACACTGCCCAACACGGCGTGCAGCGGACGGCTGGTCGGTTGCAGTAAAAAGCCCGCGAATCAAATAGGAACAGGTGCATACAAATGGAAATACCTTTTACACATCAAGGTTATCAAGGACGTGTCATCGTCACTTTAGAAACAACGCTGGCTCCACCAGTTTTAGGTGCGCCGGAGGGTGCGCTTGGTCTTGCCAACTGCAAAGCAACTATTGAGTTTACTGCTCGCGGGTATCTAGGCTTACTAGGATGGGTTCAACTAGTGTGTTCCACTGATAATTCATTTCATGGACGCCAGTTTGAAATGGATCCTTTTGATCCATTTGAACTTTACGAACAGGCTCCGTCACCTTACTGTTGGTACGGCATCACACCAACGCTCTTTGATGCGCCATCACGGGATGAAAGGGCTGAACTTGATTGGGTCGCTCACAGTTTTCTTGCCTTGTCACCCTTACGTGGCGACCCCCGAGTCGTGACGCCATTGCTCGGTTTTTCTTGGGGTTTTCATATCTTCAACGAGGAAAACACTGTGCTAAAACCCATTACATCTCTTACAGCAGCAGACTGGGAGGCGCACTTGCCTTATCTCCGTAAGTATTATAAAAAATGGCAATTCAAGGATATGCCAATACCCTTGAATAAAATATGAGCTGTGGGTGATTGAAAAAGGATTCATATCAAGAATTCAACCGCCCACCGATATATGCAGTGAGTAACGAAAGTATAAAGTTCAAATTCAAAACCGCCTTACAAAATCTGCCCAACACCGCCTGCACCGGACCAGTGCGGGCGTTCGCCCACACTTTCAGGATTCAGCCCCCCAACGGCGGATAAGGCGTCTGGTAGTTTCTCCCGCCAAATCCCGCCCTTGCCGGTAACGCAAGCCGTTGGGCGCCCATCTTGGATGCAGTTTAGGTTACGTTAGTTCCGGCTTATCTCGCCCACCAATGGAGATCAACGATATGACTATCCGCTTTACTAAGCCTGCAATCAACTACTATGTTGAAAACGTAGAGGTTGCTGCACAGTTTTACGTTGAGCATTTTGGATTTGTTGAGACATTTCGCATACCACAACAAGGCACGCCTATACACGTTGAGATTACACTTGGGTACTTCGTCTTGGGAATCGAATCTCAAGAAGCTAGCCAGGCGATGCAAGGACTTCCGCTTGAGCCAGCAGGTTTTCCATACGCAGAATTGGCACTGAGAACAAAGAATGTAGACGAGGCCTACGCAATGTTGATGGAAAAAGGTGTTGTCAGCATCAGTGCGCCCCACGATCTTCTTCCGTCACTGCGTGTTGCCTGGGTCGTGGACCCAGATGGCAATCCTGTCAGAATAGTGACTCAAAAGTAGGGCAACGCGCGTCATGAGCCATAAAAAATATCCGTCTTGGTCAGCCAGTGTATGTTGCATGCCGTGAGTGCGCCCAACACAACGTGCACCCAATCCCCGGAAGAGCGCCGAGGCCGTGGTGGTAGGACGCTTCGCAGGCGCGTTTTCAATCAGCTTCCTGAGCTTGAGGCTAGTTTCGTCAGAGCGGCGTTCTCTCGTCCTACCCACCAGCCGGTATCCCCCAAAAGCATCCGGGACCGGCCGCAAACCGTTAGGTGCTTGTTATGCAAACATTCTTTACTTCTGATACACATTTTGACGATGAGTTTGCTATTCCCTATTTCAGTCGTCCATTTCAGAGCGTGGACGAGATGAATGCTGTCATGGTGGAACGGTGGAATAATATTGTTACAGACAACGATATTGTTTACCATTTAGGTGATTTCACGCCTAAAGATCTAAGCCATTTTACAAAATGGGCCATTCGGTTGAATGGAAACATAAGAATCCTGCCGGGCAACATGGATCGGCTCTGGCTGCAGGATTTTGTAATCAACGAGAGAGTTCAGGTCATTCCACCACTCACTTCTTTAGCGTTTGAGAAATTAGGAAGGGCAGGACAACCTCAGGTGATTGTGCTCTGCCATTACTCAATGCAGGTTTGGGACAGATCAAATCATGGTTCCTGGCATCTGTTTGGTCACACGCATGGCAAGCTGGAAGGGATTGGGATGTCTTTTGACGTAGGAGTTGATTGCACAGACTTTGTGCCGTTGTCCCTGGATAAAGTTGCTGAAAAAATGAGGCACCTGACATAGCCTCCCGGAAGTGCACCGGGATAATGCACTCGAAGGCAATCACTGAGGGACAAGCTGGTGGGACTGCCGCTTCGCGGCGTGCGCGTTTTCACCTGTGCCTCCCGAAAGAGCATCGGGACGATGTGCGGCAAAGCCGGTTCCGTCAAAGCGGCATTGTCTCGTCCCGCCCACCAGCGGGTACCCACAGGTGCCACGTAAAAGCCGCTCGTTGGCCGGCCCTCCCTGGCTACCTATACAGGCACTAAACTTTTTCGAACATCTGTGCTATATTACCCTATACTCGTCGGGTAGTTCGTGCAAGTGAAACACTATTTCCAGATCTTTCCAGACACTCGCTGCCGATTGCCGGCGATAGAGACACCCTTAACCCTCAAGCCAACCAGGAAAGGAGTTGTGTGAATCTAATGAGTGAACCAATCATTGTTCCTGATAGCGCCACACGCCCAAGCGGGCAGCAGGCCATCGCAGCCATTGGACAATCCTTTGATCTGTACGAGTGGAGCGGCAGCGGCCCTGGCTATCTGCACGTCCACTACGCCGACGATGAAGCGTGGCATATTCTTGAAGGGACCCTCACCTTTCGCTTTGGTGACCGCCAGGTCGAAGCCTCAGCAGGAACAAGCGTGTTTGTGCCTGCGGGCGTGCCCCATGACTATTTTGAGGCCGCCGGGCCGACGCGCTATCTGATTGTCCTTACACCCAGGCTGCGTGAACTTATCGCCGCGCTCCATGCGGCTCCCTTTCAACAGCACGCTGGGATCATGCGCCAATTCGAGTCGGCTATAGTTGAATAGCTCTCCGCCCAGCAGCCCGCTACGGGGATTGCCGCTTCGCGGCGTGCGCGACGGGCACCCCGCAGAGAGCGTACGGGACAGGCCGCAAGTCAGTAGGCGAAAGCTTCGCGCTCATAAAGGAGATTAACTATGGTTATTAATGAGATGAAACCTGAACATACAAGTGATTGGTTTGATTTCTTCGATAACAGAGCATTTGCTGACCATGGAGATTGGAAAGGTTGCTATTGCACGGGCCCTTTTACACCAAGAATGAAGGAATATGAAAATACGAGTAGAAAAAGGAGAGAGTACGCAACCTGGCTTGTAAAAAAAGGAATCATGCGAGGGTATCTGGCACTTGAACATGGAAAAGTAGTAGGTTGGTGCAATGTGAGTGACAAAAGTGCTTTTTCAAAACTAAAGGATGTGCAGACTGATGAAGAAAATGTGATAGCGATCACCTGCTTTATGATCCAAAAAGAATATCGAGGGAAAGGAATTGCACAAAAGATCCTGGATAAAATCATCGAAGATGCAAAAATAAACCGTAAAAAGCTCATCGAGGCGTATCCAAGGCGGAATGCTAAAACAGTATTCGGAAATTTTCATGGACCGTATTCCATGTATGAGAAGAATGGATTTAAGTTGGAGAAAGTGCGCGGGGTGGAAGTGGTCAGGCTATATTTATAAGTATAATAAATGCCTAACCTCAACTTGAACCTGAGAAAATCTTTGATGTTGCGGCTTAGGTTGTTGTGCTGGTCTGTGCGAAGGATGACGTCTTGCCCAATAAATCTCTCCCCATTGAGCAGGTTTTGACCCTGCTTTCAGAAACACCGCCGCGCATCGCCACGTTGACCGCTGGACTGGCACCAGTTCAATTGCACACTTCCCCAAATTCCGATGAGTGGTCCGCAAACGATGTGCTGGCCCATCTGCGCTCGTGTGCTAACACGTGGGGTGACTGCATCGCGACAATCATCGCCGAGGACAGGCCAACGATTCGGGCTGTCAATCCCCGCACCTGGATCAAGAAGACGGACTATCTCGAACTGAAATTCCAGCTCTCACTGCGCGCCTTTACCACGCAGCGTGCCAATCTATTAGCAGTCCTGAAAGCCGTATCGCCCAAAAGCTGGTCACGGACTGCGACGGTGACGGGGGCAGGAAAGCCGCTCGAACGAACCGTGTTCTTCTATGCGGACTGGTTGGCCAGCCACGAACGACCGCACATAAAACAGATTGGACGCATCGTAAACACGATGCACACCTAGCAGCGGCCACCTTTTGGGCAGGCAGCCCCTGCTTCGAGATATCTTATCCACAGGCATGAAACCAGGAGGAACACGATGGACAAAATCGATCTACATCAGGGCATGACGCTCCCGCAGGTTTTCTACACCGAGTGGAAGCGCTATCAGGATCAAATCAAGGAGGCTATCGCACCCCTCACCGCCGATCAGCTTCGCCTGCGCGCCGCGCCGACTCTGCGCCCGATTGGGGAGAATGTCGCTCACATCATTGCGACTCGGGTAGGGTGGTTCAACAATTATATGGAGGAAAACGACCCGCAGATCGCTCCGCTGAGGTCATGGGATGATCCGGACCTGCCCCAGCCCGAGCGCAGCGCCGCCGAGTTGGTTGCAGGCATGGATGCATCCTGGCAGTTCATGCAGGATCATCTTGAGCACTGGACTCCCGCCGATCTGACACACACCTTCCCCCATGATGATCCAGAGTTTCGCGACACCCACGTGACCTCGCGAAGCTGGGTAGTGTGGCATGTGTTGGAACATGATCTGCATCACGGGGGAGAAGTCTCTTTGACCCTTGGCATACACGGCCTGCCAGCCCCGCAACTATAAGGAGTTCACATGACACAATCTCAACCTGATGGCTTTCTCGCCGTCCCGCCGTCTGGCAAGGGACCCAGTGTCTTGGTCCTGCATGCCTCGTGGGGGCTGAACGACACAATCAAGCTTTTCTGTACGCAACTTGCTGAAGCCGGTTTCGTGATATTCGCCGCAGACCTGTACCACGGCAAGGTGGCAGCCACCATTTCCGATGCAGAGGTCCTTGGCAATGCGGTCGACACCAACCACCTTCAGGCCGAGGCCGAGATCGCGGAGGCAGCCAAATACCTCAACGAACGTGTTGGACAAACCGACCAGGGTTTTGCAGTGGTTGCCTTCTCTCTGGGAGCCTATTATGCGCTGAACCTCGCCGCCACACATCCCGAGCACATCCGTTCCGTCGTCCTATTTTACGGAACCGACGGCACCATGGGCACCGACTTTAGCAACTCAAACGCAGAATACCTCGGTCACTTTGCCGAGAACGATGAGTTTGAGTCGCAATCCAATGTTGACAGTTTGGAGGAACGGTTAAAACGTGCTGGCCGCCCGCTGACTTTCTATCGTTACAGTGGCACCGGGCACTGGTTCTTTGAACCGGACCGGGTCGACGCGTACAACGAAGCGGCAGCGAGCCTGGCATGGGATCGAACCCTGGCCTTTCTGAAGCGTCCCTCCACCTCATGAGTCCAACACCAATACCTGCTCTCGACAAACTCGCGGCACTCGTCGAGGCCGGCCAGAACAAATAAAACCTGACTTGCACTTCACGTAATGAGATCTTATGACACACGAGGATCATGTGAATCTTATGGAAATCCTAAAAGCAGTCAATGCCGGTCTTGCCTTTCTTTTGGAACTCGCGATGCTGGCCTCTTTTGGTTATTGGGGGTTTCAGGGCGAGAAGAGTATCTGGATAAAATGGGGGCTTGGGATTGGCACACCGCTGGCAGTTGCCATTCTCTGGGGGCTATTGCTTGCGCCCAAGGCTAACCAGCGCTTGAATATCCTATGGGGAACCCTTTTATCTTTAGGATTGTTTTGCTTAGCAGCCTTAGCTCTTTATCAAACCGATCATCCGGCACTGGCATTTACCTTGGCTGTAATCGCCATTGTTAATCGGATACTTGTCTTACTTTGGCGGCAGTGGTGAAATATGCCGTGAGTTCATCCGCTGCCTACCTGTCCAACTCTAGCTGAAACCAAACAATGACTAATTTCAGGCGTGTAAGCTCTAGGGGATAAATGTACTTGCACGTCGGCGTAGCAGCGGCTCACGAATCGCCTTCGCATCCATCCTGCTCGCACCAAGAAACCTGACAAAGCGCGCCAGGCCGCGAGCTAATGCCTCCGCGAATGCCTCATCTTTGCCGAGAGTCTTGTCCTCTAACCACAAGCCCAGGATGACGAACGTGTCCGTCGTCCGGTCGAGTTTGCTGTCGAACCGCGCGACGAACTGGTCGCCCCATAAGATCGGCAAGGTGTAGTAGCCAAACTTGCGCTGGTGCTGGGGCTTGTATACCTCCAACACATAATTGAAGTCAAACACAACCTTGGCGCGCCCGCGGGCGACGGTTTGATCCCATGGGCCAAGGAAGACGACCTCTTCAGACGTGGTCGTCTCCAAAGGAGTCCACGCCTTCGGCACGCGCCCTGCGCTCAAATCGCGCAGTAGCTTCGCGTCGCTAGCGAGCGCGTAGTAGACCGGCTTCCAGCCTTCAACCTTGACTTCAATGATCTCGTCATCAGCAAGCAGAGCATCAGTGACCTGCTTATAGGCTTTGCCATGTGGCAGCCCGCGTAGAAACGTATCCAACGCGCTCGGCCGCGATAGACCGGAGAAGCTGACCTCCTTTTTGACCAGGAAGCGGTTCGCCTCGGCATCGTTGCTTTCGCGAATTAGATCGGCCGGCGCGACCGTTTCGGTGAGCGCATAGACGCGCTCGAAGCCCTCGCGGTGGTGGGTCATGACTTCGCCGGTGTACCACAAGTAATATAAAGCCAGGGCGCTGTCCTTGCGGCCGCGATAACTTTCCGTTCGTGTCCGCGTTGACATCTGGAAGTCTCGGTTTTTCACGGTGCCACGCTCGCGCAAGAGGTCGCGCATCTCCACGATGGCATCCGCGTGCTCGCGGGCCATCTTGGGCATTCGCGACCAGCGCTGCTCACCATCGCGTTCCCTGCGCATGACCACGCGCCAATACGGCAACTCGTCCATTGGTCGAACGGCCAGCCAGCCACCCCAGTCAAAGAATTTGCGCTTCTTGTAGGTCAGTCCTTCCCACATGCCCGGCTTGTAATCGAGCACGCGGCTGTGCAGCTTGATGTCGTGGCTGCGAGCGACGATCTGCAGCGGGTCAAGTTGAAGGTACTCCATGGCGCGCATGGCCTGCTCGGTACCCTTGAGGCCGCGCCAACGCCGCCCGGGCCACAGGCCCTGCTTGCCGAGGATGAAGCGACGTGCTATGTCGATATCGATGGTCAGCATGATGGCCTCCTAGACAGTTCTGCTCTCTGATCTGGGCACCCAATCCGGAGCGGAAACACCCTTTTGCCCCAGATGCAGGCTTAACTGTGCGGCATGCTCCTGCACATGGCGCATGCTATAGAGCTGTAACTCCGCGAAGTTGACCTCTTCACCCCAGGGAAATTCACAGCGTTGATTGGCCTTTTCGTCAGTCAGTGCCTCAAACGTCGCTCGGCATTTCTGGCGACAATACCCAAGATATGCCTGAAGCTCATCCTTGGTATACGGCTTTTCGGGAAGCGACCCGGCAATAAACGGAGCAGGAGGCGCGAAACCTTCCGACGAGCCGGATAAGTAACGATCGAGCCAGACAAGCGTATGAGAGATGACAAACCAGTACTCAGTGTATTCCGGCGCATCCGTTGGATCATCCCATATGTTGTCACGCCAAAGTTCGTCGGGGCATGCCCGCAGGGTATTATCGAGCATTTCAATAGCCGCCCCGAACTGCTGCCAGATGATGGTTCTCCAATAGATGATATTCATACTGCGTCTATTGTTTTTCCACACGCGCCAACCAGGTGCGTATGTCTGGTTCATGGTCATCATGGAAATGATAAAAGAATTCACCGACAGGGAATCGTTGATCGCCCAACCACACGAGATAAAAAACTCTTTCTTCCTCGTGCAGTACTTCTATGCGGACATCCTCGGGTAAGCCTTCGATGACAGCGAGAAGCTGCTGAAAAACTTGACGCGATTCATCCAGGACCTCGCGCAGCGAGCGCCCGCGATTGGATTCATATATCCACACATTGACTTCATCATCAGTTTGCAGGTGGGCGGGCCAGAGCGGGAGCGGTTGCGCTTCGCCGCGTGCTGCAGCCTGGACGCGGGTATTCAGTCCATGCTGCCATCCGGTCAAGTGCGCGACGATATCTTTCATGGACCAGTCTCCGTTCACGCCGGGTTGATCCATTCGCGCTGGGCCAATCTGATCGAGTAATGCCTCCCATTGCTGATACTCTTCCTGCAACCAATGCAGAAGTTCAGATTTCTTCATCAATAACTCCTTTGGAAGCGTGCATTAAGTTGTCACAGACATAGAAATGGCGAAAGGCATTTGCATTCATATCGTAACTTACTCCTCTATACGCGACCAAAAGTATTATAGTACTAATGTTCTAATAAAGTCAAAGTATATGCGATTCATTCGATGTGTCAATATGGTCAAAGGTGGTCAATGACCTGGATGAAAAACAAAAGGAGCTAGGTATTACAGAGTGCCGTATAATTATGTAAACTTGAAGTCTAGATTTTGGCTTAGAAGCGAAGCAGTCCTGTGGACAAGGCCATTCAAAAAGTTTACTTATTTATGAGATAAGCGGCAAAATTCAAGGACAAGATTAAGAGGTTTACAACGATACATATATAGTTGGACAAAATCATGCCTAACAAAGCCCTGATACGCGGGACGCTTCGCGGAGTCCGCGCGACTCTCGGCAGAGTTAGTCATGATGGTGACTGCGAAGCGCGCCAAAATGCGAGTACACTATACTCCAGCCAGTTCCGTCAAATCGGCTGCATCTCGTCCCACCCACCAGCGCGTATCCTATGAAGAGCATACGGGGTAGGCCACAAATCATTGGACTCTTCATCCGAAAAAATTATGAACCGTTTTCTAGAAGTAATTTCCGCAACAATTATTCTTACAATTGGTGTTAGTGGCTGTCAGGTAACAACCGCTCTATATCCGACAGAAATTTCACAACCCATTGTTCAACCTACAATTATGCTAAGTCCATCCTTACCTTCTGTACCACCAACGGTGGTGGCACCCACAGATACACCTGACATTCAGCCTACGCTCACACCTAAAATAGAACAAGAAAAAGCCAATCCGAGCACTACTCCATTCTTACTTAAGACCAAATTTTCCGGAGCATGCCAAGATGATTATTATGAGGAATACACTAAAATCTCACCTAATGGTGATTGGTTAGCTGAATCCTGTTTTTCCAATGGGACAATGCAAGTTTCAAATCCAGATGGAACAAAAATCTTCGTTGTGGACAGCAAGGATTATTTCAGTGACCCAATTTTTCCTGAGCTTACAGGGTCAGTGACTCCTGTCCATTGGACAAAGGACAGCCATTTTATTTACTTTACGGTGACTCCAGAGCAATGGAACGATGGGGCCTTTCTCGCCCTGGATTCATTCGCGCCATTATTGTGCCGAATGGATATTGATAAAGGTGAAATAACTGAAATATTGTTTGGCTCCTTCTATCATTCGTTTTCCCCGACCGACCGCAGATTAATAGAAGTACAGGAATTTGAACATCCTGTACAACTCATGGTTCACGATTTGCAAACTGGGTTGTCCCAAACACTTATCCCTGATAATAATTCCAAGTACGGTCAAGCAGCTAGAGTTGTTTGGTCGCCAGATGGGTTAAAATTTGTTTTTGTTGCCGCATTTGGTGGAGAATATGGCGATGAAGTGAACGAACCAAATGTTCAATCTCTCATTCTTGTTGATTTGGATGATTTGTCGCAGCGAATCATTATTTCGGAAATACCAGATTTTATTGAGCCTGCGTCATGGGATGAAAACGATGTAATTGTCTATCGGATTATGAATTATGAAGACAGGTATCAAATAACAACCTACACCTATGATTATCAAAAAGAGGAAATTACTGTTTTGCCAACCATTTCTCCATGATGGTAAAAACGGCTCAACAAAGCAAAGCGTCCCGGAAGTGCGCCGGGATAATGCACCGACCACCACCAGCTACTTACGTCGAGCCAAGCTGCAATCCGTTGAAGAAAAACTACCTCTCGTCTAGAAACCCATCCAACACTTTCTCCTCCCTCGCCAGCCACGAAAACTTTTCCACATCGCGCCGCGCTTGCCTGCCTAACTCCATTCTGCGCGCCTCATCCATTAGCAACCCCTCAATCTCAGACATCCAATCTCCCACATCATCAGGTTTACAAAAAGCAGCATTCATCTCATTCAACACTTCACGAATGACAGGCAAATCTGCCGATACGATGGCGCGTCCCGCCGCCATGTACTCGAACATCTTCATGGGGCTCGCCACGCTGGCAGAGTCTGCTGTTCCGCTGGAGCCCATGATGGAGCGGCTGTATGGCATGAGCAATATATCCGCTGCGGCCTGGTAAAGCGGAAGGTCGCGGTTGGGGATAAAGCCCGTGAAGGTGATGTTGGATATGCTTTCAGCTTCGGCGCGTTGTTTCCAGGTGTTTACGTCTTCAGCGCGCCCACCCACCCACACAAAATGCGCGTGCGGAATTAATTTTGCCAGCGCAAGAAATAAGTCCGCGCCGCGACCCGCATAGAGATGCCCTGTGCACATCACGGTTGGGGCCTCGCGAATGTCAATTTGACGGCGAGCCTCCGCCGGCGCGGGAAGAGAGGCGAAGCGTTCCAGGTCCACACCGTTGGGAGCGATGACAACTTCATCAGGTTTGAGTTGCATGCTGTAGTTGCGTTCAAGCATATCCACCAATGCCTGCGTGATCGAGACGAGTCGCTTGCGCCCGCGCAGGTTTGCAAAAACGCTATGCCACATGGGCCCAAACAGCCCGGTGGGTTGAATGTGAATTTCGAAAATAACAGGCAATCCTTTTAGCAAGCCAAAGACCGCCGATTGAGGAAACCAAACGTAAAGTAGATCGGGCTTGAGCGCCCGCGCCCTGCGGACAGATCTCCAGGTGAACAAACGGCGGTTTGATGAGGCAAGCCATAAG
>Ga0070698_100005203_pt1 | contig 14231 bp, 16 predicted proteins | sample KBSK1502metaG_FD_65477 | JGI IMG/M metagenome (GOLD analysis project Ga0070698, IMG submission 65477) | Corn, switchgrass and miscanthus rhizosphere microbial communities from Kellogg Biological Station, Michigan, USA - KBS K1-50-2 metaG | ecosystem: Host-associated > Plants > Roots >...
TCCGCGTACCAGGTCTCCTCGACCCACGCCACCACCGCCAACGCTAGATCCTCTTTGTTGGCGAAAAGGTGATACAGGGCTCCGCGCGTATAGCCGGCCTCGCGTGCCACTCGCTCGAGCACCAGGTTGGCGTACCCGTCGCGGGACAACCCCCGTGCTGCTGCCTCCAACAGCGCGCTCCGCGTCCGGGCGCGCCGATCGGCCTGCGTCGGCCGACCAGGCTTCGAGGAGGTCGGTACCGTAGTCACGTTGCACCACATACATGCATGCGTGTATGTTACCATGTATGTCACATAGACGGGCACGGTGCCGCTACTTGGATGGGACCGGCCCCGGGGAGGAGGGACGCGTATGAACCTCGGATTGGTAGTCGCCGGCTCGCTGTGTCTGGTCCTTGCGGGCGGTCACACGGTCGTCGGTCGGCGGGTGCTTGACCGCCTCCCTCGTCACCTGGACCCCACACGGTTCGGCGACGGCGCGCTCACGCGCGGGGCCGTCGTGTTCACCTGGTACGCGCTCAGTGTGATGTTGACCACCACGGGCGCGGTCCTGATCGCGCTCGCTCGCGGCACGCACGCCCACGACCGCGGCGAGGTCGTCTTCCTGGTCGGCGCGGCCTATGCCGCCGCGACTGTACTGCTGGTCTGGAGGAGCCGCCGAAGGCCATCGGACTTGCTCCGAACGCCGGTGTGGGTGCTCCAGATCGTCATCACCGTCCTGTGCTGGCTGAACACCTAGGAGGCACCCTCATGACCGAACCGACTGAGTGGCGTACAGGGGGGGTGCCCGAGTGAAGGGTGACGCCGCGCCGACCGTCAACAGCGCAACGTGCCCGAGGCGATCTGCTTCCTCAGTACTCTGGAAAGCCCCGACTACGTCGACGTCTTCACGGTTGCGACCGCCGTCACGGACAAGTCGCCGGAGCAGTGGGCCCGTGCCACGGTCGAAGGCGTGTCCCCTTGGGCCCGCTCGTCGCCTGGCGGGTACTCTGCGGCCTGCGTCTCGGGCCGCAGCCGACGCCGGACTCCCTGGCCGGGTGGAAGATCGCAGATCGCGGCGACAGCTGGATCAGGATGGAGGCGAGCTCATGGTTCATGACCGCCCATATCGTCTTCCACATCGATGAAGGGCACGTGTCCTTCGCCACGTTCGTCCGCTACGACAGGCCAATGGCGGCACTCGTGTGGCCAGCGCTGTCCATCGGCCATCGCCGAGCGGTGCCCGACCTGCTGCGCTACGCGGTAAAGCGCATCAACCGAAGCCGATGCTGAATGGATGGCCACGTGAGGCTGCCGAACTCCGCCCATGAAGCGCATCCTTGGGTGATCGCGCAGATCGCCCCTGATTTCAAACTGCTGGATGTCTGGGCGCTGCCGGTACAAGGCGGTCGCGACGGATTCGCCTCCTTCCTCGAGGTCATGACCTCACTCGATCCCGCCCATGCAGAGTCGGCAGCCAGTCGCGCGCTGTTCTGGTTGCGATTTCGCTTGGGAGCCTGGTTCGCTTGGGACGATGCCACCAAGAAACGACCGATCCCCGGGTGCACTCAAACGACGCTGAGCGCTCGACTTCCCGACGACCTTCGAGGCAGCGCGAAGAGTCCTCTGATCGGTGGCGCGATGCAGCGAGCCGCCGGCGGTTTTACCCCCCTGTATCGCACCGAGGAGGAGTGGGCCGCCGAACTTTCCAACGACACAGTTCATGGTGTTCTGCACCTTGCATGGGTCGAGCAGGGCGGAGGTCGATATCGCGCGCAGATGGGCGTTTACGCCAAGCCCCGCGGTCTGCTTGGCGAGATCTACATGATGCTCATTCAGCCGTTCCGCCACCTCATCGTGTACCCGGCACTCATGCGCCACATCGGTCGTGCGTGGGATGCTCGTGACATCAAGGCCTAGCACCACTCGTGACCCTGAGACCCGGTAGCGCCCGACGCCTTGGTTTGCTCGCGGCCCAGTTCCCGCTGTGCTCAGCTCGGCGGGCCGTCGCGGGTGATCTCGCCAATCTCCTTGAACCGGTCGCCCTCAACGATGTTGAGAAAGATCACGGCGGCCATGTTGTCTCCCTTCGCGTCCCATTCGACCGGCCGGGCATAGGCGATTCCCTGGTACCGGAGGCTCCGGAGTGCGCCGATCACCTCGGCGCGCGTCGGGAGGCCCCCCTTGGCACTTGCGGCCCGCTCAACGGCCAGCAAGACAAGCCGCGCCGCATCATACGAGTTCACGGCATAGTTGGCGATCGGGCCGAACCGCTTCGTGTAGCGCTCCGCAAACGCCCCCGACCCCGGCACGCGCCCCACGGCCGGCGCGGCCGAAAGCACGATGACTCCCTCACCCCGTGTCGCCGCCCCTTCTGCCGGCTGGATAAAGCTTTTGACGTTCCAGCAGCCGTCTCCGCAGGCGAAGAGTTGATTCAGCCCCTTGTCCCGCATCTGCTTGAGCACATACGCCGCCTCGGCGATGCCTCCGAAGAAGAGCACATCGAAGTCTGGAGGTAAGCCGGCAAGGAGTGCCTGGAAATCCCGGTCGCCCACCTTCACGGCGCGACGGGCCACCACCGTACCGCCGAGCCTGGCGAACGTCCCGGCAAAGAGGTCCGCGAGTCCTTTGCCGTAGGCGGTCTGGTCATCGATCACTACCGTTCGCCGCTTGCCCAGTTTTCGGTAGAGATAGGTGGCGAGGCCCGGTCCTTTGTGATCATCCCGATTCGTGAGCCGGAAAACATTCGGCAGCCCGCGATCGGTGACGGCGGGGTTCGACGACATCGGCGTGAGCATGGCGAGGCCACATCCGGCATACACGTTCGAGGCGCTCGTGCTCACGTTGCTGTTCACATGGCCAACCACCGCGAGGACCGTCGGGTCCCCGCAGAACCCCGTGGCGACGGTCTGGCCCTTGGCGTCGCTGGCTTCATCGTCGGCCACGCGCGCCTCGACCCGTGCCCCGAGCACGCCGCCGGCGGCATTCTGCTCCTCGACGGCCAGCTCCACGGCGTTTTTCATCTCGATGCCAAAGCTGGCGGCGCCGCCGGTAAGCGGCGCCCCGATCGCAATCCGAATCGTCTGGCCCTGGAGCTGGGCTGCCGCGGGGGCGACCCACCCCAGCAGGAGTCCCCCAAGAAGCACTATGGTCGTGTGCAGGTGCCGTCGCATGGCCGACCCTCCTCTTGCTGCATTACCATCTAACCCGGTTAGAGTGGTAAGAATACACGCACCGGAATCGAGAAGCCATACTCTGTCAAAGGGAGAACCGCGAGCGATGCCGGCCAGGAAGACACGCGCGAAGGGCTGGATCTTTCACCTGTCGGGCGTGGCCCCATGCCTGGACCTCGCCAACACGGTGAGCTGGCGCCGGAGTCGGCAGCCGATCGAGCGGCTCAATGGATACGGGGATCTGGTCGAGTGGGCACGCCAGGGCGGCGTACTGACGGCGGCGGAGGCGCGCACGCTCGCCCATGAGGCCCGACGGCAACCGCTGGCCGCGGCCCGGCTCCTTGCCCGCACGCGAGCGTTGCGGGAAGCCATCTACCGGGTCTTCAGCGGGCTCGCTGTCGGTACCCAGCCCGATGACGAGGACGTCGCGCGCCTCGACCGCGAACTTCACCATGCACTGCGAAATCTCCATCTCACACGGACGCGCTCGGGAGCCACTCTCGCGTGGTCGCGGGACGCCAGGCAGCTCGGCCGTCCACTCTGGATCGTGGCGCGCTCGGCCGCGGAAGTGTTGACGTCGGACAAGGTCCGGCGCCTGAAGACATGCCCAGCGTCGAATTGCGGATGGGTCTTTGTGGACACAACCAAGAACGGCACTCGGCGGTGGTGCGATATGCAGGTGTGCGGGAGCCGGGCAAAGGCGCGGAGCTACTATGCCCGCACGTCAGGACAGCGGCGGGCAAGGCAATGAGAGCTCCCGGCCCGCTCGGGTCGGCGTCCTCCACCGACCCGGCCTCGGGGCCGACTAAGTCGCCCCCGCCCGCGTCCAGCGCGGACGCGGCTCGCTGACTTCCGCCGATCACGCCGCCGGCGCGGCCCTGGTATTGCCCAGTGCCTTCGCGAGAAAGCCAGCCACGCCCACGGTGTCGAAGTAGAACATCTGGGCACGGGCCAGCTTCCCGTCGCGCAGCTGATACAGCGCGAGAACGGGGCCGTCGAATCGATCCCCGGCCGGATTGACGCCGCGCTGCTGCCAGAGCACCACGACCTCGTTCCCGCTGGCGGCAATGACACGAGGGTCCATCCGCCGCTCGGTCTCGGTCGGCTGCAGGGGGATCCACGTCTGGGCCCACGCTCCGCGCTCGCCTCCCGCGTAGGGCAGCGACGGAGGCCAGAGAAATTCGACGTCGGGCTGGCAGAAATCGAGCAGTCGCTGAAAGTCGCGGTGTTCGATCGCGCTGAAGATTCCAAGCATTACTTCGGTGTTCTCGTGTGTGTTCATCTGGATCTCCTCCCTTTCCTCGACACGTTGAGCTGGCGGATCACGGCCTCGTACGTCACCTGGATCAACCCATCGACGTACGGTGGCGGACTCTCCTCGGCGGCCACGTGACGACGGACGGCTGCAAAGGGGGCCTCGACCACGGCATAGGCGACACTCCGGACGCTTCGGGCATCCTGGCGGCCACACAGCCGGCTGCTGAAGGCGCGCAGCTCGGTCTCCACCTGGCGCCCGAGCTGCTCTGCCCGGCGGTGCATGCTCGCCGGCCAGCCGCGATCGACGAAGTCCTCCCGTCGATGAAGCAGGAGCAGCCGCGCCTCGCGCGGCCGCTCGCGGACCCGCTCCGCCATGTAGAGGGCTGCCGCGAGTCCGGCCTGTCGGGGCGCCGGGCCCGCCAGCCGCTCGAAGAAGGCGGCCTGAAAGGCCGTAGCGGCACCCAGCCAGACCTGGGCGAGAAGAACATCGCGCGAGTCGAACCGGTGGTAGATCGATCCAGTCGGTGCGCCCACGGCCTGGGCGATGGCCCCGATGGTGGCGCCCGACGGGCCGTGGCGGGCGATGAGCCGCTCCGCGGCGTCGAGGATCTGGGCTTGGTCGAACTCCGGTGCCCGTGGCATCCAGGTATTAGAATATTAGTTCTAAATCATCTGTCAAGCTTGATCCGAGGCCGCCGATGCCGTCGAATGGGTCAAGCGAAATGAAGCTTATGTGGGGCGCGATGGGCACAGGCTTTAGATAGGTAAAACTAGGACGGCATTCGGCCAGTCCGGCTTGCGATAGTCCACCGCGCAATACGCGCCGATGCTCTCTCGCAGCTGCCGTCCTCCTCGTTTGGGCTCGGGCCTCAGTACCCTGTCGTGCTCACTTCAGCGCGTCGCCTCAGGTAATCTCGCCGATCTCCTTGAACCGGTCGACAACGAAGATGGCCCAATAGCCCCAATGGGCGATCAGTTGGCCGAGATCTAGCATGCGGGAGCCACAGCCCTATTCCTGGTACGGAGTGCCCTGATCGCTGAGGAGATGCCGACGAGGCGTATGTAGAAGGCCAACACCTGATCTCGCTTCGGCCGCGCGCGTGTCACAGCAGCCGGTGGATGAATCGACAAAGCTCGCTAACGTCGAAGGGCGTGTGCAAGACCGGAAGGTCCGAGTCCGCTAGGAAACGCTGGTATTCGGGTGGCTCCGTCGTCCCGGTCAGCACTGGCGCGTGGCCTTCCGCCGGCGCTACTTCACCAGTCGGACGGCTCTGCAGCGGAGCCTCGACACATTCCTGCGCTTCTACAACCATGAGCGCCCGCATCACGGCTACCGCCTCCGCGGCCAGACCCCAGCCGCCCTGTTCTGGGGCGTCGCCAACGCCTAACACCATGAACCACTCTGGGACGATCAACGTGTCAACACCATTTCGAGTCTGGACACACGAGGCGCGGCCAGGGAGCCGCCCCTGCACCAGGACCATCCGAAGCAGGGCATTCTTTTGCTTGGTGATCTGTCCGAGGTGCCGCTTGTCCGCTGAGGCGTGCAGCGGCCGGTGCGCCAACGCGGGGCATATGTTGATGATTCCTTCGGCAGAGTTCAGTGCAGGTCAGGGACTCGGGGCCGAGCGGGAAAGGCCCGCCGAGGCCACGTTCCGCTAGAAATTCCTCTTCAGACGTTTCAGGTAGCCTACATAGCGATCCGTTCGCCCACTATCCATCACCACGCTCACCATTTCCCACGCCTGTCCGCCGGCAGTGTTGGCTTGGGTAGCCAACTCTTCGGCGGTCCCGGCACTGATGAGTTGATACTCCCACTGCTGCGTGCCAGTGCTCACAGGGTTCACCGCCAACGGGACACTGGCGGTGTGGGTCTTTCCACCACCCGCCGCAGATGGTCACGGGGAAGGTTCCGGTACTCGCACCGGAACTCGCGGTCAGGCTCAGGATGGACGATGCCTTCGTGGTCGGTGTCACGGCGACCGTGACGCCCGACGGCAGACCGGTCGCACCAAAGGTCACCGAGTCGCTAAAGCCGTGCAGGGCATTGGCGGTCGCCGTGGCGGACGAGCTTCCCCCTTGGTTGACGGCAAGGTTCATTGGCATCAACGACACCGCGAAATCTGGCCCACTCGGGGGCGGCGTGTTGAACGCGATGTCCAGAACCGGATGCAGTTCAATCACGTTCGGCGCTACGCCGTGCTGATGATGAAAGAAATCGAAGAACCCGACGCCCGTGACCTGTACGGGGACGTTCGCCGTCTGGAAACTGCCGCTGACGGTGAATCGCGAGTCAAAGGCCGCTCGCGCCGCCGCAATCTGGGCCGCGAAGGGACTGCCCGTTCCCACACAGGCCGGAGAAGGGATCTCCACGATCATCGTATGGCCGGCGTCATCGCGCAGCACCAGATGGTAGTCGGAGTCTCCAGTTGAACCGCTCTCCATCTTGTAGTCCGTCAGGGTCGCGTTGACGACGAAGACTGTCGTCTCCACTGGAGAAAAACGAGTATCCGTGGGTAGCGGGCTGGGTGGCGTCAGCACGATGAGATCGCCGATCGTGGTTTGTTTGGGTGCGGTCACGTTGACGTTCCGTGCACCTGCGTCAGTCCCTGTTTTGACTGCCCACCGCTCGTGTCCACACTGGGCGACCGCCGTAGAGGTCGTGGCAGCCAGGCACAGGACTAATGTCCAGACGCACACACCCATGCGGGCTGTCCGCTTCATAACCACCTCCAGATGTTCCCGATTGCGATAGACGGCCACGGCTTCGCCACACCGCTACCCGGACTCAGCGGCTTGGCTCATCCTCTGTCCGCTCGGGCCAGGGGCAGGACCCCCCGGCGAGATCCAATTGCCCAGAAGTCTAACCGGAGGCCAACCCCGATGGACAGCGGTATCTTTAGGCAGTGTTTCGGGCCAACGACGGCCGCCGTCGCTTTGGCAGCATGGACGCGCGCGGAGATGTGGGGCGGGAAAGATCCCTCTTCAATTCTCCTGGTCACGCAGGGGCCACGCCTTGGCAGCGATCCTGTGCGTGCAGGATCGCCCCATCGGCGTTCAGGTCCAGTTCGGGCGCGGGCCCTCGTGGGTCGAAGACGCTAGCTCTGCCGACAGAAGTGAGGGAGACTACACGCCCGACGAGATGCGGGTGAATTCAGCCGGACTCGGCCGCTTGTGGACTGCTGAACCGATGATCCCAATGCGTGGAGGCTACTTCATGGCTCAGGACGAGAACGTCGCTGCCAAGCGGGCGGCCACCATCAGCAGCATGGTGTCCGCCCTCCAGCGCGGTGAGCCCCGACACTATTTCGTCGGGCTCGTTGGCTACTACATTGAAGGCATTCCGTACTCGGCCTCGGGCCTCAGTGTCGACTTGAGTGCTACGCCGGGTCTTTACCAGACTGACACCGGATTCGCTTGCACCGCCTTCTTCCCGCCCAATCTAGTTCAACCGAAGACCGTCAAGGCGAACGGGACTATAAAAAAGACTTTCGAGGACAAGGTTGTGGAACTCGTACCGGTCCGATTGGACGTGAAGCTCACGGACATATGGTCAGTGGCGGAGTTCACTGGCGGGACGCAGGCCGACCTCTTCACGGATGAAGACACGTTGATCTCGAGGCGGACGGCATTCATGATCGAAACGCAGAGGTTTCTAGAACGCTCACACGGTTGAGACGCAGACGGTTTCGAGGACGCCAGGCACGAGTTCCACGACACGAGCGTCGATAATAAAAGGGCCCAACGGTGCCGGTGGAGCATTCCAGTTTGGATACAAGAACGTGTTGGGTCTCGTCAAGATTGACCCCCGGATTTTGGTGTCGACGGCGGGTAGACATGAGACGTCTAGGCAACCCGCAACGGCGGTCGGAGCGCGGCGAGTTTCTCGGCCGGTGTACGGCCCTGGAGCGCCAGGGAGAAACGTTCATAGTTGTATCTGGTCTCCCAGTCGCGGAGGGCTGCGGCGGCCACGTCGAAGTCCTGGAAGCGGTGCCGGCCCCAAAACTCCTCCTGATCGATCCGATGGCTCCGCTCGACCTTGCCGTTCTGCTGTGGGCGCCGGGGCCGAATGTATCGATGGCGGATCCCGGCGGCTTCGACCCCCAACACGAAGGCAAACGAGAACTCTTGCCCGTGGTCGCATCGGAGCCGCTTGACGGGGAACGGGAAGCCCCCTCGGAGCTCAGCGAGGAAGGCCAAGCTCGAGCCGTGGTGCAACCGCCGGTAGAGTCGCAGCACTCGGAAGCGCGTACAGTCATCCAGGGCGGTGTACTGAAAAGCCCAGTGGCCTGCGATCGATACGTACTTCACGTCGACCTGAATCGACTCTCCCGGTTCCGCCTTTTCAAACAGTTTCATCTGGCGCGGCTCCCGCTTGCGGGTCCGTCGCAGCCGGGGTACCCCCAGATCCCGGAACACGCGCTGGATGGTGCCCATGGCCAGCCGGATCCCGTGCACGCGTTGGAGCCAGAGTCGTGTGCGAGCGGCGCCGTAACCGAGCTCCTGCCGGGCGTGCTGGATAAACTCAGTAGCCGCCGGCGACACTCGCCGGGGCCGGTGCCGGGGATAGGTCGGCACCAGGCCCTCGATGCCCCCACGCCGCGAGCGGTCCCGCCACCGTCGAATCGTGCGGGCACTGATGCCATAGTGCCGACCAGCGGCCGCCGCGCCGCGCTCGCCGGCATACTCCAGCACCACCAGGCGATAACGCACGCGCGTCCGATACTGCGCCCGGACCTTCACCTCACTGAGCTTGATCATGGGGCCTCCCTAGTTCGTGACAGCCTGGATTGGTACCCAGCTCAGCGCGGGGTACTATCACACCTGCGGGGTGAAGACGGGGGCTGGGTTTGAACCACCGACCTTGTTCAGGCGAGTTCCCGCGTTCGTGCGACGGCGGCCGAGGTCCTGATGCAGGCTTCATGATACGTACGCGCGTCGCGGGGCACCTGCTTGGCGCAGTCCGGGCGGCCGCGAGCAGTCGACGCTCAGAAACCCGGCCGTTGAACTAGGGGTCTACTTCACTGCGGGCGCAGCTCCAGTCGCCCTCCCGTCACCTGTCCCTGGCAGTCCTTGCCGTGGTACGTCGCGGTGAATGTTGTATCAGTAATTTCCGCGGAACCCTCGAGCATTCCGGGACATTCGGCCGCGATATTCTCCAGCCGCAGCAGCACCCGACCTGCATGTGGCTCCACGATGCCCGTCACGGGGCCACCTCCGCCAGTTCGCATCTTCCAGGTACCCGACACGGTCGACTCCCCACGCATGAGCGTAAACGTGATGTCGCCCGCGCCGCGATTGTCCGTGTAACGCCCGACCCACGCACTCGGACCGAGCGCCCTCGCCTGCACGCGTGGTATTTCTGTGCGCGGCGCCTCTGCTGGTGCGGCCGGCACGGCCTGGACGAGGGGCGCTGCCGCGGCCCGCTCGGCCACGCTGGGCGCCGCTCGCGCCACTGCCAGACACGTCACGCTCGTCGGATCGATGATCTGATAGTAAGAACCGATCAGCTTCGTGCTCGTGCTGAGCGTTCCCACTACCTCCACTTGCTGCTGTGCCTCGCACACCGGCAGCCTGCCCGTCGGACGCTGCACCGTCACCGTCACCTGACTTCCATTGCAGTCAAAGAGCATGGCAAAGACAAACGGCCTCCCATACGCCTCATCGGCAGGGAAGTACGTGCCCGTTGCTCGTATGGGCTTCTGAAGCCAGTCGGCACACCCTGCCGCCTGACTCGGCTGAGGCACAAGGGCCGTCACGACACTGAAGAGCGCGATGAGACATCCCAGCGCACCGATCTTTCCCGATTTCGCGTACGGTTTCGCGTAGCTCATGCTGCGTTCTCGGTGACGAGTTCCCCTCTCGAATATCCGGTGTCCGACACTCTACCGCTCCTCTAGTTCCTACCGTGAACTCAGAAAGGCGGCGACTTGCGAGATCTGGAGCGCGCTCAGGTTCTTTGCATTCTCGTGCATGATTGGGTTGGCCCGGAGACCTGTTGCAAATACCTCCAGCTGCTTCTCAAGATAGCCCCGGTGCTGTCCGGCGAGCCGTGGAAACACCGCGTTCCCCTCAGCGTTTTTCATGTGACAGCTCTGGCAGGGCGGAACTTTCTGGGCCTCGATACCCTCCTCAAAGATCTTCTTCCCGGCAGCGGTTTCGGCCGAACCGGCAGGTTTGCCCTTCGCAGGTGGCTGGGCGGCGAAGTAGGCCGCGATATCTGCGATCGTGCTGTCGGTCAGCTGCGCTGCCATGCCCCACATGAAAGCCTGCGCGTGCGGGTCAGCCCGGGAGCGGTCCCGGAAGGCTTTCAACTGCACCTCCAAGTATGCGGCTTGTTGCGCGGCAAGATTCGGGAAGGTCGGCGAGATGCTGATGCCCTGCGCGCCGTGGCAGGTGGAACACTCCCGCCTGATCAGATCGAGCGCCACGCTCTCCTGGGCAGCGTGCCCGACTGCGGTCGTGAGCGCGACGACCACCACGGTCATACCAATCGCTTGCCATTTCATGGCACCCCTCCCTCGAATGGTACGCACGGCCTAGAATGCCGTCCAGACGTAGACGTACACGGTGTTGTTGTTGGCGGCATTCCTCCCGAATCCGTCATAGTTGTTGGCTCTTCCGTTGAACCTCGTGTAGAGGGTGTACTGTGCCCCCAGCTTCGTATTGAGCCACGGCAGGAAGTTGAGTTCGAACAGATAGCCTTGTGTATTGGGCCTCCCGTTGGCGCTCCCAAGCACAGCCGTGCCGGATGCGTACAGGGTGGAGTCACCGGTTCCGGTCGTCGAGAACGCCTGCACGGAGCCGCCAACCTTCCGCCTGAAGAAGTAGCTTGCGGTCAGGCGACCGGTATTGAGCCAGTTGTCGGCGTGGTCCACTAAATCGTGGTTGTTGAAGTGCCGGTGCTCATTGATCCACGTCCCATACGCGGAGAACAGATGATTGTCGGTGATGTACTGGTATTGCGCATCGAACGCGACATCGGTGAAGCTGTTTCTCGGCCCATTCTCGCCGATACCGTGCGGATGCGTCTGTGCCAAGATGCCGTACGTGCCGACGGACAGTGCATGATCCCCCCAGTCCTCCTCCCATGCCGCGCGCCAATAGGGCGCGGTCCCGCTGATGCGCATGAGCGGCGCGCTGCTGTCCAGCGGACCCGGACCGCCGGTCGTCGCATTGGTAAAGCTCGTCTGCGCCGAGCGGTAGCCTCCTGCCTCGACATAGAGATGATTGAACAGGAAGAGATAGCCGGAGAATCCCGCCGACTCCTGGGCGAGCTGGCCGTCGAGAATTACTTTGGCGACGGATGGCACCCCCACATTGGTCGCGATGAAGGGATAGCCCCAGGCTGGCGTGCTGTTCCACACATCCTGCGCAGTCGGATTATTGTTGAGCGAGAGGCCATAGATGAAATCCGGCACGCCGATCGAGTCGAATGCGCCATGATCCGCAAATCGCAGATCGGAATTGTCGATGCCGACAGCGTTGGAGGTAGGATTCCAGGTCAGCTGTAGAAATGCCCCGAGATAATCGGCAATCTTGCCCGTGTAGAACAGACTCAACGCCTGTGGGAACTCGGTACTGTTCTGCTGCGACAAATCCGTGAGTGCGGGATTCGCGTCCGGTATCGCCTTGGCAAGCCACGTATTCGAGCCTTGCAGCTGGACGGACAGTGGCGGCAAGTCGCTGAGGGAGAGCGTCTTTTCGCCCCGCTCGGTCGTGGGCTCGAGTTGCCTGACGTTGCTAAACACGTAGGCGTTCATTTTGAACCGTCGCCCGAACGACGTGAGCTCCGGAAAGATTGTGTGGCAGGCTTGGCAGGATAGTCCGGTCTGCCGCGCAAACCCGGGCGTCGCATTTGCACTGGAAGGTCTCAGCATGGCGATTGCGGCGATCGTGATCGCGATCGCGGCCGCCAAAGGCCATGCTATTGCCACGATTCCCCATATTCTCGCTCTCATCGCGTATCCCTTTCTAGTGGGGTCTCCGGTGTGGCCCGCACTCGACGCCGTCCCGCACTGAACGAGGACCTTCGTTCCCTTGATTCGCGGTCACGCTTACCGGCCCTCGATCCCAGCACCATTAACAGCAACCTCACTGAGCCAGCGTCCGGACAGCTCCTCGGGATGGAGTTCGAGAGGCGTGACGAATGCAGCGCCCCTGCTAATCCAAGCCTCTATAGGAATGGATGAAGCGTGATCTCCGCCGTGCTCCCTCGGCTCTGGCGGCTTCCTGGGTATACTCGTGGCGCCGGAGTGCGAGCTGTACGGTGCTGGTCAGCATGCTCATGATGGCGAGAATGCTAGGCCGAGCGCCAGGTCAAGGTCTATGGAACGATCGATCCATTTTCATGGAACAGATGTTCTAGCGCATTGCGATCCAGACAGGATCGGCTTGACGCCGCCGCCGCTTCGGATGGATCCTCCCGTCACATCGCGCGACCGTCGGACGGTTCGCGAACATTCTAGAGAGACGGGAGGCAGCGCATGTCGATATCGCTCAGCCCTCGCGCAGGCGCACTCATCCTCACGTTTGGTGTGTCGTTCGGAAGCGCTGTAGCCGGCATTGCTTCCGCTCAAACGCCCTGGGTCGCACCCGAAGCGGAGAAGGCCCGGAAGAACCCGCTGGCGAGTGATAGCAAGGCGATCGAGCAGGGAGAGAAGGTCGCCAAGACCAACTGCGTGTCCTGTCATGGCGCCAAGGGCAAGGGCGACGGCGCTGCGGCGGCGGCGCTGAACCCGAGGCCGGCCGACTGGACCTCGCAGAAGGTGCAATCGGAGTCGGACGGCGAGATCTTCTGGAAGATCAGCAACGGTCGCGGGGCCATGCCTCCCTGGAAGCATCTGGCCGAGAACGACCGGTGGGCACTGATCCGCTACATCCGCTCCCTCGGCAGCAAGTGATCGCCGGACCCGCGCTCCTTTAGGTCAGGAACTGGCGGAGGGCAAGGGTGACCGCGGTCAGCCGGTTGGGCACCCCGAGCTTCTCGTAGATGTTGTGGGTATGATTGCGGACGGTGGCCGGGCTGAGGTGCAGCCGCTCGGCGAGTGCCCGATTGGTGACGCCCGAGGCCATGAGCCGCAAGACCTCGGTCTCGCGCCGGGTCAGCCGGCCGATCCGGTCCAGCTCGGTGGGGGTACCGACGAGACGGTTCCGGATCAAGGTCAGCAGGTCCCTGACGGCGGTGACGTCGCGGAACATGCGAATTCCACGCGAGCCCTTGGTATCTCCCTCCGGCAGGACGACTGTGCTCATGTTGAGCCAGATCGGCCGGCCACCCTTGGAGTAAGTCTGCAGGTCGAAGCTCTCGACCGGCTCACCGCTCTTGATCAACGTGAGGAGGCGGCAGTTCGAGGAGCACAACGGTTCACCAACGGAGTCGCGGCCCGCGAACACGTCGCAGCAGCGCCGGCCGAGGACTTCGCCGGCCGTGTACCCGGTGATCCTCTCTGCCGCCGAATTCCACAGCGTGATCCGGCCGTCGCTCGTCATCGCGAAGACGCCATCCGCTGCGGCGGCAAGGCCGCGCCCCCAGGGGATTCCATCGGACGGGCCTCCTCCAGATCTAGGTCCAAACGCAGTGCTGGTGCGCGAACCGAATAGCTCGCTGGATCGAGCAACGCTCGGTGCGAGACGCCGTTCCATGATGGCCTCCCAGTTTCGCCCTGGTAATTGCGTAGCCATCCATTCGACACGCAAGATCAGTGCCTGGCATCCGAAGCGGAGTTTCGATAGATTTCGACCCCTTGTGCCCTAGGCTGCTCGAGCTTTCTGAGGAGGCGCGGCCCCCCCTGGGGCGCGCCCGCCCCAGGCCGCACTAGCT
>Ga0070698_100005206_pt1 | contig 14227 bp, 13 predicted proteins | sample KBSK1502metaG_FD_65477 | JGI IMG/M metagenome (GOLD analysis project Ga0070698, IMG submission 65477) | Corn, switchgrass and miscanthus rhizosphere microbial communities from Kellogg Biological Station, Michigan, USA - KBS K1-50-2 metaG | ecosystem: Host-associated > Plants > Roots >...
AGCAGCAGGACCAGAAATCCCAGCTGCAGAACAAGATCAAGGCGATGTCGGTGCTGCGTTCCCGCATTCTGGACAAGATGATCGCGGACCAGGAGGCGGCGCGCGCGCGGGACCGCAAGGCCATGGTAGGTACCGGTGACCGCTCGGCCAAGATCCGCACCTACAACTATCCCCAGAGCCGGGTCACCGATCATCGCATCAATTTCAGCCTGCATCGGCTTCAGGAGATTCTGGACGGCGACCTGGACGAGGTGGTCGACGCATTGGCGAACGCGGCCTCCGAGGAACGGATGGAGGAGGTGGAATCGGGTGGCGGCCAAGGCCAAGGTCAAACCCCAGCGTCGCCCCAGCGCTGAGCCGGCTGCGGGATCCTTGGGGGGGTGGCGCCGCGGCGCGCGAGCGCGCCTCCGGTCTTCGGGTAACGAAACTCCGGGCGTGGATGCAGATCTCATTGCCGCTCACGTGCTCGGGATTTCCCGGATCCAACTCATCCTCCAGAGCGATCGAGCGCTCACCCCATCCGAAAAACGGCGCCTTACCCATCTTTTGATCAAACGCGCCGAGCGCGTTCCTTTGCAGTACCTGCTCCAGGACGTAGAATTTTCCGGGCTTCGCCTCGAGGTGCGGCGGGGTGTGTTCATCCCCCGGCCCGAGACGGAAGGATTGGTGGAACGCGTGCTCGCGCTCTTGCCGCCCACGCCGGGATGGATTGCCGACATCGGCACCGGGACGGGAGCGATCGCACTGGCGTTGGCCTTTGCGCGACCCGACCTTCGCGTCGTCGCCACCGACATTTCTGAGGCCGCTATTCGACAAGCGCGACGAAACGCCAAACATCTTGGCCTGGAGAATCGAGTCACGTTCGTGACGGGAGATCTGACGGGGCCTCTCGAATCCAGGTGGAAGAGGGAACTGTTGGCGGTGGTGAGCAATCCACCTTACATTGCCTTTGCGGAACGGACGATGTTGCCCTCCGATGTGGTTCTGCACGAGCCACATGAGGCGCTCTTCGCTCGCGAGCAGGGGATGGCGGCCATTCGCCGTCTGGCCGGGCGAGCGGTCAAGCTCTTGGGCCCGGACGGCTTTCTTGCCTTGGAGATCGGGGAAGGGCAACGGGACCGAGTCGCGCGCACGCTGCATCGCGCCGGACATTGGGCACGGATACGCATCGAACGCGACCTGGCCGGAAAAGACCGATACGCGATCGCAGAGCGGACGATATGGCCAAGCGGGGATTTGTAATGGACAAATTCGTGATCGAGGGCGGGACGCAACTCAAGGGGACCGTACCAGCGTCCGGGAGCAAAAACGCGGCGCTCCCCATCATGGTGGCCGCCCTTCTCGTCTCCGGAAAAACAACGTTACGGCATGTGCCGCAGCTTCGCGACGTGAGCACGCTCTCGCGTCTCCTCGAGATGATGGGAGCGCGTATCGAACGCCGGGATGACCGCCTCATGATCGACACCCGTGATCTGGTTTCGGTGGAGGCTCCCTACGATCTCGTGAAAACCATGCGTGCATCCATTTACGTGCTGGGACCGCTCCTCGCCCGCGCCCGCCGCGCCCGAGTGTCTTTGCCGGGGGGATGTGCCTGGGGCCCCCGCCCGGTCGACCTGCACCTCAAGGGTATGGAAGCCTTGGGGGCCAAGATCACGATCGATGAAGGCTACGTTGTCGCGGAATGCCCGCGCGGACTTCGTGGGGCGGAGATTCATCTCGACATCCCATCGGTCGGCGCAACCGGCAACATTCTGATGGCGGCGGTGGGGGCCAAAGGTCGCACGGTGATTCGGAACGCCGCGCGTGAACCCGAGATCCCCGCCCTCGCCGATGCATTGTCCGCCATGGGCGCCAACATTACCGGCGGCGGTACATCGGAGATCACGATTGAAGGGGATCACCCGCTCAAGTCTTCGGTGGTCGACAACATTCCCGATCGTATCGAGGCGGGGACGTTTCTGGTGGGCGCAGCCATGACGCACGGCGATGTGACGGTGACGCGATGCTCCCCGACTCATTTGAGCGCGCTCATGGCCAAACTGCGTGAAGCAGGAGCCGAGGTGACCTCGGAAGCCGACTGGGTGCGAGTGCGTGGCCCCGAGCACCCCAAAGCCGTGAACGTGACCACCGATTTCTATCCCGGTTTTCCCACGGATCTACAAGCGCAGATGATGGCTCTTGCGTCCATGTCCGACGGCACCTCCATCGTCACCGAGCAGATCTATCGCGATCGGTTCACGCACGTCGCCGAGCTCAATCGCCTCGGCGCGCATATCACCCTCGACAACAATGTTGCGGTGATTGAAGGACGACAGCATCTCTCGGGCGCTCATGTGATGGCGACCGATCTTCGCGCCTCGGCGGCTTTGATCCTGGCCGGCCTGGCCGCCCGCGGGGAAACACATATGTCCCGCGTGTACCACATCGATCGCGGCTACGAGCACATCGAAGCCAAACTGGCCGGACTCGGCGCGGTCGTGCGCCGGGAGCAGGAGGCGCTCGTCGTTTGATGTTGGCGCGCGTGCATTGATGTCCGCCCCTTCACGATTCGTCATCCTGGGCACCGCCGGGCACATCGATCATGGGAAGACGGCCCTCGTGCGGCTCCTCACCGGGACCGACACCGACCGTCTACCCGAGGAGAAATCGCGGGGGATTTCCATCGATCTGGGGTTTGCGCATCTCACCTTGCCCAACGGCATATCCTGCGGCGTGGTGGACGTGCCCGGTCACGAGCGATTCGTAAAGAACATGCTGGCCGGGGCGTGCGGCGTGGACGCGATGATGCTGGTCATTGCCGCGGACGAAGGGGTCATGCCGCAGACGCGCGAGCACCTCGACATCCTGGACCTTCTCGGCGTGAAACGCGGACTGGTCGCCCTCACCAAGATCGATCTCGTGGACGCGGAGTGGCTCGATCTCGCCAAGGAAAGTGTGCGCGATTACATGGCCGAACGCGGGTTCGGTCACTTTCCCATCGTGCCGGTATCCGCGCGTACGGGGGAAGGCAAGGACGCCGTGCTTCAAACCTTGTCCCAGGTGGTCTCGGAGCTGGATGAGCGAGTAACAAGCGCGGCGGCCCGGCTCCCCGTCGATCGCGCCTTCGTGGTGGAAGGGTTCGGAACCGTGGTCACCGGCACGTTGTGGCGGGGACAACTCAAGCCGGGCGATCACGTGGTCGTCGAGCCGGGCGCTCGGGCGACCCGTCTTCGGAGCGTGGAAGTGCACGGTGAATCCGTTTCCGCCGCCCAGGCCGGTCAACGCACCGCGATCGCGCTGGCCGGGGTCGAACGGGAAGCCGTCCCGCGCGGCACATGGATTCTCGCGCCGAACACGCTCGCGCCCTCCTATATGCTCGACGTGCGTTTACGTGTGCTGGCTGATGCGCCCAAGCCTCTCGCGCAACGGCAGCGTGTGCGATTTCATCTCGGGGCCAGCGAGCTCTTGGGCCGGGTCACGATTCTGGAAGGAGACGAGCTTGCCGCCGGAAAGAGCGGCCTCGCCCAAATTCGTCTGGAGACGCCGGCAGTAGCGGACCGCGATGATCGTTTCGTTCTGCGCTCCTACTCTCCCGCGCGGGCCATTGCGGGAGGGGTCGTCCTCGTTCCCCAGGCCGAGAAACGACGTCAACACGATGCGGGTGCGCTCGACGACTTGCGCCGCCGGGAGAGCGGAACCGCGACCGAGCGTTTCTTGGCTGCCCTCGAGACTCTCGAACTGGGAGCCTCCCCTCAGACGGTCATGCACCGGGCCGGGCTGACCGAGGAAGAGGGCCGCGCCGCCTTGGCGGAGGCTCTGGATGCGGTGCGCGCCGTGGGGGATTCGCTTCTCATTTCCCGCCAGAATTTCGATGCATTGGAGTCCCGCCTCGAAAAGATCCTGGAATCGAATCAAAACGAAAATCCCCTCCGATGGGGGCTCGGAAAAGGTGACTTAAAGAGTCGGCTTTCCCCTCAAATGCCGAGTGTGTTATTTGATGAGTTGATCCGGGAGCTGGCGCATCGGGGCCGGGTCAGCCTGCGAGCCGACCGGGTTCGGCTAGGGGGGGCCGAGACGGCCCTTACTACCCATTTGAAGGGCCAGGTCGACCGGATCGAGGGGATACTGGAACAGGGCGGGAAAAGCCCGCCTTTTTTACGGGAACTCGAAGAACAAACGGGCTTTGCGGTGTTTCAGATCCTGGACCACTTGACTTTCGAAGGGCGGGTCGTGAAAGTCACCCCGGACTTCTACATCAGTCGTAGGCATTTCGAGGAATTACTGGGCTGGATCACCGAGTCGCTCGGCGCCGGCGCTGCAATATCCCTGGCCGATTTGCGAGAGACCTGGGGCATGAGCCGCAAATTTTCCGTACCCTTCCTGGAGCACCTGGACCGGGAGGGGTGGACACGTCGAGCCGGTGACGTTCGGGCCAAGGGGCGTCGCTTGCAAAGCACATAGGAATAGGGAACTAAGGGTCACGGTAAAGCGATGGAACGACGCCTAAGTGGGAGCCCTGGGAAGGACTTGAAGGGCGCCCGCGATTCGGATCTTGTGGCCTGGTCGAAAGCCGGCGACCTCGAGGCATTCGGGGAGCTGGTTAGACGGTATCAAAAGCCGGTGTTTCGTATCGTGCTCCGCATGGTACGAAGCCCCGACGATGCCGATGATCTCACCCAGGATACATTCGTCCGAGCGCATCGCGGCCTCAAGACCTTCAAGGACGAGTACGACTTCCATCCGTGGCTCTATCGCATAGCCGTCAATCAGGCGATCAACTTTCTGAACAAGAGAAAGCGCCAGGCGGCGGCGGATCTCGATGAAATTCCCGAAGGGGACATTCGGGCGGGTCCCGAACCGGAGAGTCCACTTCAATCGGCATCGAGACAGGAGCTGTTGACTCGGTTGGAAACGGCACTCGATAAGCTTCCCGAGGAACAACGCACTGTATTTCTCCTTCGTGTGCAGGAAGGTCTGTCATACGAGGAGATTGCCGAGACGATGGATACACCGAAAGGAACCGTAATGTCCCGACTGGCCAGAGCCCGGATGGCGCTACGCAAGCATCTGGGAGTACCGGTCGATCGGGAAGACGACGACTTGAGACTGGAATAGGAAGACGACGCCCATGAACTCTTCGGCTTGCCCCTCCTCCGAATCTTTGAACGCATATTTTGATCATGAATCTTCTCCCGATGATCGAACCTCCATCGATGCCCACCTTCCCGCCTGTACGAGCTGTCGTAACGAGCTGGAGTGGTTCGGACTCCTGAACGAGTTCGGGCCGCGGGTGGAGGAGAGCCTTCCGGGAGACAGCTACTGGCAGGATCTCCCGCATCGAATCCTCGGCCTGATCATGGTGGAGGGGGAAGTGGAAACTCCCTCCTCTTCTTCTGTCGGCACCAAGGCGGCCCCCAGTTGGTGGCAGCGTCTCTGGGGCCCGAGCCCCTCCTGGCGTTACGTCTCCGCGGGCGTGGCCAGCCTGGCCGTGATCGGTGGAGCGTGGGTCATCACCCGTAATCATCCGAGTCCCGTGAATCCGGATACGACCAAGAGCGCCGTCGCTACGCCGGCGAATGACGAGGCGGCCGCGTTGCCGGTCGAGCTTCAAGACGACACCTCGCTCGATACGCAGAGTGCGTCGGTCATTGCCAAACGCGTGTTCGACACCTACGGCACCAATCGTGAAACGATGGGAACCACCCTGGATTTGCCTCCAGGCGAGGTTGTGCCTGACCAAGGGCACAGTCCCGTCGGGGCCCAGGCGTCCCAGATGGGGTCGCTCAATCCCGACATGCGCGCCTTGGCAGAAGAAGTTGTTCCCTACGGGTGCGGCGAAGATTCCCTGACTCAGGTGTACATTGCCGCGCTTCACGCGGAACAGAACGGCAACTTTCGGAATGCCGCTTACGGTTATCGTTGGCTCATGGCTCGCGTTCCGCAGGGGTACTTGCTCCACCAGTATGCCGATTACCGGTTCAACTATCTGGTCTGGAAGGTGAAGATGCAGGCGGCTCTCACCCAGGGGCAGACCATGGACGAGCTCAACAAGATTGCCGACCATGCCTACCAAACCTGGGAAAAGACCGGCACCGACAGCGATTGCCGGAAGGCCTGGTGCATGAACCGCGTGCTGCAGCAGCTTGGTCCCGAAGTGGTCGAGCCGACCCACGTCGAGATGGCCTCGACCCGGGTGCAGGTGCTCCAGGACTGCGGTCACTAATTCCAGAAGACTTTTAGATTTTACGAAGCGGCCGCGTGAGTGATTCACGCGGCCGCATTTTTTTGATCGGTTCTCCCGGCGACTTAGATCAGTCTTCGCACGCTTTTGAATCCTACTAGGGAATGTACTATCCTCGACCAGACCGGGCTTCGTTGGAGGCGGCCATGTTCCGTCTCATTTCTACTGCTCTGCTCTTGCTTGGGACTGCGGCCCACCCTCTTCGGGCCACTGCCGCCGGCTGTTCAATTCCCGACGCCTACACTCATCGCACGACGATAACCTGGGACAGCTTTCTGGTGACACTGGCCACGGATCGACCGGCTTATGCCATTGGGGATTCTGTCCATTTCTGGCTCTCGTTCGAGAACACGGGGACGAGCCAGGACACGATTCCCAACCCAAATTCGATCTCGCCCATGGATGCGATCGTTGTTCTTCCGGCGTCGTGTGACTCGGTCGGGCAGGAGGGATGCAGATGGCTGTATTTGTTCCCGAACCTCGTTTCTCAATTTGGCGTGTCGGTGATTCTTGGTCCGGGCGAATGCGCCGTCTACCAACATGCCTGGGACGGAATCGATTACTACGGCAGCCCAATTGCTCCAGGGACCTACACCGTCTTTGGGGGAATGACTTCATCCAACTTGCATTTTCATGCGCCGCCGGGAGGCATCAAGCTGAACATCCAGCTCGAGTCTCCTGTTCCAACCCGCGAGATTACCTGGGGCGCCATCAAAGCCAAGTATTCCGACTGAAACCTGCTCGCACTAGCGCCCGGGGCAAAGCGCGGCAGGCGCCTTGTCCACGTCCCTGACCTCTCCTTATAGTCTCGGCATTGCGGTCCGTACCTCGTCCGATCGGCGGCGGGGCTCGTAATGGATTGAGGACCCGGAAAACGCCGGAAGGTTCATGATCGATCAGGAAGACGACCTGCGGTGCATGGAGCGGATCGCCGATGGGCAGTCCCAAGCTCTGGAAGAGCTCTACGATCGCCATGCCCCCCTCGTTTTCTCGGTAATCAGAAGGATCCTGCAGCGTGAGGAGGACGCCGAAGAAGCCTTGCAGGACACCTGGCTCCAGCTCTGGCGCCGGCCACATAGTTACGATCCGAACCGAGGGTCCGTCGCGGCCTGGCTGGTCATGATGGGCAAGAGCCGGGCCCTCGATCTGTACCGAAGCCGAGCCTCGCGAGAGCGCGCTCTTGAGAAGAACCTTGCCGACGATCCCGTGCCCATGAACCCATCCCTCTCCGCAGAAGAACGGGAATTGCGCGAACGGATCGCGGCCGGGTGGCAAGGCCTTGAACCCCAGCATCGCCAAGTGCTGGAGCTGGCGTTCTGGGAAGGATTGAGCCAGAGCGAGATCGCCGAACGGACCGGATCTCCCCTGGGGACGGTGAAATCCTGGATGCGGCAAGGTATGCAGCGTCTCTCGGGTTCTTTTCAGAAAGAGGAGTGGCGGTGAGCGAGTCGCACGAGGCCTATCTCGAGCTCTGCGCGGGGAAAGCACTGGATGTGCTCGATGCCGCTGATCGCGAAACGCTCGAGGAGCATCTAGCCGACGGCTGTTCGCAATGCGAAGCGGCGCTCGCTCTGGGGGCGGACGCCGTGTTGGCAATGGCCGTCACTGCACCCCCTGCGATCCCTCGCTCAACCCTCAAGAAGGAGCTCCTGGCTCGGGTGGCCCGAGAGCCCCAAGAGATCGATCCTCGCGCGATGCCTCAGATCCCCGAGCGGCCGCGTCCACCGCATCGTGCTCCATGGGGTCTCGTGTGGGGTCTTGCTGCGTTCGGTCTGCTCTTTCTGGCTCTCAATTTCTTGAACTGGCAGCGGGGAAACACGCTCCTCAAGGAGCGGGATACGGCGCGAACGGAAGCGGACCGGCTATCCCACGAGCTGAATGATGTAACGCGTCTGGTTGCGGCGGGTCAGCTTGCCGTCCTCCTTCCCACACCGGACTCCAACCAGAATCAGCGCGGGACCGGTTACTTCGATCCGGCAACCGGCAATGCCGTTCTCAATTTCCGAAACATGGATAAACCCGAAGGGCGTGATTTCGAGCTTTGGGCGCTCCACGGCCCCAAGCCAACCAGCCTCGGTCTCTTACATGTTGACCCGAACGGCAACGCGTTCGTGAATCTCAAGGGCGTGACGGATCCCGCCCATTTGAACGCGTTCGCGGTGTCTCTGGAACCCGCTGGCGGCTCCAAGAGCGACGGTCCCACCGGCCCCGTCGTCCTCGTGGGTTCGATCGGAAGCTAGCCCAACCCCCTCGTGGGCTGGATCGCAAGTTACGCCCCACCCTCATCCATTTCCGATTCCCCCGCGTAAAGCTGTCGATCCAACGAAGCCTTCCCTTTGGAGCCCTGACCCCGAACTGGTTTTGAAACCAGTGGGGCATGGCAACCGGCACTCTCCAACCCTCGAGCGCCCCCGGCGCAGGAAAGGACGACCATGATTGGCAAACAGTGGGCGCGGCAAGGCGTCCTCGCTCTCCTCATGACAGCAGCGATTCCCGGATTGGTTCGAGCCTCGAGCCATAGCGAAGCTCCCGGCACGGCCAAGGACCGGCTCGCCGACGACACGGATCTCTACGCGTTCGTGGCTCCCGACGCGGCCGACAAAGTGACCATCATTGGAAACTGGGTTCCGCTCCTCGAGCCCGCCGGGGGCCCGAATTTTGCCTCCTTCGACGATGAGGCCTTCTACTACATCAACATCGACAACGTGGGGGATTGCCAGGATCACATCCGGTACGAGTTCAAGTTCACCACCACCCGACAGAACGGCAATACGTTCCTCTACAACACGGGTCCGGTCACCTCACTCGACGATCCGGACCTAAATGTCCGGCAGACCTACAGCATCACCCGGATTGAAAATGGAACGGAAACCGTGCTCGCCACCGGCCTGCCGGTTGCGCCCAACTTCGTGGGTCCGACCTCCATGCCCGACTACGCGTCCTTGGCCCAGTCTGCCGTGCGCGAGCTGTCCGATGGGACGAAGGTCTTCGTCGGCCCCCGCGACGATCCCTTCTTCGTCGATCTCGGTGCGATCTTCGATCTTCTCCAGATCCGCCGCGTTCCCGGAAACAAGGGCAAAGGTGTGGACGACCTGGCCGGATTCAATGTGCTCACCATCGCCCTTCAGATTCCCATGGCACGCCTCACCAAGGACGGCGCGGCGCCGAGCGCTTCGAACGGCGTGATCGGGATCTACGATTCCGCGGAGCGCATGTCCGTGCGATCGGTGGATGCGAATGGGGTGGTGACGTTGAGCGGCGAAGAGCGTCAGGTGTCCCGATTGGGCAATCCGCTCGTGAACGAGGTCGTGATTCCGCTCAAGGACAAGGACACCTTCAATCACACGAAACCGTCCGGGGATGCCGCCTTCCTGAGTTACGTGCAGAACCCCGAGGTTGCGGTACTGCTCAATGCCCTTTACGGCATCAATGCGCCCGCGAATCCGCGGGGTGATCTGGTCACGGTCTTCCTTACCGGCATTCCGGGCGTGAACCAGCCTGCGGGGCAAACAGCCGGGTGCGAGATGCTGCGGCTCAACATGACTATCCCTCCCAGCGCCACTTCCAACCGATTCGGGGTGATCGCGGGCGATGCGGCCGGCTTTCCGAACGGCCGACGTTTGTCCGATGACGTCGTGGACGTAGCCCTCCGCGTCGTGGCGGGTGGCTATGTGTTGACGCCGGATTTCAACGTGGCCCCGAACAATCAGCTGGGCGACGGTGTGGACGCGAACGATCTTCCGTTCATGCCTCAGTTCCCCTATGTTGCGCTGCCGCACAATCCACTCGACCATCAGCATCACGTCCTGCAGCGTGGCCCCAGCACTCGCGAGCAAAGTCAGGCCATGGAAAAGGGCCCCTTGTCCTTTGCCGGCGCCAACCCGGCCCCCGCGACGCGCCTCACGTTCACGGTCGAGAAAACCGCCCAGGCGGCGCTCAAGATCTACGATGTGCAGGGTCGGCTCGTCCGCACGTTGTTCGAACAGCCGGCGGCTCCCGGGACGTTCAACGCGTCATGGGATGGCCGCGCCGACGACGGCACGACGATGAGCGCGGGCATTTATTTTGCGCGGTTCACCGCCGGCCAACAGGTAGGGGTAAAGAAGATAGTGCTCGAGCGCTAGCTCTTGCGCCTCGGGTTTTGAACCGGTCCGGAGCGGGGCAACTCGTTCCGGACCGGTTGCCGTTTCCCCAACCCGCTACCGCCTACTAAATAAACTGCTTCACCCTCGGCCATGCTTCGCGGAGATCGACTTTGGGGCGGCGCGCTATGGAGACGTCCAATCCGCGTTCGTAGGGCATTGACCACGCCGAGGACGTCTGTCCGACGATCTCGATGTCCTCGAAGAACTGCGCGTTGTCCTCGCGGTTCCCGCCGATGATGATGACCACGTCCACGGGTCCCGGGCCGGGCCCCCACAACCAGTAGCTGTTGTGGCCGCTCATCGCGCGTGGCAGACCCAGCTTCCTTCCCAGAACATCAATCGCTCCCGCTTCTCCATAGTTCTGTCCGTACACACGAGCTCGCTTCTTTTCTTCGGGAGTCAATCGCTCGTAGGCGCGTGCCACCAGAGCGGTCATGTCATCCCATCCGAACATGTCCGCATAGTGTTGTGGCAAGGCACCCATTTCCTCGCGTTCATCGGTCGCGGGCGCTTGCCCCAAGGCGGTCTGATATTTGACGAACGTCTCGACCGGCAAGACGGGAAGCGCGAAAGGGAGCGCAATCACCCCAAATACTGCGACGAACCCCGCCAATGCCGGTCGCATCCAAACTCGGCCGCGCTCGGACGTCGCGCGCTCCACTGCCACTGCGCCTAAGGCAAGCATCATGGGATAGGCGGGAGCCAAGTAGGACGCGCGGCTGTGACCGCCGGCGATCAACATGGCGAACACAACGAGATAGATCCACGCGAGCACGCGTCCGTGCTCTTGCCCCTTGAGAAATGCAAGCACGATTCCGCAGACCATGATTACGAAATTGACCGGGTTGTTGCTCAGGATTTGATCCATTAAGAACGTAACTGGTGAGACCTGAACCATCTTTTGCGTGGCCGCGTTGTGCATGAATTCCAGGGTGGGCCAGCCGTGGGCCGCTTGCCACAACAGGTGGGGAAGAAAAAGAACCAGCGCGACACATCCGGCCAGCCATATCCCCGGTTCTAGGAACACGCGCCGGAATCGGGTGGCAAGCAATCCGACCACCAAACCGCCACCGAACCACGACATGCTGATCTTGTTGAGCAACCCCAATCCCAGGACAGCCCCCAACAATATCCAGTCATGCCTCTGGCCCGAATCCAGTACACGCAACACGAGCCATGCGCTCACCGCCCAAAACAGGACCTCGAGCGCATTCATGGAGTAAAACCCGTCGATGCCCAGGAACAAGGGAGAACAGAGCGCGGCCAGCGCGGCCAAGATCTGGGCGAATCGTCCGCCACCCAACCGGCGGGCCAAGATTCCCGTCAAAAATACCGTGGCCGCGCCCGCCAACGCTGGAACCATGCGCATGGCGGCGAGGGAAAATCCGAACATCGTCCGAACTACGGCCAAGATCCAGATCGATAGAGGAGGATGATCCACGTAACCAAGGCTCAAGTGATCGGTCGAAGCCAGGTAGTAAAGCTCGTCTCGAAAGTAGCCGTATCGGCCAATGACGGCGACGTGCAACGCCAATGTCGCCAGGGCGATGGCAATCAGCGGCCAGCGAGCCGGTTCAGGCTGGTTCTGTGTCCTTTTCGTCCAGTTCAACATGGAATCGATGGATGAAGCGATGGAAGATCGGGGCGATGACTAGTCCCGCCACAACAATAAACACGAGTCCCGAGTACAAGGCATAGAACGATGCGAACAGCTTTGCGCCCGGCCGGGTGAGTTCGTTCACCGGTCCCATTCCACCCAGGATCATGGCCGCGTTCAGGACCGAATCGAGCCACCCCAATCCTTGCAAGTAGTGGTACCCACATGTTCCCGAGGCCCAGGATCCCACCAGGATGGCAAGCGCGAGCAGGGCATAGCGGGCGAACCGGTGGAGGAATTCCGCCCGGGAGATTAGCGGTTGTCGGCGCCGTTCGAACATCAAGACCGCTCGGGAATCGGCTCCCGACACCAGAACACGAAGTCGGTGATTGCGGGGGTTCCACCCAGATTTCGCACCAGCGTGGCAATCTGTCCGCGATGGTACCAAGAGTGACCGAAGAGCTGGGTGAGCACGTCGACGATCGTGTTTCGAAAGGGTTGTCCTTCCAGGCTCTTGTATTCGAAGACACGCTCCAAGTCTGCGTCACTCAAATCGCTCAAGTACCGCGACCAATCCGCCTCCATCCTCGCCAGGGAATCGCGGACCCATTCGAGGGATGGAGAGTCGAAGAAGATATCCTTCGGCAACTCGGGGGACCCGCCCATGCGGTAGAGCCAGAGTTTCCGCGCGGCCACCAAATGGGCCAGCAGGGCTACGGCCTTACCGAATTCCGGCGAGCTCCGTTTATCCTCCGGCACGGTGTCCAGGGATGCGATCGCCTTGGCATGGCTGTCTTTCTCGTAGGCATACCAGCGCTGAAAGCGCTTCGCCGTTTCCATCCTCAACTCCTCCGCAGCGGGGAGCCTACTATACGCCGCCCCAGCCCGACGATGGCGCCCTTCGCTACCAGCCTCGACTCTTCATCGAACACAGTCTCGATGAAAGCGGCGCCAGCATCCGAAAAAGGCGGCAAAACATAGACGAGATATCGATAGAAATAGGGGACCATCGACACTTGACCGATCGTGAACGCCTCCCGGACTTCCGATTCGATCCTCGCGAAGGGATGCACGTGATCGTGCCGTTCGGACCACAGGGCAAATGGATTCTCGGCGTCCAGGAGTTGAGACACGAGCTCATCGGGCGCGGGTACGAATAGTGCCCGTGCGGTCCTTGAGCGGACCACTCCGCGAAACCATTCCAGATCGGTCGGCGTAACCTCATCCACCGCGAAATCCTCGAGCAAGAGAACGCCGCCCGGTTTCAAGAGAGCGTTGGCCTGAAGGACGGATTCGGGCAGGGGATCGATGTGATGGAGCGATCGCGTAAAGGCAATCGCATCGAAGGGCAGGCTCTCGAACCGGGGCCAAGCGGCCAGTGCAGAAGGCACACCCCGGGCAAAGGTGAGCCTCGCGCGCCCCAGATCCGATTCGAGACCGATCACGCGATAACCGGCGTCTCGAAGATGACCGGCCAGGTGTCCTTCACCGCATCCGATCTCGAGCAGCGATACGCCCGCCGGCAGGTGGGACATCACAAAGGAGGCCGTTTCGCGGGTCGGCAGATCGACAGGAGCTCTCATCAAAATGAAAAAATGCTCAGCCGGCTAAGAACACCAGGCTTCCCCACGAGCTTTTCCACTCTGCTCCTTGCGTTCCCGGCACCATCCAGATGACCTTGACCATCCATACCCCGGGCTGATCGAGGGCAAACGCGGCCTTCCCCGACGCGTCGGTAATCTCCTCCAGACGGCCCGCTTGGGGATCGGAGCGAGGCATGGCAAACACCGTCGCGCCGGCGAGAGGCTTGCCGTCGTACAAGACCCGCACGCGAACTGGGCCACGCTTCCCTGCGACCGCCACCGGATCGAACTCCGGCACGATCTCGAGCCGTTGTCCAAGCACGCGTCCCGAAGTGCCGAGGTCCGTCTTGGCTCCCGGCGTGATGATCAGCGCTTTGGCATAGCGAAAGAAACGCTCACGGGCAGGGGAGTTCGCCTGGCCTTGTTGACGCCGATACGCGAGCACGGCCCCTAAGCCGGAGTCCTCGAGGTAGCGGTTGAATTTCTCCGGCTCGACTTGGATGTCGGTGCCGGCGGAGGTGTAGCTCACCAGGTGTACCCCGGGGGCCACGCCACGCAAGAAGGCGGCGGGGCTATATCCCTCCCGGCCGGCCAGCGTTTCAACCTTGTCTCCGACCCAGTGCTGAAACCGCAACGCATGCGCGGATTCGTAAGGCACCTCGTCTCCCTCGAACCATTCCCC
>Ga0070698_100005207_pt1 | contig 14225 bp, 11 predicted proteins | sample KBSK1502metaG_FD_65477 | JGI IMG/M metagenome (GOLD analysis project Ga0070698, IMG submission 65477) | Corn, switchgrass and miscanthus rhizosphere microbial communities from Kellogg Biological Station, Michigan, USA - KBS K1-50-2 metaG | ecosystem: Host-associated > Plants > Roots >...
TGAAAGCAGAAAAACCATGGATCGAGGAAACAAGAGAATTTTTTGGATTGGTTATTCTTATAGTTGTCTTAGCAATCAATTATTTCTATGCAAGAAAAAAATCTCACAGATGACACGGATTTTCACAGATTCTTATTTCTGTGTAAATCTGAGAAATCTGTGAGAAATAGAATCACTCTTTATAATCTATTCGATACAATCCCGAATCCTTATTCTTACTAAACCAACCTAATCCATATTCAAGAACATATAGATGACCATCAGGTCCGAGTTCTATATCTACTGGAGCGGCAAATTTTGCTCCTTCCATAAAAGGTTCCATTTTATAAAAATCGCCATTAGGTTGCAAGGATACAGCCCGGATAATATTCCTCATCCATTCATAGACGAAAAGTTTTCCATTATAATAATCAGGTAAACCTTTTTTACCCGGATACAGATCAGAATAATAAACCGGGCCAGCCATTGCAGTTCTCCCACCAGTGCCCATACCAGGAAAATCTTGTGAAGGCCCATAAGGATACCAAATAAATGGAGGTGACACAGCAGGCAGTTCTTTTATACCCGTATTATTTTTTGAATCATTTATTGGTTTTGCCGGATCAAATGAAGGACCGGACTTACCTGTATAATAATCATAAGCATGATAAGGATAATTTTTACCAATAAACAATGGCCAGCCAAAATAGCCGGCTTTTCTTGCCTGGTTTACTTCATCATACCCTTTCGAGCCTCTTGTATCCAAACTATCTTTATCCGAATCAGGTCCCACATCTCCCCAATACACATAATTATTTTTTGGATCAACTGATAAACGATATGCATTTCTTGTTCCCATTGCATAGATCTCAGGTCTTGTTTGTGGTTGATCTTTTGCAAATAAATTTCCATCAGGAATACTGTAAGTGGCGTCATCATTTACTTTAATACGGATTACTTTTCCACGCAGATCATTACTATTCGATGCACTTCTTCTTGCATCATATTGTTCAAAACCTTTTCGGTTATCTAATGGAGCAAAGCCGTGATTGGCAATAGGCTCTTTGGGTGCATCAAAAGGAGTGGAGTTATCACCGGTTGATAGATACAATAACCCATCTCCGCCGAATGCAACGGAACCGCCGGTATGACAACAAATCTCCCTTTGTGAATAAAATTGCAATACAATTTTTTCAGATGACATATCGATCTTATCGTCTTTCAATGTAAATCTTGATAAACGATTCACTGAAGTATCAATTGGCGAATAAAAAATATAAACCCAATTATTCTTTGCAAAATTTGGATCCTTGCATATACCCAACAAACCTTCTTCCGCATTTACTGTTGTATCAATTTTTGTTTTCCAATAAACATCCAGTTTGCCTGCAGATTTAAGTTGTTTTGTATCATTTTTATAGATAGCAATATCGCCGCGACGTTGTACGATCAATACATCAAGATTTGGAAGTATCGTCATTTCTGTTGGTTCGAAAAACTCACCAACTGAAAGCGCAGTCTTTGTAAATGATTTTGGATCCGGCGGAAATTGTGTTTTTGCTTTTGAATAATCTTTTTTGTTTTCACCAATAGCATATTGAATGCCGCCGAGAATATGTTTCAAATAATTTGAATCGGCATACGATTCTTCGGTGTGACCAAATTCAGTATAAAATGCACGACCGCCATCATAATCATGATACCATGCCATTGGATGATCATCCCCCATCTTTCCTCCTTCATAACTTTTTTCATCGATCTTCGCTAACACATGAACATCTTTATTCAAATTTTTGAAATTATACCATTCATCAAATCTTTCCCATACATCAGGCAGGTGTTTAGTTGACGGATGATTTTTATCTACAACATTAATTTTCGCATTTTGTTGTTTGGGATGACTTTCAAAACTTCCACCAACAAGTTTTACATACCATGTCCAATCATATTCAGTATCCGTTGCAGAATGAATTCCGGCGAACCCACCGCCTGCCTGTATAAATCTTTCGAAAGCTGCTTCCTGTTTGTAGTCAAGTACATTCCCTGTTGTACTTAAAAAAACAACGGCGGCATATTTTTTCAAATTATCTTCTGTAAAAACAGAAGCATCTTCTGTTGTATCAACATCAAAGTCATTTTCTTTTCCCAACTTTTGAATGGCGGCTTTGCCATTAGGAATAGAACTATGCCGGAAACCGGCAGTTTTTGAAAACACTAAAACCCGGATTCCACTTTTAGAGCCGGTTGATTCATTTTTACAAGAAGAAATAAAAAAGCAGCTGATCAGACTGAAAAAGATAAATTGTTTTTTCATTTTACAAACATTAAGTATAAAAGGGGAACTAAATATAAATGCAAAAAATGAAATGGAGTAAAACGAATTAGTTTAATTGCGGATCGATCGGGAAATTGATCATCATTTCATAATCGCCGCCGAGTTGTTTTAGCGCATCTTTCCAGATCTCATCATGTTTTTTATGAAACACAAGTTTTCTGATCGCTTTTACCGTAAGCCATGATTTCCCGGTCAATTCCTCATCTAATTGTCCGCTACCCCAACCGGAGTAACCAATAAAGAATCTTATTTTGTTCTGATCTATCTCATTTTTTTTGATCATTTGCGTTATGATATCAAAATCACCGCCCCAGTAAACTCCCTTTATTACCTCAATCGATCCTGGAATTTCATCAGGATACTGATGTAAAAAATGTAAAGTATCAGTTTGCACCGGTCCTCCATAATAAACCGGTAATTTATAACCCTCTAATTCGGGAACAATCTCATCAATTGTGTTTTCATACTTTCGGTTGAGCACAAAACCAAAACTTCCCTGTTCCTGGTGTTCGCAAAGAAAAACCACCGTTCTCATAAAATTCGGGTCTTTAAGAAAGGGATCGGAAATAAGTAATATACCTGCGCCTGGCTCAATCATATACCTAATTTAAGATGAATTTTTATTTTTATAAAAGTTATCTTATTATCGGGTATAAACCTCTGTTAAAATAACAGCCCGTTAAAAAAGTATGATAGTAAAAGAATGTTTGAGGTATTATCTTTGCCCGACTGCTTAAAACTGCCACTCTTGTAATCGTGAAAAAGACATTTCCAATAATTATTGCCCTAATACTTGTGTCACTTATCGGCATCATCCTGATCCAAATATCCTGGATCAAAAATATGATCGTCGTTGAGGAAAAGCAGTTTAGTGAAAAAATAATTAGCGCAACAAGGATCGTTGGCGCTGAATTATCAGAATATAAAGGGAACATGCTTTCGCAAAACAATTCTACTTTTCCGTGGAAACAGGATCAGTTTACATTGGATATGCTAAGGCCAACGACTGTGGCCAGCCGTTTTACTGCAGCACAAATCAATGATAAAATAAGAAAAGCTTTTATTATAACCGGACTGGCAAAGATCAGGTTTGAATTTTCATTAGCATCCACCAATCCATTTGGTGAAGTAACTTACTTTGAAAGGCAATCAGCCCATTTCGGAAATTTTTATGAAGACAGTGCCAATAACCTTCAATTTACTTATCCCATCGAGCCTATGAGTGGAAGTATTGCAGAAAACCTTTCACCAAGAGAAGTTTTATGGGTAATAGTGCCAAATAGCAGCGCCGTTGTGTTAAAAGAATTGCGTTGGAGGATCGTGATCGCAGGTTTATTCACACTGATCATTTTTGCGGCTTTTTATCTTACAGTGAATACAATGCTTCGTCAGAAAAAACTTGGGGAGATAAAAAATGATTTCATTAATAACATGACGCATGAATTTAAAACGCCATTAGCTACTATTTCCCTTGCCGTAGATGCAATGAAGAATGATAAAGTAATTGGTGATAAAGAAAAGCTGAATTATTTCAGCAGTATTATTAAAGAAGAAAATCAGCGGATGAACCGGCAGGTGGAAACAATATTGAAGGCAGCATTACTTGATAAACAGGAAGTGAACCTGATGCTGAAACCAACCCATGTGCACGATGTAATAAAAGATATTGCTGATAATTTTATTTTACAACTCAATGATAAAAATGGTAAAGTGGAAATGGATCTTGAAGCAACAAATGACCTGATAGATGCAGACGAAGTTCATTTTCCAAACCTGATAAACAATTTGATCGATAACTCAGTAAAATATGCAAAGGATAACGTGCCGCCGGAAATTAAGATCAGTACTGAAGCAAACGGAAAAAATATGTTTATCCGGCTTGAAGACAACGGCATCGGTATGGCCAAAGAAACTGTGAAAAGGATATTTGAAAAATTTTACCGGGCACATACGGGGAATGTTCATAATGTAAAAGGTTTTGGTTTGGGGCTTAGCTATGTAAAAACAATGGTGGATGCACATGGCGGAAATATAAAAGTTGACAGTACACCGGGTAAAGGAAGCACCTTCACGTTAGAGTTACCCTTGAAAAGGAATTAATGATCTCTCCACAATAAGCTTCCATCTCCATAACTTAAGAAACGGAATTTATTTTTTAAAGCATGATCGTAAACTTTTTTCCAGTCATTTCCAATAAATGCGGCTACAAGTAACAACAATGTTGATTGCGGCTGATGAAAGTTTGTGATCAAACCATTTACAATTTTAAATTGATAACCCGGCACAATTATTATTTGTGTTTTAGCTGTTAACTTATTTAAATCTTTTTCATTCATCCATTTGATAAGGCTTTCTAATGCTTCTTTAGCTGAAATATATTTTCCAGCATGATCATAAACTTCCCATTGAGTGATCTCATTTGACCATTCACCATTCACCATTGACGATTTTACTCCCAACCAATACAAGCTTTCCAAAGTTCTTAAAGAAGTTGTACCAACAGCAATAATATTCTTATCAAAATGATCAATTAAGTTTTGAATAGCTGTTTTTGAAACAGTAAAATATTCTGCATGCATTTCATGATCCCGCATTACTTCAGTTTTTACCGGTTTAAATGTTCCGGCGCCCACATGAAGTGTTATAAAATCTTTTTCGATATTTTTTTCTGTTAATTCTTTTAAAACTGTTTTAGTAAAATGTAAACCAGCTGTTGGTGCAGCTACAGATCCTTCATAATGTGCATAAACAGTTTGGTATCTTTCGGCATCACTTGCTTCCGCTTCTCTTTTTATATAGGGGGGAAGAGGAATCGCTCCAAATAAGTGAAGCACTTCGGCAAAACTTAATGTGATATCATTCCAGGAAAGTTCAACAATAAAACTATCACTTATTTTTTCAAGATACCTGGCTTTTAAAATAAGTTCATCTGACTTATGAATGATTTTCTTTTCAAGTATTTGTCCATGTTTCCATTTTGATGCGCCACCTATCAGGCAATGCCACAATACTTTTTTATGTTGCAGCATAGCAGTTGTGATGTCAGGATATTGCTGATGCGGTTCTAAACAAAATATTTCTATTACACCTCCGGTGGCTTTTTGAAATAGCAATCTTGCTTCTACAACTTTTGTATCATTGAAAACAAATAATGATTGCTTTGGAATATGATCAGCAATGTTTCTATAAATATCTTCTGTAATATTTCCTTCTTTATAAATCAGAAGCTTTGAAGCGTCACGTTCCGCCAATGGATATTTAGCGATCCTTTCTTCAGGAAGTGAATAGGTAAAATCTTTTATGGAAAGAGTTCCTGGATCTGTCATAACACAACCAACTGTTGTATTTGATAAGCTACGAAGTTATTTACGTTTTGCTACCGGCACAACTAATTTCAATCCACTCCATATATCACTCACAGCACAAACCTTCACATCTACCAAATCATTTTTCAAAGCATAGTTTCTGATTATATCCTCAGTTATATCAGTTGGGATCTTTGCGACTTTCTTATACCACGAAACCCAAATGGTAATTATTGGATTTTGTTTGCAGAAGCCCTTTAGTTTTTTCATCTCTGCTTCAAATTCTTTTGCTGACTTTACAAACAAGTGAATAAGATCTGGTGTTTCATCTTTCCTAATTGATTGATCACTTATATCTACTTCTAATAATTTATAATAATCATCAGGTTTATTGATGACCAAAACTTTCATCTCCGGTTTTATGCCAAGCTTCTTAAGTAACGGAGTTCCTGAATAACCTGCTGTTACCATTAAATAAAGTTAATTGCTTTGCATTTCCTCAGGATTTATGTGTCTATTCAACACTTTCCACAGCTTATCCACTGCAATCCACAGCCTAATCACAGAAATTTTACTAAAAATACTTTATACATCTACCCAAACCCTTTACAGGACTTGGTTTCAGTCAATAAAATGATGGGGAAAAAATAAAGTGCTGAAAATTTGGTAGTTAAGTGGGAAAATGTGTTATTTTGTGTCAATTATTTAAAAATTGTTACAATCTACTGATAATGACAGGCTTTCTAGGAGAATTCGAAGCGACATTGGACGCAAAGGGGCGGTTTCTCCTGCCGGCAGGGCTCAAAAAGCAAATGCCGGAAGGGGAAGGAAGTCTGTTTGTTATTAACAGGGGATTCGAACAATGCCTGGCTCTTTATACCATGAAAAGTTGGGAGCCGCTCTTTGCAGAAATCAATAAGCTAAATGAGTTTGATCCAAAGGCAAGACAGTTTCGCCGTCATTTTTTAAATGGCGCAACACAGGTTGAGCCCGACAGTGCTGGTCGCTTATTGGTTCCACCAAACCTGAAAGATCATGCAGGTCTGCAAAAAGATATAGTGCTGGTATCAGCAGTAAATAAAATTGAAATCTGGGATAGTAGTAAGTACCATCAGCTCTTTGACTCATTCTCTGCGGATGATTTCAGCAATCTTGCAAAAGATGTAATGGCGAAAGACAAAGAATAATTATTAATTAATAATTATTAGTTATTGGAACAATCATATCATACACCAGTTCTCCTAAAAGAAGCGGTGGATGGTTTGAAGATAGTTGCCGATGGAGTTTATGTCGACTGCACTTTCGGCGGTGGCGGACACTCCAAAGCAATTCTTGAAAAACTTGGTGAAAATGGAAGGTTGATCGCCTTTGACCAGGATGAAGATGCAAGAAGAAACATTCCAAAAGATCCGCGTATCATTTTCGTGCCGCACAATTTTCGTCACCTGCAGCGGTTCCTTAAACTGCATAATATAAATGCAGTCGACGGAATTCTTGCAGACCTCGGCGTCAGCAGTCACCAGTTTGATGAAGCTGAAAGAGGTTTCTCAACACGATATGAGGCCCCACTTGATATGCGAATGGATCAGCGACAATCACTCACCGCTGCCGGTGTAATAAATAATTACAGTGAGCAGCAACTGCACAAAATCTTTGAGCAGTATGGTGAAGTGACAAACTCGAAAACGTTGGCTAAAACAATTGTTGAGTTGCGGGGCTCACAATCGCTGAAATCAATTGATGCATTTAAGAATGCACTCCGCGGAGTAGTGAAAGGAAATCCGAACAGGTACTTTGCCCAGGTATTCCAGGCATTGAGGATCGAGGTAAACGACGAACTCGGAGCATTAAAAGAAATGCTTCAGCAAATTCCACCCCTGTTGAAACCGGGATGCCGGGCAGCCATCATTACGTTTCATTCTTTAGAAGATCGTTTGGTAAAAAAATTTTTTCGTCGCGGAACATTTGAAGAGACGGAAGAGAATCCTTTTATCATGCAGGAAAAAGTAAACGAATTGAAAGTGATAACAAAGAAACCAATCGAACCATCAGAAGAGGAAATGAAACGAAATCCAAGAGCAAGAAGCGCAAAGCTCAGAGTAGTAGAGAAAGTAATGATGGTGTAAGCTTTTGGAATTCTATTGGGGTTCCTTACAAGTTTATCCTGAGCTTGTCGAAGGACTCCATTCAACTAAGTAGTTCTTATCAACACATAAAGGGTATTAAAATCCAATTTCTTTGAAACTCCGTGTCATCCCGATCTGATCGGGATGGCACGGTTAAAACCAAACAAGATCGAAAAACCGAATCGAGTAAGAACTGAACTCGGGAACCGAATTGAATCTTTCAAAACAGCATGCAGGAACAGGATAACATCAAAGAGCGGGAAATTAAACTTGACTGGAAACGATGGTTGAATTATCAATCACTCGTAAAGCAAGTGCCATTCTTTTTATTTCTCGCGGTATTAGCAGTTATATACATATATAATGGTCACTATGCTGACAAAACCATTCGCAACATCAACAGAACAGCGAAGGAAGTAAAAGAGTTGCAATGGGAATATAAAACTGTGAAAAGCGAAGTTATGTTTCAAAGCAAACAGAGTGAACTGGTAAAGGCAGTAGAACCATTAGGCTTAAAGGAATTGACAGAAGCACCGGTTGTATTGACGGCCCCCTCTAACTCCCCCAAAGGAGGAGAATAGCAAACACACGGGCCAGCTTATTTGAAATGTAAAATTGAATTGAACCTTTTTCAAATATGATGATTGGATAAAAAAAGATGATGTGGAAGACTATTGGAGAGGGTGATGAGGAGGCCGGAGGAATGGAAATGCAGAAAAAATGAGAGCCCGCCTGAGGCGGACTGAAGCTGGTATCATAAATAGATCCCGACAAATCGGGGTAAACAACTAAAGAATTCAGAAGAGTAGTGGAAGTAAAACGTGACATACTGTGGAGAGTGTACCTCAGTTTTATCGGCATAGCGTTGCTGAGTCTGTTGGTCCTTGGCAGAGCTTTCTATATTCAGCAAGTGCAGGGAAGTTATTGGCGCAGCATGAGCGACAGCCTGCACCAACGAATTGAAGAAATAGATGCCGGCCGCGGCACTATTTATAGCGAAGACGGCCAAATGCTAAGTACTTCGCTTCCCACCTTTGATATCTACATTGATTTTATGGCCGATGGCTTGCGTGAAAAAAGCGGAAAACGTTTCAAAGAAAATATTGATTCGTTTTCTAAGGCATTGGCAAATTATTTCCGTGATAAGACGGCGGCTGCCTATAAATTGGAATTACAACTTGCTTATAAAAAGAAAGACCGTTACTACCCGCTGAAAAAGAAATTGCAATTCGAAGACTATAAAGTTTTTCGTGAATTTCCATTAGCAAGACAGGGTAGGAACAAAAGCGGTGTGATCGTGGAAGAGAATAGCAAACGGTTGATGCCATACCAAACGTTGGCTACAAGAACAATTGGTTTATCGAGAGAATATGTTGCCAGCAATGGTAAAACAAAAAAACAAAATGTTGGTCTTGAAAAAAGTTACGACAGTTTGCTGACGGGTCAGAAAGGTCAGCGGCTTGTTCGCTTTATTGCTGGTGGAGTGCCGGTGCCGATTGATGGTTACCAGGTGGAGCCGGAAAATGGAAAAGATATTATTACAACATTAGATGTAAACATACAGGACATTGCTTCCACTGCCTTGATGAAAAAGATGATCGAAAGTGAATCGCAGTACGGAACTGTGATAGTGATGGAAACAAAAACAGGGAAGATAAAAGCGATTGCAAACCTTGGCAGGCAGAAAGACGGAAGTTATTTTGAAGATGATAATTATGCATTAAGAGTTACTGAACCGGGATCAACAATAAAATTGGCAACACTTTTATCCGTGTTGGAAAACGGCAGTTCAAAACTTGATGACCTGGTAGAAGTAGGAAGTGCGGGACAAATGATAGTTGGCCCGAGAAATGTAAACGATGCAGAAAGAGCACCCAAACCTGTATTGACAGTAAAAGAATGTTTTGCACACAGTTCGAATGTGGGCATGAGCAAATTGGCATATAAAGCATTTGGCAACAACCCAAAGAAATTCAAAGAATATCTGCATGAATATTTGCTTGATGTAAAATCACCAATTGATCTTACTGATGTGCCAGGACCACAGCTCGCGTCATTTGAAAAAAATGCGGGTGGCACGATGAACATGATCACAATGAGTTTTGGATATGCTATCCAGGTAAGCCCCTTACATACATTGACTCTTTATAATGCTATTGCCAATGACGGCAAAATGATGAAACCTTATTTGGTGAACAGGATTGTCAGAGATGGAATTCCTTATCGTGAATTTCAACCAACAGTTCTTGAAGAAAATATTTGTAAGGTATCGACAGTAAAAGCTGCACAGCAAAGCATGGAGGCTGTAATTACCGAAGGAACAGGCAAACCCGCTTTTAAAGACATGCCTTTTGCTGTAGCCGGTAAAACAGGAACTGCACATGTTGCTGATGGTAATATTAAATATGATGATATGGTTTACCAGGCATCATTTGTTGGATACTTCCCTGCCAATGACCCTGTTTACACATGTATTGTCGTTGTTCGCACGAAGGCGCATGCGGCCTTGCATTATGGCGGTCAAATTGCGGCGCCGGTTTTCCGTGAGATAGCGATTAAATTATATGCGATGTACATCGAACAAAAGACTGGTCCAACATACGAGGTGAAGAAAGACAGCTTGAATTATTTCTATGCAGGTAACAGCAGCGATATAAAAAAAGTATTCAAAACATTGGATGTTGGATATAGTGATTCTGTAAGACAATCAAGTTGGGGAAATGTTACAGCATCGAATTATCAACCGGTAATAAAAGAAATAAGTGTGAGTAAAACCGCAATGCCGAATATAAAAGGGATGGGATTGAAAGATGTTGTTTACCTGTTGGAGAATATGGGACTAAAAGTAAAAGCAAATGGAAAAGGAAAAGTAATGGTGCAATCGATACAGGCAGGAACGGCTTTGACAAAAGGAATGACGGTTTATGTTGAGTTGGGTTGAATGGTTTAACGTTTAAAGGTTTAAGAGGTTCACAAGCGATCAGACTAACCATTAAACCCTGCCTGACGGAAGGCAGGCATTAAACCCTTAAACGAAAAAATTGCAAGTATTAAAAGACATATTATATAAGGTAAAGATCAGATCGGTAATAGGAAGTACGGATGCAGATGTAAAGGATATTCAGATTGATTCGAGAAAAATAACGAAAGGCTCTTTGTTTATTGCTGTGAAAGGTTCTGCTGCTGATGGCCATCTTTTTATTGATAAAGCAACGGAAGCCGGCGCATCAGCTATTGTTTGTGAAGAATTGCCGGCTGAAAAAAAGGATGAAATTGTTTATGTGCAGGTGGAGAACAGTGCAGAAGCTGCTGGTTACATCGCAGCAAATTTTTTTGAACAGCCTTCGGAAAGAATGAAAGTGATAGGAGTGACCGGAACAAATGGGAAAACAACTATTGCGACTCTATTATATAAGCTCTTTGCATCATTGGGATATACATGCGGATTGTTAAGCACTGTGGAAAATCGTATCGGCGAAAAAATACTCGCTGCTACGCATACCACGCCGGATGCAATAAGCCTGAACGCGTTGCTGAAACAAATGGCTGATGACGGCTGTTCTCACGTTTTTATGGAGAATAGTTCACACGCCATTCATCAGCATCGAAGTACAGGAATAAAGTTTGCCGGTGGCATTTTTAGCAACATCACACATGATCATCTTGATTATCACAAAACGTTTGATGAATATATCAGGGTGAAGAAATCATTCTTCGATTCGTTATCATCGGATGCATTTGCTGTTAGTAATGCAGATGATAAAAGAGGAATGGTGATGCTGCAGAATACAAATGCAAAAAAGTATTTCTACAGTTTAAGGACGATGGCTGATTTCAAAGGAAAGATCCTTGATAACAGCCTGACAGGTTTGGTAATGAATGTGAATGATACTGAAGTTCATTTCAGACTGATCGGTGAATTTAACGCATATAATCTTCTGGCTGTTTATGGAACGGCCATGTGTATGGGAGAAGATAAACAGGAAGTGTTGCGATGTCTGAGTGTACTGACTGGCGCCGAAGGAAGATTTGATTATATGATTTCACGAAAGGATCGATTAATTGCAATTGTTGATTATGCACATACACCGGATGCCTTGCTGAATGTACTGGCAACAATAAAAAAATTAAAGAAAGGAAATGAACAAGTAATAACAGTGGTGGGTTGCGGAGGTGACAGGGATAAAACGAAAAGACCGATAATGGCAGAAGTGGCCTGTGAGTATAGTGATAAAGTGATATTGACAAGTGATAACCCAAGAAGTGAGGATCCGGCGCAGATCATTAAAGACATGGAACAAGGAGTAAGCCTGGTATCAAAAAGAAAATGTTTATCGATCGTTGATAGAAGAGAGGCAATAAAGACAGCGATAAGTTTAGCACAAGCGGAAGATATAATACTGGTGGCAGGTAAAGGACATGAGAAGTACCAGGAGATAAAAGGAGTAAGAAATCATTTTGATGATAAGGAAGTGGTAAGAGAGATGTTTGAATTGTTGGGAAGATAATTCCGTGAGACGTGAAAAGTGAAACCTGAAAGGGTAAGTGTTCGACGTCTGACGTCTCACGTTTCATGAAAAGAAGAAATTACTTGGACGGTAATCATATAAAATGATCATCATGTGAAGATGATCGAAAGAAAAACCAAGCCTTCTCTTATTCCTCTCCGCTCAAAGCGGAGAGGTTAGGAGAGGCAAAAACCTAAGACCAACAATGCTATACCATTTGTTTCAATGGTTTGAAAAGAATAACATCAAATTTCCGGGAAGCGGGATACTTGATTTTATTTCTTTCCGGGTATTGTTGGCAATGTTGTTATCGCTTGTTATAACTCTTGTGTTTGGGAAACGGCTGATAAATGTGTTGAGAAAAAGACTAGGTGTTGAAACAGTTCGTGACTTAGGTCTTGCCGGTGAGCAACAAAAGAAAGGAACACCAACAATGGGAGGTGTCATTATCATTCTTGGCATCGTAATACCAACGCTGCTCTTTGCCCGGCTCGATACCATATATATAGAGCTCATGTTGATAGCTACTGTGTGGCTTGGCATCATTGGCTTTATTGATGATTATTTAAAACTGAGAGCTAAAAGAATTGCACATGAGCAAGGCGTTGCGTATAAAAAAGGAGATAAAGATGGATTAGCAGGTTGGTTTAAGATCCTTGGACAAGTCGGACTTGGAATACTGGTCGGCTCAACTCTTTATTTCAATGATGATGTCAGGATATGGAGAGAGTACCAGGGTGTGCCGCCGGCCAACGATCCATCGGTTTTCTGCAAGACTGTAAATAACCGGACAAAATGTTTTGTGGAAACCAAAGTGCCGATAACAACTATCCCTTTTGTAAAGAGTCATGAATTCAATTATTCAAAGTTATTACCGGCAGGTTTGCGGAATTATACATGGCTGCTATACATACTTATAGTAATATTTATTATTACAGCTGTATCCAATGGAGCCAACATAACTGATGGGTTGGATGGCCTGGCAACGGGTACGTCAGCTTTGATCGGCGTATGTCTTGGCATTTTCGCTTATGCAAGCGGTAGTTTCTTTTTTGCAGATTATCTCAACATCATGTACATACCTGATGTTGGTGAGTTATCAATTTTTATTGCAGCAATGATCGGGGCTTGCATCGGGTTTCTCTGGTATAATTCATATCCCGCACAGGTATTCATGGGTGATACGGGCAGTTTGACCCTGGGAGGAATCATTGCCTCAATTGCTATTATAGTTCATAAAGAATTGCTGATACCGATTTTCTGTGGAGTTTTTTTTGTGGAGTTGCTAAGTGTAATGGTACAGGTGAGCTACTTCAAATACACAAAAAGAAAGTTAGGAGTTGGAAAAAGAATTTTTCTCATGAGCCCTTTGCATCATCATTATCAGAAGCAAGGTTATCATGAAGCAAAGATCGCTACCAGATTTTGGATCGTAACCATTCTTTGTGTAGCGCTGAGTATTGCAACGTTGAAATTGAGATAGGAAGGTGAATGATTTCCCGATAGCTATCGGGAGGTGAATGGTCAATGAGTTAATAAATAGTTGAATGGAAAATAAAAGTTGAAATGCTTGATTACAATGGTTGATTGAAAATACTATGCCCGGCCTCTTCCGATAAATCGGGAGAATGAGGGTGAGGCTATTATTGAAAAACCGCCCTCGATTCAAACCCTAAGAAACTAAATACCGAAAGTCCAAACCAGATTGTGGTGCAGAAAAAAAGACTAATGCTTGTGAAGAACCAAAGTTCCGTACAACAGCCCCCTCCGGCTCCCCCGAAGGGGGAGAGTGCAGACGCACAGGTCCAGATAGTTGAGCAGAATAATAAAAGTTGAAATGCTCAATTAATGAAGATGAAAAGAGATCTGGTGCCGGGCCTCCCTCTCTTTCGGAGAGGGATAAGAGGGAGAGGCTGATATGAAAAAGAAACTTGTCATACTCGGCGGAGGTGAAAGTGGTGTCGGCGCTGCG
>Ga0070698_100005209_pt1 | contig 14216 bp, 9 predicted proteins | sample KBSK1502metaG_FD_65477 | JGI IMG/M metagenome (GOLD analysis project Ga0070698, IMG submission 65477) | Corn, switchgrass and miscanthus rhizosphere microbial communities from Kellogg Biological Station, Michigan, USA - KBS K1-50-2 metaG | ecosystem: Host-associated > Plants > Roots >...
TGAATCCATGTAATTCGCGCTATAGTGAGGAGAAATGTGTACAGCGCCCCGGTCTGAACGAAGCTTGTATACCAGCTCAATGATCTTGACGATATGAAAGCGATCCCTAGGAGCTAAATTGTGAGGTTGTACTTGATCGAGCAGGTATTTTCTGACCTCACCTACAGTTTTTGTTTGACTAATCCTTCCAGTATCCATTTGATATAGACAGCGGGACAATGCTTCACAAAGGCGGCCACCATTCAGCTCAGCTGGTCCCCAATCACCTGCCAGAAATCGTTGTTGTATGTCTCCGTAGCTTTCGATCGACTGCCTGATAAGCACGGGGTCCCAGATTCTGGAAAGTTCGTCAGTCAGTCCTTGGGATGTAAGTTTCATGCCTTCGCTATCCTGCAGCCTTGGCCTTCGCCGCACCGCCCGCCGTAGTTGCTTTACTCTCTTGCACTATCTTGTCCACGTGGCCCATGCCCTCAGGAGTAATCTGGAACCTTGTTCCGGCTATGTGAAGCACTCTGCCCTCAGCCGTCTTGCCCTTGAAGGCGCTCTCAAGACTTCGTATATGGAGCTTGAACTCAAACGCGTGGTAAAGAAAGTTTCTCAGAGACTTTGAGGCTACAATCTTCCCCTCATCTCCTAGTGCCTTGCGTATTGCCCACAGCCCGAGCAAGCCCTTTTCGGTGATCGACTTCTCTTTGAATACGAAGTAAGCGTTCGGCAACAAGCCCAGCGCCGTCCATTTTGGTACCCAATTACTCGTGACCTTGGATGTTCGCCCACCCTTGCCCTTACTTCCCTTGGTAGGCTGTTCACCTTTTCCGGGCTTGCTTGTAGTTGTTTTCATCTTTGAAGAGCGTGAGGAACCGGCCTCACCTGGCAACCAACCGGGCTGGATTTCATCGGTGAATACCTCTTTCAAGTAGGCCCGAGCCGCTCTGCGCCCCGCCGAATTAAGATGAACGTTGTCGCCATCTTTTACGAGAGCAGACTCTTTTGCAATCCACGATCGCGCATTGCCATCACTAACTGACGAGTCATCCAAGATTGTTGTCAATGTTGAGCGAAGGACAGATTCGTTCCCCGCTCTTTCCTCAGCATACAGAAAAAGGTAAGTAAGCCGTCGCGTATAATCTAGCTTTCCCTTTGCTTTAAGTTGAGGTTCTTCGAGTCGAAGTCTTCCTCCTCTCTCGCGGAATAGCTCTTTTAGTCTCTGCGTATCTAGCTGTTCGTCTGTAGCTGGAGACAGTTTCTTTGGCACGTCGCGTCCGACATTTTCGGCTTGCCTGTCAAGTATTTCAGGCTCCAACATGAAGTCTGTACCTGAGACTAGAAGTTCTTCTTCAACCGCATCAGAAGCGTTTGCTTTGGAACGTCTTGGTTGCAAGTTTGTGCCCCGCGTCAAAAATAGACTGACCGGATGACTAATAGCCTCTATTGCATTATCTGACACGGTAGCGTGAAAGCGACGGCCTTTAGTGTCTTCCTCAAACTCTATGACATTGCGCTGGCCGTTGTTAGTTTCCTCATGCGGTTTGTCTGTTGACATCAGGTTGTTCGCTGGAGCCCCAGTCGCAGATCCACACTCGATACAAAAGCGCGCTGCAAGAGTAAGTACTTTGCGGCAGCTCTTGCACCGCACTTGAATACCGCAAGATGGACAGTAGGTCCCTAACTCTGCAGTTTCTAGATGTGAACACGTTTGTGCCATGTAACCTCCTACGTAATGTCAAGTAAACTCAGCGCCAAAAAAGAGAACGCCGCGAGCATCCTCACGGCGGCTAGCTTGTCAGATTGGCTCAAATCTTACATAGGGATTTGAACAAATTGCTCAGTCGGGGTGCGAGGATGCTCTCTCGCGAAAGTTAGATCACAGGTAAGAGAAAAAAAGCTTAGTTACCGAGACCCGTGTTGATTTATAAGTTCTTCTTGTCCATCCTTTCGATCTTCCTGATCGATGCTTGATAACTATCACTGTCACTTACACTTCGAGTAGCCACAATCGCGACAGAAGTCGCACCCACTCGCATGTTCGAGCTGACCGTGGCACTCAGGGCAGACGCCGATCATGTTTGACATGATCGCGCCAACCGGCGGCTGAGTTCCCGTTGCCTGGTGTTCTTTCGCCAGCGCCCGCGCGGAGTCGGGCAGGTGTTGCACGCGGCGGTTAGTGATCATGATGCACTCGGCAACCGCCTGTTCAGGCGAAGTCAACAGACGCTCGTTGAACCAAACCGCGTGAGTGCCCGTGACCTTGTTTAGACTGTAAGCAACTTCCGCGGCATCAAATCCACCGCGCAGCATCTTCGAAGCCAACAATCCCACGCCGCCCGAAATAGGGCCGGTTGCAAACACTTCCTGGATCATCTTGCCATCGTGATTGACGGTGACGTAGAGGTTTTGGCCATCGAAGGGAATCTGCCAGGTCGCACCGCTCAGCTCGCGCGGGCGTTCAATCCGAATCGCTGTTAGATCGGGTTGAGTAACTGACCGCTCCGGCTGGTTTGAAGCGGCCGTGTCTGCTTGTATCTGTTGTCTCGCAGCCACCTCGGCGTCGGCGCCGATCGGGGCAATGATGGCTGCATCCGCATGGGTCGCCGGAGGAGCATCGACTACTTCGACCACCGCCTCAGGATTGCAGGCCAGCTCGCTCTTCGCTTCGGTGTCAGTGGCCTTCATCGAAGTGAGCACCTGATTGTCGCGCGAGCCGTCGCGGTAATAGCTGACGGCCTTGCAACCCAGCTGGCGACCGAGCCGGTAGAGGTTGTCTACCGATTCAATGGTGTCGTTGACCGCGCCGTTGCAGGTTTTGGAAACGCTGTTGTCGACATTCCGTTGCGCGGCGGCCAATACGTGAACGTGTTGCTCGGCGCTGATGTTCATCGCGGAAATGAACTGCGGCGGCAAATCGCTTTCGTGTTCACAAACATAGTCGGAAGCGTAGTCGATCGAAGCTTGATCGGTCTGATCGACTTCAATTCCCAACGCATGTGCTGCGAGGGTATGCACATACGTACGCGTGCCCAGCGTATCCCGGCGCACGTAAGCCCAGGAAAAATTCGGTTCGATGCCGGATGAAGTTTCCGCCACCAGCGAGATCGTGCCGGTGGGCGCAATGGTCGTCACTTCATAGTTGCGTGGCGTGAGCGGCACATCGCGGGGGATGCCCACCTGATTGTAAAGAAAGTCTTCATAAGCTTCGCGATTCGGCTCAAACTCAGGGAACGTCCCCTTCTCGGCGCCTATCTTGATGCTGGCATTCCAGGACTCGCGGCGAATGAAGCCCATCATCTCTTCCATCAGGTCGATTGAGGCAGCCGAGCCGTAAGTCACGTTCATGTTCACACAAAGATCCGCAAAACCCATGATGCCCAAACCCACGGGGCGCGTGCGCGTGACGACATCGTTAATCTCCGGCAGCGGCCAGGCGCAGGTGTCGATCACGTTATCGAGAAAGCGCGTGCAAAGATGCGTGACTTCGCGCAGGCGGTCCCAATCAATCCGATTAGCGGGATCGTAGAATTTCGCCAGGTCGATCGAGCCCAGGTTGCACGAGTTTGAGAAATGGAGAAACTGCTCGCCGCATGGGTTGCAAGAGTAGATCGGTCCCATCGACTTCATCATGTGATTGTGACGATTCACCTGATCGATGAAGGCAATGCCCGGCTCCGCATACTTGTGCGCGCTGGCGATGATGCGGTTCCAGATATCCGGCGCGTAAACCATGCCCGGACGCGGCGCCTCTTCAATCGTGCAGTTCGTCAAATCCGCAGTCTGAAAAGCCAGCTTGTCCGGGAAGGTCACGGTTGTGCCGTCGGCACGGCGATAGACTACGTAGTCGTCATCGCGCAGGGGATCGTAGATCGAATCAGTCCAGGGTTCGCCGTCAAACTCGAGCTGAAACCATTCATTATCATCAACCGCCTTCAGAAACTTATCAGTAACGTTTACCGAGATATTGAAGTTGGTCAGCGAGTGCTGGTCGTTTTTGGCGTGAATGAAACGCAACACGTCGGGATGCGTGACGCGCATCATGCCCATGTTGGCGCCGCGACGTACGCCGCCCTGCTTCACAACGTCAGTCACCTGATTGACGATGTTCATGAACGACACGGGTCCGGAAGCGACGCCGCGCGTCGAACCAACTAAAGCGCCGTGAGGCCGCAGGAACTCATACGTCATGCCGGTGCCGCCGCCGGTCTGATGAATCGTCGCCGCCGCTTTAGCGTGATCCATGATTCCGGTAATTGAGTCGGGGACATCGAGCACAAAACAGGCTGCCAGCTGCCCGTTGGTTTTGCCGGCGTTAACCAGGCAGGGCGTATTAGGCACAAACTCTCTGGCGAGCATCACCTCGCTCATTGCCGCAAAAAACTGATCCCGCTTTTGCGGATCCTTTTCCGCAGCCGATACGTGACCGACCACCCGTCTGACGATATCCGGCCATTCCTCGAGCGCACGACCCTTCGCATCCTTCAACGAATAGCGTTTGCTGATTACACGTTTGGCGTTCAGTCCCAGGGGCTGGGTCTTGCGACGCACCGATGGTGTCGGACTTCCTGCCGGCGTCGTGGTGTTCGGGGATACTTCTGCTGCCGCGGGGGTTGGTTTGCCAATTGCTGCGCTCATCTATTTGCCTTTCTCGTGGCCGGGGACACGAGTTTTTGCGGATTTCAAAGACGGTTCTACGACTACATTATAGTAGACGCACCACCTCTATGCATGTGTAGCGGATACTTCCGGTTGGCTTATTTCGAAGCGAAAAAACCCATGGGAGAGCAGTACAGGGGGCCTGCCGCTGCTCCAAGTCAACCCGCCTCGTCTCAAGCGGAGCGGACTATACACCCACCACCACCACCATGTCAATATGTTGTGGCTATCTTTTTTCTCAACGCCTTATAGTGTGTTAATTGAGGCTTCACCTTAACTCCTAAACTACTGACAAGCGGTCGCTTTTAGCACCGCTGCACACTAAAATCACGCTGAAGAAAAAGTCTATTTGGAGGAGGAGCTGTTGGAAAGTAGTAATTCGAATTTGCCCATGTCGCGATTATGACTATCGAGTGCGGCAAAGGTATCGGAAGTTTCTTCGAGCATCTGTTTAGTCATGGCGATTGAATCGCTAAGCTGCTCGAAATCCAAAGCCGAAACTCGTTCAGGCGTCGGTAAGGTGACGACCTGATCATTAACCAACCCAAAGAAGTTTTCGATCGACTGCAGTTGACCTTCAACCAGCTTTACGGAGCGTTCTATGTCCTGGAAGGCGGCAACGCGTCTCTTGAGAATCTCAACATTCGATTGCTGAATTCTTCTTTCGCGATCGTCCCGTGACTGCGCGACTGAGCGTTCCGCCTGGGTTAGTTGGTTTTGCACCGCCTGCCGGTTAATTGATCGCAGATGGTGCTTCCGGCGGCGATAAACGTCCAACAGATCCACAAAATCTTCCCAGCGCTGATCCAGACTCAGAATGTTCGACGGGATTTGTTTGGCGTTTGTAAACTTTTTGTAGTTTGAATAGATCTGGTTCTTCATCCAACGCAGATATTCAACCGCTTCGCGTTCGCGTGGGTCGAATAGCTTGATAGAAGCTTCCCGTTGCTGGTCGCGAAGTTTCAACAGTCGCTGTTTCTCGCGACGGTCGACAAGACGGCGATAGAATGAACTGGCTGGCACGGTAACTAAGTAGACAGTTTCGGCGGCCAGGCCGGCTGCGAGGGGAATAACATCACCCGCGGAGGCGATGGTATAAACTCCAACAATGCCAAAGCTCACCAATCCCAAAAAATTTAAGGGTTCGTTGAATGCCTCTTTTAAATACTTGAGATCAATCTTTGGGAACTCGGGCATAGCCTTGAAGAACTGGTAAAACCTGCCGCTCGCCGGGCACTGGCCTTAATTTATACGATTACTGTTATTGACGACCTTTTCGCTCTGCTCATTCGAACTTGTCTCACCCTGCGCCGGTAGCGCCTGCTGAGTTCCAGCCGGCAGGAGACCCATCTCCTGCTTATAAGCGAGCAGTTTATCCTGCAGCTGCATATCCATCGCTTCGCGTTCGATGTCCTGCATCTGGTTGTCGACTGACGCGGAACCAAGCTGCAACTTCGCTTCGGCCGCGGCGGCACGACGATCAATCTTGTCGCGCATCTCATCAAACGTTGAGGCGTCGTCGCCAATCTGGAACGACTCCATCGTCTGCGCGAGCTGCTCCTGTAGTCGGGCCTGTTTCGACTGATTAATCAGCTGCATCGCTTCGGCCGTACGCCGCTGCATCTGCAGCACATAATTGTCGCGGGCCTTGAGCGCCTGTTTCGATGCCAGCGTGGCGTGCTCCAGTTGCTGCGATGTTTTTTGCAAATCCATCTGCGCCTGCTGGAGTTGGCCGATGTAGGCGGTGGCAATATCGTCACGGCTGAGCTTAACGGAGGCGCGGATCTTGGAATCGAGGTCGACGACCTGCGACTCCAGACGCTCTTTGCTCTTGGACAGGAGTTTTTCCGTAGCCATTACCTGCGCTACGGAATTATTCAACTCCGGGACGCGGTCACGCATGTCGCGGATCGTTTGTTGAAGAATGAGCTCGGGATTCTCAGTTGACTCAATTATTCCGCCAAATAGAGCCCGTACTGACCGGGAGATTCTGCTCAATAGTCCCATGTTGTCACTGATCCTCCACCAAGAGATGTGCGATCTTTTCCCTGGCTCTCAAATTCCCACGCCCGTATATGTACGTTGAAGCGCTGCGAAGGGTTCAAAATACCAATGCGGGCGTGAAAGGCAGTATAACAGGTGTTGTCCGCTAGCTCCCAGAAGGCGGCTGTTTGTGACCAAAGCTGCCCGATTGGGCGAGTTGGATAAGGAGGGGTTCAATTACTTGCTTTTAGACCCTCACCAAATCGGCCGATATCTCGCCGGAATTGCATGCCCGGCCATTCAAGCCTGTCGATGGCGCCGTAACAACTGGCTAGTGCCTGTTCAAGAGCGGACCCGGCAGCGGTTACTCCCAAAACGCGCCCGCCGGCAGTTACAAGAGTACCGCCTGCGGCTTGGGCAGTACCCGCATGAAAGATCTGCAAATCACTGTTGGTCAAAACCTGATCGAGGCCGTTAATAGAAGCTCCAGTTTCATAAGCCCCGGGGTAACCAGCGCTTGCCAGCACCACACAAGCGGAAGACTGATCACTCCACTCAACCTTGACGCCTGAAAGACTCCCCTCGATTGTCGCCTGAAAAACACTAAACAAATCAGACTTTAGTCGTATGAGAATCGCTTGCGTTTCGGGATCGCCAAAACGAACATTGTATTCGAGAACTTTGGGACCAGCGGCAGTCAACATCAACCCCACGAAAAGAATGCCGCGAAAAGGAAAACCTTCTTGCGAAGCACCTTGAAGGGTAGGCTCAACAACGTCCCGTATGATGCGATCAAGCGTAGTTTTGTCGAGGACGGAATAGTCAGTTATCGCACCCATACCGCCCGTGTTTGGACCAGTATCGTTTTCCCCTATGCGTTTGTGGTCTCGAGCCGGTGGCATCAAGGCATAGTCGCGGCCGTCGGCAAACAACAAAACTGATACTTCCCTACCCTCGAGGGCCTCTTCGAGCAGCAATTGTTTCGTGGCCTCGGCGGCGACTAATGTGCCGGTCGCAAGATCCGCGATAGCCCGTTCTGCGTCTTTGCGGGATGGTGCCACAATCACGCCCTTGCCGGCAGCCAGTCCATCCGCCTTAACTACTACCGGCGAATCGGGTGCGCCAAACTTTCCGCTACGCAACGCTGCCAGGGCTTCATCCGCTGAATTCGCAACAAAGTATTCAGCCGTCGGTATCTTGTGACGGCGCATGAAATCTTTGGCAAACGCTTTGCTCGATTCCAACCGCGAAGCAGCCTGACTGGGTCCAACGATCTTGAGCCCGTGCCGTGTGAACTCATCGACGATTCCCTCAGCGAGCGGGCCCTCCGGACCAACGATCGTCAGATCGATGCCATTCGTCTGCGCAAACTCTATTAGCGACTTATGGTTACCGCTCGAAATCGAAACGCATTCAGCGAGCTGGGAGATGCCGGCGTTTCCGGGCGCGCAATAGAGGTCGAGGGGCAGCCTTGAAGTCTGCTTCAGGGCCCACACAATTGCGTGCTCTCGGCCTCCGGAACCTATGACCAGTGCTTTCATATTTGAGCAGAGTCTTGAAACTTTATCGCCCTAAATCGGGGTTTTCGGGAATGTTGGCTCTAAAAGGCTGACATTCTTCCACAGATTGTCGTGTGAGTCATATTTTTTGCCGCTTTTAACCTTGACACAGTTTCGCCATAGTTATACTTTGCACTCATCCGCACCACCTGATCGAGGGCAGCCTACGCTCACCCCGATACTCGCCAGGAGAAGCGCGGTTCCTCTTTGAACAAAGGCCGAACAACTTCAAAGTGACCCCCGCCCCAAACTGGGATCATTGCGCAGACCGACCCTGGGAGAACGAGTCATGCAAGAACGGGAAGAAGTCCGTGAACTGGGAGCCAGCCCAGATTCCGAATACCAAGATCGCAGCATCAAGTGCGTAGATTGTAATGAGCCCTTTATCTGGACTTCAGGTGAGCAAGCCTTTTTCCATGACAAGGGACTGAAGAACGAACCGAAACGCTGTAAACCCTGCAAGCAAGCGAAAAACGAAAGATTAGCGGCAATCACCGCGGCCCAAACATCCGGCGTGCGACAGCGGGTGGAGGTTTCTGTTCAGTGCGCTCAATGTGGACAACAGACCACCGTCCCTTTCTATCCCTCGCAAGGCCGCCCTGTCTATTGTCGTTCGTGTTTCCTGGCCGGTCGTACCGGTGAAGCCAATAGCTCGGCCAGTGCCTGATTCGAACGTAATTCAGACTTTGCTCGGCTCCCTGCCCGGGAACGATATTAGCTCTGCGTTCTTCGGCCCTACCGCTCCAGGTGATAAGGCACGCTGGTCACAATAACTCCCTTCTTGAACAGCAAGGCCCCTTTCAGCATGAGCGAACTCTGATTGTGTAGCAGGTGTTGCCACCACTTGGCTGGGACGAATTCAGGCAGCACAACTGTCACGATATCATTCTTATCTTTCCGTTCCAGGCGGCCAATGTAACGCAACAAGGGACGCGTCAGCTCGCGATAGGGTGACGGGAGCACGACAAGTGTAACTCCCGCTCCCCAACGCTCCCACTTCTCACGTAACTTCGCCGTCGCCTCCTCATCAAAATCCACATACACAGCCTGGACATGATCCGGTGCAATGGCCTCTGCATATTGCAGCGCAGTGACGACACCACGGTGGATGCCGGAGATTGGAACGATCACCGTGTGCTTGATTGGACGAAGATCCCCAATGCCCTCCGTCGAGAGTTCCTGCGCGACATGTACATAATGCTTATGAATGGCGCGAAACATGAACACGAGCAACGGCACAACCACCACCACTATCCAGGCGCCATGTATGAACTTCGTTGCAATGAAGACACAGAGCACAATGAAGGTAGCGACCGAGCCTACCGCATTAATCACAATGGACTTTTTCCAATGAGTGCCATTGGTTACTTCGTCCGTAACAAAAGTTGAGCCGCGTTGATCTGATGCTTCCAGTTCCGCATCGGGCAAAGGCTCTCGATCGACGGTGCTTTGAGTGAAGTGAATATCCTCCTCTGGCGGCTTGCGGCCTTTCCCATTTCTCTTTGGTGCCTGCGCGCGCACTTTGAGCCAATGCCTGACCATCCCCGATTGTGAAAGAGTGAAGGACAGGAAAACGCCGACGGCATAGAGCGGAATGAGACGGCTGGTGTCGCCGCCAAAAAGGATGACCAGGATGCTCGCGAAGATTGCCAGAATCACAATCCCGTTCGAGAAAACCAGCTTGTCTCCGCGCGTCGCAAACTGGCGAGGTAGGAAGCGGTCGCGTGCCAACAAACTACCGAGCCGCGGAAAGTCGGCAAAAGAAGTGTTGGCCGCCAGCACAAGTATCAACGCCGTCGTAATCTGTACGACGTAATAGAACCAGGCCATTGGACCAGTAAACATGATACGGGCAAACTGGGAAATTACAGTTTCGCTCGTGTGCGGGTGAACACCGTATAGAAAGGCGAGAACGCTTGTCCCGAGGAACATCACGGTCAGAAGCGCGGCCATTGCAACTAGTGTTGTGGCTGCATTCTTCGCTTCCGGTTTCTTGAACGCGGGAACACCGTTGGAGATCGCTTCGATCCCAGTGAGCGCTGCACAGCCGTTAGAGAAAGCTCCGAGCAGAAGAAAGAGGGTCAATGGCTGAATCTTGTACCCTTCTGCAACCTTTATCTCTTCAGGACCCGGAACCGGGGCGGCTCCGCCATACACGTAATAGCTGAAGAGCCCATAACCAATCATGAAGAGGAAGCTGATGAGAAAGGCATACGTGGGGGCAGCGAAAAGCGCACCTGATTCGCGTACTCCCCGTAAGTTCGCAATGGCGATGAAGCCTATGAAAAGAAGACAAAGGAAAACCTTGTGATTGTCTAACCAGGCGTAGCGCGTGCCCTGGGCCATGGAGGTGATAGCGGCTACGCCAGCTGCGATCGAAACTGCTACGGTTAGAACGTAGTCAACCAGCAGCGATGCCCCGGCGACCAGGCCCGCATTTATCCCGAGGTTTTCTTTGGCAACGATGTACGCGCCCCCGCCTGACGGGTAGGCGTGAATCGTTTGCCGATAGCTGATGGCGACGATAACAAGAAGAACGCCAATGCCGATAGAAATTGGCACTACATACCTGAAGGCGCCCGCCTGGCCGTAGAGTGCCGCCACTGCCAATACCAGCAGGATTTCCTCAGTGGCGTAGGCCGTGGAGGAGAGTGCGTCGGAAGAGAAAACAGCGAGGGCTGTTTTCTTTGTGAGCCGTTCGTGCGCTGCTTGCTCAGTTCTTAGCGCCCGACCGATGATAAAACGTTTGAGTTCTGCTGCCACGATACCGGTTCTCCTCTTTTGTCTTAACTCTGCGTTCTATCGCACGTTGTTAGCTAAATGCTCTGCCAGCGCTCCGCCATTGGGAGATCGTCTCGATCGATGTCTTTGACTATGAGCTTTCTGGTTGGAGGCACTCTGCCTTCCTTCCAAAGATAGTCGCCCAGTACGCGTTCCGCCTGACTCGTCCAGAAAGAGTTTTCCGCCGGAAGTCTCCTCCGGGTCATGCGCTCAACGTATCCGACGGCCTCTGGATCAATTTGCACCAGGATCTCATGCTCAGTTCCAGTGGGACTCTTCACTACAAAACGGCGTTCGTCCGGCTCCTGCTGCGCAGCATCGGATTTCAAGATCGTGAAACCATTCATGGTGATGACCTGAATAATTGACTCTGTCGTCTCTTCTCTTGGAGCCGGGGCGGCGCCTCGCGATGCGGCCGAGCGTTTCGCAAGGCATGCCGTGACCGCGTTACGCAAGATTTCCGGAGTCATGGGCTTGCGCACGAAATCGGTCGCGCCCAGTTTCATTGCGTCGACGGCAAGTTCGATGGATGCATAGGCGGTCGCCATGATGACCGGAACGTCTGGCTGTCGTTCCTTGAGGCGCCGAAGCGTTTCCAGACCATCCATCCCCGGCATCCTTTGATCCAGCAACACCGCGTCCCATTCCGAACCATTGCCAAAAGTTTCGAGGCCGCGCTCGCCATCACTCGCCTCGCCAACTTCATACCCTGCTGCCTGGAGTGTCAGGCGCGTTACACGCCGGATGTTCTCTTCGTCATCAATGATCAAAACACGTTTGCTCATTACAATTCCTTCCGTACCCCTGTTCACGCCTCAGGATCCACAGCCTTGAGAGTAAATGTAAAAGTTGTCCCACGGCCGACTTGGGATTGCACGCTTATTTGCCCGCCGTGCGCTTCCACAATTGACTTTGAGATAGTGAGTCCCAACCCTGCGCCTCCGGTGGAAGCTTCAGGCACTTGCACAAACTTATCGAAGATGTGCGGCAGGTATTCCCGTGGGATACCGCTCCCGGTATCGGAAACAGAAACAGCGACGTGACCATCACGTTTTTCCGCGCTGATCTTTATTTCACCCTGCTTTGTATGTCGCAGAGCGTTAATCACCAGGTTGCTGACTACTCGTTCTATTTGCAATCGGTCCGCCATCACCGAGGGAAGATCGACCGCAGCGGCGACCGACAGCGTCAGGCCTTTGCTTTCCACCTGCGGGCGCAACTCTTTGACAGCCGTGTTGAGCAGGTCTCTGGCGCTAACAGTCGCAAGCTGGGGCTGACTTTCACCAGCTTCGATCTTCGAGAGATCGAGCAGGTCTCGCATCAGTTTATCCAGCCGCTCACAATCCTGACGGCAGGCTTGAAGCACTTCGTTCTGGCTTTCGGTCAACTCGCCCAGGGCTCCTTCAAGCAGCAGGTGAACGCCCATCTGCACGCTGGTTAGAGGCGTACGAAGTTCGTGCGAGGCAGTCGCTATGAATTCTGACTTGATGCGATCAATCTGGCGCAGATGGGTTATGTCTTCGAGAATAGTTACAGCGCCGAGCAAGTGATTGCCATTGTCGCGCATGGGAGTGGTGCGCAATCGAAAAGCCCTTTCTGAACCGTCAACGGCGAGCGGCAAAACTGAAGACATTCCTTCGCCTGCAACTGGACGCTGCGACTCCAGGGCTTCAGCAACGGCGCCGGCAATTCGGCCGTCGCGCGCTACCTCACCGACATGCTTGCCTGAGTTTTCTTTCTCAGTGCCGAATATCTCCTCTGCTGCTGGATTTAGTTTTGTTACACAGCCCTCGCTGTCGGTCACGATCACGGGGTCGTACAGGGAATCGATTGCTGCTTCAGTTGTTTGCTGCGCAACGAGAAGTTTCCCCATATCAGAACTACGTAGTTGACGAATGCGTTCTGCCATACGGTTGTACTCCGCCGCCAGCACTCCAACTTCATCGTCTGAGGTGACTGTTACTTTTGCGTTCAGGTCTCCGCCAGCCATTTTTGCTGTGGTCGCAGTAAGCTGTCGCAATGGCTCAACTATTCGATTCGCCAGAAAGAAAGCCAGAAGTATGCCGGCGACAACTAAGACACCGGCGAACAACAACGTGCGGTAAAACCAAAGTTGAGCTACACCAGCTGCCGCTTCCGACTTGCCTTGCATCGCGCGTTGGTTCAATTGCAATAAGTGATCGCAGTCGGCTCGCAGTTTATTGAACTTGGGCTCAAGCAACTGAAAATAAATGACTCGGCCTCGAGTTTCGCCCGGTGTCGCCTTTCGAACGACCTCACCACTTTTGTCGATCAGATCGGCGGGCATATCGGTGTCAGAAAGTAGTTGGTCAAACAGTTTGTAGTAAGCGTCGCGCTCAGTTCGGATGGTCTCGATTATTGCGGCTTCGCCAGGCTCGGTGATGTTGCTGGCGGCCCTTTGAAATGCGGCGTCGAAGCGGGTGCGATGTTCCTGTAACTGAGCAAAAGCTTTCTGGCGTTGACCTAACAACGCGAAGAGCGCCGCCGAATCCTGACGCTCAAGACTCTCCTTCATGTCCTGCGCCGCAACTACCGAATCGTAATTATTGGCGATGATCCGGCGCGACACGCCCCCCATTTCCCGCAGACGCCAGGCACTCCAGCCTCCAAGCACGACGAGCGCAGCCACGAAGATCAGATAACCGAATAAGAGTTTGGTTCTTAAGCTCATAAAAAAGCATTCAGGACTCAGGAGTCAGAATAAGACAAAAAACATCCTCATCATTCTGAGTCCTGAGTCCTGAGTTCTGAGTTCTGCTCTAACGGCACTACCTGCACGGTCGCATCGCGCACCTCATGGAGAAATCGGTTGATGATTGAGCCATGTAAGAGAATGTCCCAGCGAGACCTTGACGTCTGGCCGAAAACGACCTGCGTGATACCTTCCCTTCTCGCGAAATTGACCAAGGCATCTGCTACCTGTCGCGATTTCAACTTAACGACCTTTGCGCCCAACTCCTCGGCAAACCGGATGTTCTCCAGCAAGGCCGCATAGTCGATTGGTTTGATCCGGCCAGGTTCTTCACTTGGCGTTTCGACGTAAACCGCATACCAGTCACTGGCCAATCGTCCGGCCACACGCGAACCGACTCGCAATAACTTCTTCGCACTTCCCCGAGACGCCATCGCCACCATCACTTTTTCGGGAATGACCGCCTGCTCCAACCCTTCCCGTTCGCGATAGTCGTGAGCCTTAGCGGCCTGATCGGTGGCCACTTGTCTAAGCGC
>Ga0070698_100005210_pt1 | contig 14215 bp, 12 predicted proteins | sample KBSK1502metaG_FD_65477 | JGI IMG/M metagenome (GOLD analysis project Ga0070698, IMG submission 65477) | Corn, switchgrass and miscanthus rhizosphere microbial communities from Kellogg Biological Station, Michigan, USA - KBS K1-50-2 metaG | ecosystem: Host-associated > Plants > Roots >...
TGACGGAAAGCCAGAGGCTTTCCGCAAGGACAGCGGCAAAGCCGCAGCAAGCTGATGGCGTTTGGTTGCGGCTTGCTGCACTGCGTCTCTGTGGTGATTATCGTTCTTGGCTTATCACAGAGACACAGAGGAGCACAGAGAATAAAGGTAAGAAATACTCCGCTCGACAATTCCTCAAATTCACGGTTAAAATCTCCGGCTTCGCCAATGGCCGATACAGCAAACAATACAGTTGATACGTCTGTAATAACCGAGGAAGACCACGGTTTGAACGCGAGGATGTTTCGCGTCATGGTCGTGGTGACGGGATTAGCCGTGGTTATCTCGGCGTTTATTACTCCATGGCGTACGACCGCAGGTCTATTCCTGGGAGGCGCATTGGCTTTGTTTAGCCATCGCTGGCTAAGGAACTCTGCGTCTGCCGCCATCAAGCTTTCGATCGGCGGCGGCGTACAACAAATAAGATTATTGCAGTTCATCCTTAGATACGTTGTTGTGGGTTCAGCGATCTTTGCGGCCTATGAGGCTGGAATCGCATCGTTGCCGGCTATGCTCGTAGGCTTGAGTAGTTTTGTCGTGGCTTTGCTGGCCGAAGCCTTAAGAGAGTTCTATTTCGCAATTATTCACCGAGAGGAAACTAGTTGATGTTCTGGTTGCAGGAAGCTGCGCACAAGGCAGAAGAGCATGCAGAAGAGGCTGAGCACCATGCACCGTTGATTGTGCAACTGGTGAATCATTACTTTGGCGAGGCGGCATTGCGTTTCGAGCTAAAATACACCAAACCACTGTGGACCACGTTTCTTGCGAAGTTTGGCACCACACCGGAAGACGCGTTTGGGCCTTACACTGCTGACAATGCGATCCCATGGTACACAATCATGTTCTTCATCGCTTGTGTGTTGAGTATTGCGATTATCTGGATTCTCAAGGGCCGATTATCTTCGGACGAACCAGGTCACGGTCAGCAGACACTCGAAGTCGGTGTACTCGCTGTCCGCAGCATGCTCGCAGACATCATTGGTCCGCACGGTCTCAAATACTTTCCTGTGGTAATGAGCTTTGCCGTGCTGATTCTTGTTTCCAATTTGATGGGACTGTTTCCGCTCTTCATGAGTCCAACGTCGGCGACGAGTGTGACGTTTGCTCTCGGCCTCAGTTCATTTCTTTACTACAACTACGTCGGCATTAGCGAGAACGGGTTGTTCAGGCACCTCAAGCACTTCGCCGGACCAATCTGGTGGATCGCGTGGCTCATTTTCCCTATCGAGTTAATCAGCAATCTGATTCGACCATTCTCGTTAGGTATTCGACTTTTCGGCAACCTTTTTGCTGACGAGAAAGTTTTGGAGACTGTTGCCAGCCTGGCGCCACCTTGGACCTGGATTGCGCCGCTATTCCTAATGCCTCTTTCTGTCTTCGTCGCGTTCGTGCAAACGTTTGTCTTCATACTATTGTCGCAACTGTATCTCAGTGAAGTTTCGCATGCTCCTCATGAACATCACGCTCACGAAGAGCCACGTGAGGAAGATGGCGACGAGTTTATTGTTCCTGTATTGACCTGAACGGGCTTTATCACGCGTGCAGTGAGCGATGCGGCGTTTAGGCCGGCACACGTTACTGCGCAAGTTAAATACCTTGCGTCAAAATCAATCCCGAGAAGCAGGATTTGGAGATTTAATAGTATTCGGTTGTGTCTGACTCGCAGGAGCGCCGTTGTAAGAGGGGCGGTGGATACCGGATTCAGGCGAAATAATAACTCCCAGATCTTTTAGAATCGGATTCTGACGCACTTAGCTTCCACGATTTTATTGGAAAGGAGAAGAGAATGAGCAAACTTAGAATGTTGCTATTCGCGGTTGTCGGTGTCTTGTTTAGCGCGATGACCGTGTTTGCGCAAGGTGCCGCCGAAGTTGGCGACAATGCGAGTTCCGTCAATAAGTATCGCGCGCTCGCAGCGGGCATTGGCTTTGCCATCGCGGTTTTTGGTGGAGCGCTTGGCCAGTCACGTATTGGCGCCGCAGCTTGCGAAGGCGCTGCGCGTAATCCGGGCGCAGCTGGTCGTATTCAAACCATGATGATTCTTGGTTTGGCGCTGATTGAATCGCTGGTGCTGTTTGCGTTGCTGGTGATTTTCGCGGTTGTCAAACCCAGTGCAACTCCATAAGCGACAGCAGAGTCGAAGTGATGGGGCGAGAGTTTCGACTCTCGCCTCTTTTTTGTCGGCGGCTTACAAAGGGTGAGCCGCCTTGGAGTGCGGTGACAGGTCCCCGCACTCCAAGGAAGCGCCCTTTCCGATCACATCTTTGCTCCGCGTTCAATCTGTGTGTTAGGCTGGCGACTCTCCCGTATATCATCCATGAGGCGCAACAACAGATGAAAAAATGCCCGAAGTGCGGAGTTGAATATCCTGACACGACAACTCTTTGCCCCGCCGATGGCATTGCGCTCGAAACAACCACCGACTCATTAATCGGACAAACTCTGGCAGGCAAATACCGCGTTGATGCTCGCCTCAGTGTCGGTGGGATGGGAACTGTTTATCGTGGCACCCACGTTTTGATGGACAAGACCGTCGCTATAAAAGTCCTGCGTCCCTCATTAGCCGCTGACGAAAAAATAGTCGCGCGTTTTTCAAGGGAAGCACGCGCCGCCTCGCGAATTTCCCACCCCAACGCGATCAGCGTTACCGATTTTGGCGAGGATGAAAATGGCGTCGTTTTCCTGGTCATGGAGTACCTCAATGGGAGAACTCTGAAACAGGTTATTCGCGATGAAGGTCCCATGTCACTTGCGCGTACCGTCGCCATCATGAATCAGGTCGGAGACGCACTGCAGGTCGCTCATGAACAGAATGTCGTCCATCGGGATCTCAAGAGCGACAACATTATGCTTCTCAGCACTGCTGGCGGCGATCACGCTAAGGTGTTGGACTTTGGTATTGCGAAGATCAATGAACCAGAAGGTGAGGTGGATCCGGGTCTCACGGCGCCAAACCTTGTAATTGGCACACCTCAGTACATGTCTCCTGAGCAATGTTCGCAGGACAGCGAGATTGATGCGCGTTCAGACATCTACTCCTTTGGCGTCATTCTGTACGAGATGTTGGTGGGACACGTCCCCTTTAGCGGGGAATCTCCAACGATGGTAATGATGAAGCATCTGCAGGAACCGGTTCCTTCGATTCTTGACGAGCGAAGTGATGTTCCCCCTGCAGTTGGTAGAGTTGTCGCCCGGGCAATGGCCAAGCTCCCGGGAAATCGTTACCAGAGCGTTAATGAACTCCTGGACGATCTAACAATCGCAGCTGGTATGACCGTGCTCAGGTTGGATTCCCCAGTCCCACCTGCTGTAGTAGCTGATCAGCCTGATGAGATTACGGTTGTGCGGCCAAGAGTTGAACCGGTTGGGACCGTAAGGCGCGCACCTGTGACGGTACCAGTTGTACCGCCGCCGCCCCAGCCCTCGAAATCGAGCGTCAGTCCTTTCAAGATCTTGATCCCCTCAGCTGCGGCCCTACTTGTTGTATTCGCAGCGTTTTATGTCTTCACTCGTAATCCAGCAAACCCAGCTAATACAAATCTGAATCAACAACCGACGCTGGTCGCAGATCCAAACAGTCAACCAGTGCAACCAGCTCAACCCCCAACCGGAAAAGGTGAGGAAGGTATCTCCGCGGGCGGTATTATCACCCCCCCGGCAAACGCAAACGTCAACCCGAATGCGAACGCCGCAATTTCGCCAATACCTGTCGAGGTGCTCAGCCCCGCACCGAACTCAAACGTCAATGCAAACGCCAATAGCAATCAAAAGGTGCCAGCTTTGCCTGAGCCTACTAAGAGCGCCATTCCAGACACCGCTCCATCACCACCACCTGGCGGAACGAAAAGTCCGGAAGTTAAGCCTTCCCCATCACCGGCCGCATCGCCAAATGATGCGACCCTTCCTAGCCGCCGATAGACGTCATAAGAAGTCGTCGGAACTCGTCCGCGTTTTCGATCTGTATTTCGATCTTCAGTGAATAGCAGGGTATTGCGAAGGTGAGTGCGCGAAGCTTTACCGCATCCTTGGCGGTCGTGACCAAACTTCGGGCACCCGCTTGTTCCGCCGAATTGACGAGCTCGTCGATGTCAGCTTGAGTGTAGACGTGGTGGTCGGCAAAGAACCGTTGCAGGATCGGATCAAAACCATCCCGGCGCAGCTGAGCTAAAAACGATTGAGGGTTGCCTACACCACAAAATGCCGCGACAGGCCTTGCAGGCGTCGTTATCTTTTCTGAATCGCTGACATCAACGATCCCGGCGTTGCGCATGCATGATTCAAAAATCGGTCGATCGCCTGACAGACGGATAAGTTCCAACCTAACGTGATCAATGTCACGAACCTGATCGCACCTTGTTAAGACGATGCAATCGGCTCGCTTAAGTCCCTCGACTGGTTCCCGCAGACGACCCAGTGGAAGCAACTGTCCACCGCCCCACGGATTAGTCGCGTCTATTGTGACGACGTTGAGATCTCGCGCCAGTCGCAAATGCTGGAATCCGTCGTCGAGAACAAAGCAATCAGTTCGCAGGTGCTTTATCGCCCCTTCGCCGGCGGCAATCCGATTTGCATCGCTGACGACAGCAGCCACGCCTGACAAATTTCTGGCCAGCAAATAAGGTTCATCGCCCGCTTCCAGCGGATTTGAAAAGACCGTTCTGCCATCCGATACGAGCACACGGCGATCCGGATTTCTGCGACCATAACCCCTTGTCAGGATGCAGACCCTTCGGCCACTCGCTGCCAGGGTTCGTGCCACCCATTCGACCAGCGGTGTCTTTCCTGTTCCACCCGTCGTGATATTGCCGACGCTGACTACGGGTCTCGCAAGCTTGACTGTTTTAAAGGTTCCCCGTTCATACAATGAGGCCCGCGCTCGAGTAATAGCGCCGTACAAAGTACTGAACGGTGGCAGGATTAGCGACCTCATCAGCCCGGTGAGTTCGTTGCGATCAGCGTTCCTTGAAGCTGGTCTGTCGTGACCGGTTGTGTGAGGAGTGGTCGGATAACGGCGATTGTTCGATCAGCTGCGCCCTGGTTAGCCCTTACTATTTCCTTGGCTCGTCGTGCCAACGCTTTGCGGCGATCGTCATCGTCGAGCAACTCTTCGAAGGCATCGGCTAAACGTTGAGCCATAAGTCCACCTTCCATCCCGGGAAGTTGGACGATTGCGTCAGCTTCCTTCAGCAGGTGCACGATCGCCTGGAAATTGTGTGTGTGGTACCCGGTGACTACGCATGTCCCGGCTGCTGCTGGTTCCAGAACATTGTGGCCGCCACGTTCAACTATGCTTCCCCCAACAAAGACAACTGTCGCCAACGAGTAGACCGCTGGTAGCTCCCCGATCGTATCGAGCAGAATAACTTCCGCGTTAGAGTCGCCGGGATGGGGCGGATCTGTTCTTCTTGCCCACTGTAGTCCCGATGACGCGAGCAAGTTTGCGACTTCCTGAAAACGTTCAGGACGCCTCGGCGCAATCATCAGTCGTACCTTTCCCTGTTTTCGCAGGTTCTGAAAGCTTTCAAGGATGATTTTCTCTTCAGGTGAGTGAGTACTAGCAGCCAGAATCAACGGTTCAGCCTCTCGAAATCCAAATCGATCTCGAAACGTTTTAGTTGCTTCTGCGGTTGAAGACGTTAAATCTGAATCGAATTTGAGATTCCCAGCCGTAAATAGTTTGTCTGGGTTTAAGCCAAGTGCGGCAAGTCTTTTTGCATCCGCTTCGGATTGCATTACTGCCAGGCTTAAGTGCGACAGAACTCGCGTAAGGAAGAATCGAACCAGCCGATAACGACGCAAAGACTGGCGCGATACTCTTCCATTTACGAGTGCAACAGGAATGTTTTGAGAGTGGCATTCGCGCAGGAAGTTTGGCCACAACTCAGTCTCCATAATTAAGACGACCTCAGGATCAACCGCTCTCAAAGCACGCCGAACAGTCCAACCCCAGTCAAATGGAAAATAGAAGACCTTATCGACTTTAGACCCAAAGACGTTTGCTGCAAGGGTTTGCCCCGTGGTTGTGATGGTGGAAACTACAAGCGAATACCGGGGAAACTCCGTCCGCAGCCGATCAACCAAAGGTCGTGCAGCCTGTGTCTCACCTACAGAGACGCAGTGTAACCAGATAACTGGTTGTGACGAGTTCTTTACATAATTCAACGAACCCAGACGTTGGCGTAACCCAGCAACGTATTTCCCATGTGCGAAAGCTTGGAAGAGGAAGTGAGGTATTAGAATTAATACACCGAGCGTCAGAAGGAGACTGTAAACGAGGTACATATGATCTCAGATTTCAGATCTCAGATCTCAGAAACACATCTGAGATCTTGAACGTCTGAGATCTGAGATCTGAAATCTGAGATCTCAAAGTTCTTACTTGGCGCGTTCGATATACCGTCCCTCGGATGGATCGACACGGATCCGGTCACCCTCATTTATGAACGGAGGAACTGTAATGGTTACCCCATTCTCCAGCGTGGCGGGTTTATTGACGTTCGAAACAGTGGCACTTTTCAAAGTGGGTTCAGTTTGTGTCACAACCAGCTCCATGGAGGGAGGCAGATCGATCCCGATGGGAGCACCTTCGTAGAATTCAGCCTGCAGTTTCAGTCCGGGATTGAGCCACTGTGCAGCGTCGCCCAAGTCTTCCTCACTGAGCGCAATTTGCTCGTAGTTCTCAGTGTTCATGAAATGGTGGTGTGAACCATCGGAGTAAAGGTATTCCATCTCATGTTGTTCGAGCGCAGCGCGATCGACAGTATCTGCGGACCTAAAACGATGCTCGAAGGATGATCCGGTTCGAATATTGCGCAATTTGGTTTGCACCATAGCCCGAAGATTGCCGGGTGTGTGGTGCCTGAATTCCACGACTTTGCAGGGTTGACCTTCAAAAACGATAACCATACCCCGTCTGATCTGAGTTGCAGGAATAGCCATAAAAACTGAAGTCTCCGTCAAAAAAAGTATCTAAATTAGATGTACTGCGGACCCTCGGTGAGCCAGGCTGGCTCTGAACAAGCCGCGTAGTCTAACTAGGCGTCTCAGCGTTTGTCCAGCAGACCGCCGAGTCAGAAAACAGAACGAGTCAGGAAGCATTGCAGATTGTAGATTTCAGATTGCAGATTTTGACACGGCGTGGACGAGGTGAAGCATCGCAACAATCTTCAATCTGAAATCTACAATCTGCAATGAAAAGGCGGCCAACTCTGAAACTAAGTCTCAGAATGACCGCCCTTCTTGAGGAGCCCACCTACCTCGATTGTAATAACGTTTTTTGAACCTAATGGTTCCAATTAAGTCTTAGGCCGCACGTGCTCTCGGTACGCGACGTTGTCGCGCAAGTTGTTCCAGCCACCGCTGCGACTGCTCGTAATGCGAGAAGCGGCGCTCATCAAGTCGAAAGGCACTCGTGTGATAGTAGCGCCTTCCCTTAATCAATCTGGCGGGATGCTTGATGTGCAGCATTTCGTGGTAAAGGATGTATTCCACAAACCACTCAGGCACTTCCTCTGAGTCGAGAGTCTTGCTGATGGTAATGCTGTCGTAGATGTGGTCGTGGTGCCCCAGAATGTTTCGCGTACGTCGCTGCGACCAGGTGATTGCTGGTTTGTTGATTCGACCCTCGAAATACTTCTTATTCAATTTGGCAAACATGCGATCCAGGTCGTAAGTCTCGCCTTGAGCTGATGAAAAATGTTTTCGTCCTCTTCCTCGTCGCGCTAGATCTGAGGCCCGCATCACTCCAGGTGTCAGCGAATAGTCGCGATAAACCCTGTCGTGGATTGTAGGAACTCTTTTACCTAAGAGCCGCGACACCAGAATCCAGGCAAGCGATCGCAAAACGTCTGGTGGGCAATCTCTGCAAATATCAGAGATCCGGACATAAACTCGACCAGACCGTAGTCGGATTGTGTGACGTAATCCTGCGTATGGATAGAAGCGCACATCGATAGCAGGTACACCTCGATTCCCGCCGAGGTGACGAAATGCATCTCCGAAATATTTTGCGGCGTCATTCATGCGGCTGTTATGCGACATCTGATTCGAAGGTACTTCTGCCTCGCGAGGATCAGAACCTAGAGCGTTAGCAGACCTTGCATTGCTGTGGGGTCAGCGAGTTTGGAATCCAGCGGTCTAATCTTAAGGATGCTCTCGTAAAGGCGTCAATCAAAGGTCAAGTGGGCAAAATTGCAATTTTTCGAGCAAAATCGCATATCAGGAGACCTTCCACCCTGAGTAATCAGAGTCATGGTCACGAACCTTAAGCCTATCAACGGTTTAGCGGCATTGAGGTTTTTTTGGAGCAGACTCGCCACGCCTAATGGTGCCGCCAAGCCACCAAGTGGATGTGATTTCTGTCCAATTTCAAGGGCTTTATTGCGGGGGGTTGATTTAATCCTTATACTGCGAAAGGTCGCTAGCCGGTGGTTTTTGCTCCGAAAAAGACATTAGACCCCGGTTTCACTCGATCCTCGAAAGCGGCTGAACTGTAACCCATATGCCCCGTCGAAACACAAATACCCAAAACGCTGAGCATCGCGGCATCGACTCGCGCATGGAAGTACTCCTAGCGGCGCTTATTAAGGAGCATCTCGTTACCGGAGAGGCCGTCGGTTCCCGTGTCCTCTCGGATCGCTTCGCCCATGGTTACGGCTGGAGCCCTGCAACGATTCGCAATGTGATGGGTGAATTGGAGGAGGCAGGCTTTGTCGAACAACCCCATACTTCGGCTGGTCGGGTTCCCACGGATACCGGTTATCGATACTACGTCGACAACATCCTCGGAGACACCCGACTTTCACGAGGCGATCTGAAAGCGATCGACGACCTGTTTGCGCTAGGCGACATCGACGCGTCTGCCTCCCCGGATCGTTTCATGGAAACGACCTCCCACGTCCTTTCGTCCTTTTCTAAGAACGTTGGCATAGTTGTGTCGCCGTCGCTGGCCGAAAACCGCCTCAAACACATCGAGTTTGTTCAACTTCCTGACAAGAGAATACTTGTCGTTCTCATTTCAACCTCAAGCATCATTCACAACAAAGTGATCCGAACGACCGATGACGATCTCACTCAGGATGAGCTTGATCACACAGCCCGTTATCTGAACGCAGAATTCAGCGGCAAGAGTCTTTCCACCATCCGTTCTGAAATAGTCGTATTAATGAAGGAGGAGAAGGCCCTTTATGATCGACTGCTCCAAAACGCAATCTTACTTTGCGAAAGGAGTCTCGAAGGTGAAGAAACTGGCGGTGGAGAAGTTTACGTCGACGGGGCTTCGAACATCCTTACAAAACCAGACTTCGTCGATATCGAGCGGATGAGAGAACTCTTTCGGACATTTGAGGAAAAATCTCGCCTCATCAAAATCCTCAACGAATGTGTTTCTCACGACAGTTCTTACACCGGCGATGTTCACGTAGTAATCGGGCGCGAGCATCCGGCGAGTTCAATGCGCGGTTGCGCATTAATTACTGCTCCTTACCGCATCGGCTCCAATGAACGGGTTGGCACTCTCGGAGTTGTCGGACCGATGAGAATTGAATATGCCCGCATAATGGCTATGGTAAACTACATGGCGCGGCTGATTGAGCATCGCTTGAGCGGCGCCACGGCGTCGTAATTCTTGTTAGAGACTCTAGATCCTTCCACATGGCACCAGACAGTAACGATAAGCGATGGAACCGCATCCCCATCAGGTTCGTGGATTCTGAAAACGAAGGCGATGCCTCTTCAGATCTGGACCCTGCCGACATGGACATCCCTGAGATCGACACCGAAGAGAACCTTGCTGACGTAGCGATTGACCTCGAATCAATGGAAGAGGCAACGAAGGATAATCCGCCCCTGGAGTTTGAAGGCGGCCCTGTAACTGCCGAGCTCGTAGCGACACGTTCCGAATTGAAGCGAGTTCAGGAGGAAAACGTAGAACTAAAGGATCGACTGGCGCGCAGGCAAGCGGACTTTGAGAACTACCGCAAACGTATCGACCGTGAGCGCAGTGAGACTTATAACCGAGTGGTGGCAGACGTTGCCGCTAAACTATTGGGCGTTTTGGATAATCTGAAGCGAGCGCTCGAAGCGGAAGCTTCAGTTGAGGCAACCGAGTCTGACGAATTCCGGCATTTCTTGAGTGGTGTAGATTTGATTTACAAGCAACTCGCCGGAGTCCTTGAAGCGCTCGGTGTAAAGCAGATTGTAGCGGTTGGTGAACCCTTCGATCCGCACATTCATGAGGCCGTGGTTACGGAAGCGACCGATGAATTTGAACCCGATACCGTTATTCAGGAGATTCGAGCCGGCTATCGGTTAGGTGACAAACTGATTCGACCGGCACTGGTTAAGGTTGCCACTCGCACCTAGTCAAAAACATTGTGTTTGGAAGACGAAGTTAAATGGGAAAAACCATCGGCATAGATTTAGGAACCACCAACTGCTGCGTTTCCGTTCTCGAGGGCGGAGCAGTTCAGATTGTTCCGAACAAAGAGGGTGGTCGAACTACGCCCAGTGTCGTGGGTTTCACCGATAAGGGTGAACGCCTCGTCGGTCAGATCGCCAAGCGTCAGGCGGTCACAAATGCCGCGAACACTGTGTACGCAGTTAAGCGTTTGATCGGCCGTAAATATGGCTCAACCGAGGTTTCTCGCATGCGAGAAACTTCGGCATTTGAGATTGTCGATTCGCCAAATGGCGACGCTCGCATTCGGGTTCAGGGACGAAGCTACAGCCCGCCGGAGCTATCAGGAATTGTGCTACAGCGTTTGAAAGCCGCCGCCGAAGACTTCCTCGGCGAACCAGTGACCGATGCAATTATTACCGTGCCGGCTTATTTCGACGATACGCAGCGCCAGGCCACAAAAGATGCGGGAAAAATTGCTGGTCTGCGTGTCGAAAGAATCATCAATGAGCCCACGGCTGCAGCCTTGGCCTACGGACTCGGCAAATCTGAAGTTGAGCGTATCGCGGTTTATGATCTCGGTGGCGGGACCTTTGATATTTCAATTCTTGAGATGAACGACGGCGTGTTTGAAGTTCTTTCCACTTCAGGAAACACGTTTCTCGGTGGCGAGGATCTTGATGAACGGATCATGAACTGGATGGCTGATCAGTTCCTGACTGATACTGGCATCGACCTTCGTCAAGATCGGTTGGCTTTACAAAGGCTGAAGGAAGTAGCTGAACGTGCGAAATGCGAGCTGTCATCGACCACGGAAACCAATATCAATCTGCCATTTATTGCGGCAGATGCCACGGGTCCGAAGCACTTCAATAAGTCGCTGACTCGCGATCAATTTGAGGAGCTCGTCAAAGACCTTGTCGAACAAACGATCGAACCATGTCAGACAGCTCTGAAGGATGCGAAACTCCAGCGCGGCGATATTGACAAAGTAATTCTGGTAGGCGGTCAGACGCGGTCTCCGATTGTTGAACGCACGGTAGAGAAGATTTTTGGGAAGAAAGCTTCGGCGGAAATTAATCCGGACGAAGTTGTCGCCATGGGCGCAGCCATTCAGGGTGGCGTGTTGAGTGGAGATGTGAAAGACATCGTCCTGCTCGACGTATTACCCCTGAGTCTTGGCCTGGAAACACGCGGCGGCCTGTTCACAAAAATCATCGAAAGAAACTCGACTATTCCGCTTCGAAATAGCTTGACCTTTACGACGGTGGTCGACAATCAATCGTCCGTTGAGATTCATGTGCTTCAGGGCGAGCGAGAGGTCGCGCAGGGCAATCGTTCGTTAGGAAAATTTGAGTTGGTCGGAATTCCGTCCAGCCCACGGGGTGTGCCACAAATCGATGTCTCGTTCGAGGTGGATGCCAACGGAATAGTGTCCGTATCAGCGCAAGACAAGGCCACCGGGCGAGAACAGCAGATGCGGATTACACCCACTTCTGGTCTGACGCCGGATGAAATTGATCGGTTGATTCGCGAAGCTGACGAATTCGAGGAAACTGATCGCGATGCCAAGGAAATTGTAGTACTGCGTAACAAACTCGAGTCACTCTTGAGAAACACGCAGAAGTCGTATTCAAAGTTTGGCGGCCTTTTGTCGCAGAATGATCAGGATCTTGCTGAACGCGCTTTCGTTGAGGCGGATGCTGCGAGCCGGGCCGAGAACGTTGAAGAGATTAGCAACGCCCTAACTAGTCTGGAGCGAACTGCCTCTCAACTCACCACTGCTATGCTTAATCCCGCCCCGGACACTAGCACTACGGAAGCGTAATACTGTCAAGGAAATCATTTTTAGTGAGGATATTTAGAACTGGATGAGTAAACGCGATTATTACGAAGTATTGGGAGTTAGCAAGACTGCTACCGAGCAGGAGATCAAAAGCGCTTATCGTCGGTTGGCGGTGAAGCATCACCCTGACAAGAATCCAAACGATGCGGCCGCTGAGGACAAGTTCAAGGAAGCTGCTGAAGCTTACAGCGTATTGCAGGATGCCGAGCAACGCAGACGCTACGATCGGTTTGGTCATGCAGGTGTATCAAGCGGAGCCGGCGCCGGAACCTGGGGAGCCCCCGGCTTCGGTGGAATTGAAGATATCCTCGGCGACTTGTTTGGTTTTGGCGATGTATTTGGCGGCGCACGCGGGGGTTCACGACGAACAGCCGCACAACGTGGTGCTGACTTGCGCTACGACTTGGAAATTGCCCTCGAAGAAGCTGCCAACGGAATGACAGCGCAGTTGCGGATTCCACGTCTGGAGGGCTGTGAAGCGTGTAAGGGATCAGGCGCGGCCAGCGGGACTCAGCCCGAGACCTGTCAAACCTGCGCAGGAACAGGTCAGGTTCGGTATCAACAAGGCTTCTTTTCAGTTGCGCGGACATGTAATGCGTGTCGAGGGGCAGGCCGGGTGATCAAGACGCCATGCAAAAACTGTAGTGGAGCAGGCCGTGTTGAGCGCGAGAAGCAGATGGAGGTCAAGATCCCGGCCGGTGTTGAGACCGGTTCCCGTTTGCGTGTTCAAGGTGAAGGCGAAGCAGGCACTCAGGGCGGACCACCCGGAGATCTCTACGTGGTTATCCACGTTGCTGAGCACGAGCAATTTGAGCGACAAGGTAGCAACCTCTATGAGGCTGTGCCGATTACTTTTGCACAGGCGGCGCTTGGCGCCGACTTGATGGTGAAGACGCTCGATGGTGAGGAAAAGTTAAAGGTGCCAATGGGAACTCAAACGGGCACGGTTTTTCGACTGAAAGGGAAGGGTATGCCGCAGTTGGGTGGACGCGGTAAAGGAGATCTATTTGTTTCGGTGAGCGTTATCACGCCGACATCTCTCACCCGCGAACAGCGACGTCTGCTCGAACAGCTTGCGGAGGTTGAGAACAAGGATCTTGAAGATAAAGGTTTGGTGGACAAGGTTCGCGATATTTTTGGGTAATGAATTTCAGCCGCAGATGACCGCGGATTATCGCAGTTCTGAGATAACAGATTTCAGTAGGTGATATGCCAGTTTGCCTTAATCTGATCTGTGATAATCCGCGGTCATCTGCGGCTGAAGTTTATCGGACACTCTTGAAAGTGAGGAATCGCATGAGTTTTAGTCCCCGACGACGATTCAGTTGCTTCGCCTTGTTTCTGGCTCTGTTTGTAGCAGGGACCTTAAGCGCAAGCGCGCAGGACTCCCTGGATGCGTGGAAGGATTTTGATTTCTCCAAAACATCGATCAAAGCCGCGCAGATTCAAACGCTTGATCTGTCAGATCTGAAACTGCTCCGAGGCGTTGTTTTTGGGCGCCACGGCCGCGTTTTTAAGGACGCCGAGATTAAGACCTACCTGGAAGCCCAGTCGTGGTTTAAACCCAATCCTGATTTCAACAATTCAATGCTTAACGACACCGAGCGGCGAAATCTCGATCTGATTCGAATTGCCGAGGCTAGTACGCACGACACTCTCCAACCAGGCGATATGCGCTATTGGGTTGACCGTCCCATAAGAGCGAAGAAACTCGGCAAACACAGTGGCGCCGAGTGGAAAGTGTTGATTGCTGAAGTTGAGGCAATTCATGGGAAACGATTCGAAGATGACCCGTGGTTGCAGCAGTACTTCAATGAACGTTACTGGTATTCCTCGAAGTCGAATTACGACGCGAAAAAGCTCACCGCGAATGAGCGTAAGAACTTGGAGGTGTTGGGGGGTGCTCAGAAACGGCAGCGGAAAGTCGCATTGTT
>Ga0070698_100005211_pt1 | contig 14212 bp, 18 predicted proteins | sample KBSK1502metaG_FD_65477 | JGI IMG/M metagenome (GOLD analysis project Ga0070698, IMG submission 65477) | Corn, switchgrass and miscanthus rhizosphere microbial communities from Kellogg Biological Station, Michigan, USA - KBS K1-50-2 metaG | ecosystem: Host-associated > Plants > Roots >...
TTCGGAACGAACGGGGCGCTGTCGCGCTCGTCAAAGGTTGTGTCGTCGCCCGATTCGAGCTGGTAGCCAAAGACCGCCGGCTCCCATGTCAGGTCGCCGAAATGCCCGCGGGCGTACGGGTCGAGCAGCAGCTTGTTGGGATTGAAGCGGTGTCCGCCGTCAGGCTCGTAGGGACCATGAACGCGATAACCATAAATCGTGCCGGGGTGCACATCCGGGAGGTAGCCGTGCCAGATCTCGTCGGTGTATTCGGGCAGCTCGATGCGCGCCCTCTCGTGCTCCCCGGTCTCGTCGAACAGGCAGAGCTCGACGCGCGTCGCATTGGCCGAGAACAACGCGAAGTTGACCCCGTCGCCGCCCCAGGTGGCCCCAAGCGGATGCGGCAGACCTTCCCGAATCGGTCCCTGGCTGATCACGGCCATCATGCTTCCTTGCGGTGTGTGCCGCCGGCGCGGCCAACCAAGCGGGGTAGACTACCGGCACCCGGCAAGATCTGGGAGCGAGATGTGTCTCTTGGGGCAGAAGGATGCGGTTGCATCACGGTCTCGATTGGCCCCCAGGCGCACTTGCACTACAAGCCCACGGATGGTTACCGCCTTCTTCCGGGCCGTAGCAGCGCTCTCTCGACCGCCTATGAGGCGGGTCGTCGCGCTCAGCCTAGGGCTCGCCGTCTTGACATTCGCCATGCTCTGGCTGGCCGTCGCCGCCGTCCTCTATCACACGACCTTGTTTGATTGGCGACCGCTCAACTGGCTCGTCGATCTGTTGGGCGGGCTTGCCGTGCTGATCCTCAGCTGGCTTCTCTTTCCCGCCATCGTCACTTTGATCATGGGCTTTTATCTCGAGCGCGTCGCCGCCGCGGTCGAGGCGCTCGACTACCCCGGTCGGGGCCCGTCGCGCCGGCAACCGCTCGGCGAGATGCTCGCCGTCATGCTGCGGCTGACCGGACTGACGCTCGTGCTCAATATTTTAGCTCTTCCGGTTTATTTGCTGGTCCCTGGGATAAATCTCGTTCTCTTCCTCGTCCTGAACGGATATCTTCTCGGACGGGGGTATTTCGAAGTGATCGCGCTCAGACGGCTCGATGCGGGGGAAGCCCGGGCGGTGCGCAGCCGGTTCGCCGGCCGCATCCTCTTGGGCGGGGTCGCTATCGCAGGGCTCTTTGCCCTGCCTCTCGTCAATCTCGTCGCGCCGGTGATCGCCACCGCCTTTATGTTGCACATCTTCGAGGCGCTGCCGCGCGTCGAGCCGCACCCCTGACCCGGTCTGCGGTGTAGCCATCCTTTCAACAATGTCGATCGGGTGTCCAGTCCATGTTCAGCAGGAAGAGAACCGAGACAGAGGATCGCAAAATGGCAGATGCGTCTGACGATTTGGGCATTCCGATGAAGCCGGCCCGACCGGTAGGCCCGGGCCCGAATGGGCCCAACAAGGCTCCGACAATGCCGCCACGCGCCCCCGACCTGGCGCGCGCGACCGAGGCGATTCGCGCCCCGGAGCCACTCCGCCGAGTTGGGGATATCGGGACCCAGCTGCGGCGCAACGACAGTGAGGTCCGCAAGCTGACGGTCGGCCGCGAGATTACCCTCTCAGGCGAGATTACCTCTTGCGACAAGCTGATCATCGAAGGCAGCGTCGAGGCCAATCTCAACAACTGCCGCGATGTCGAAATCGCCGAGACGGGCCTGTTCAAGGGCTCGGCCTCGATCGAGGAAGCCGAGATCCAGGGCCGCTTCGAAGGGAATTTAGTGGTTCGCAAGCGGCTCCTGATCAAGGCGAGCGGGCGCGTCTCCGGAACAATTCGCTATGGCCAAATCGAGATCGAGTGCGGCGGACAGATCTCCGGCGACATCCAGGCGCAGGCTTCATCCGAACCGAGCGAGGTCATGCCGGACGTGACGAGCGTGCGCGCGGCGAGCTGACCCGGGATTTTGCCGCCGACCGCTTCGCGGGGGAACGGGTCGGCGCGACTGGCGCAGGCTCTACTAGCGCTTCGGGTTCCCCGCTGTTCGCCCGAGCGGCGATCAGCTCGGCTGGCCCGGTCTTGGCGCCGTAGCGACAGAGATCCGCAACAGCACAAACCGGGCAATTCGGCTTGCGCGCTTTGCAGACGTAACGGCCGTGCAGGATCAGCCAGTGATGCGCATAACGCTTGTATGGCGTAGGTGTAATTGCCTCTAGCGTTTTCTCGACCTCGAGTGGGTTCTTGCCCGGGGCGAGGCCTGTCCGGTTGGAGACACGAAAAATATGCGTGTCGACGGCGATCGTTGGCTCGCCGAAAGCGACGTTCAGCACAACGTTCGCCGTTTTGCGTCCGACCCCAGGGAGCGCCTCCAATGCGGCCCGGTCGCGCGGGACTTCGCCGCCATATTGATCCACCAAGATCCGGCTTAGCGCCATCAGGTTCTTTGCCTTGGTCCGGAAGAGCCCGATCGTGCGGATCAGCTCCACTACTCGCTCTTCGCCGATAGCCAGCATCGCCTCCGGTGTATCGGCCAGCGCGAAGAGGGCGGGGGTGGCTTTGTTGACGCCGACATCGGTCGCCTGCGCCGACAGCACGACCGCGACGAGCAGAGTGAAGGGATTGATGAACTCGAGTTCGGTCTGCGGGATCGGCCGCGTCTCGGCGAGACGGCGATAGAACTCGCGGACTTCACGTTTTGAAAAGGCGCGCATCGCCCGCGAGTGTAGAGGCCGTGGCGCCCAACGACAAATGGCCAGACGCGATTTGCGACCGCTTTACGGATCGCTTGCCTCGCCTTTATGTTTTCGAAGCATGACTGTAAGCCCAGCAGACGCCGCCGAGGCATTCGTTCGCCCGTTCTTCGAGCGCGTGTTGCTGCCCCATCGCAGCCTGCCTTCGCGCAACTTCCACCTATTGATGGGGATCCTCGGCCTGCTCAGCCTTGCCGTGGGTATCGGCTTCGTGTCGGTCGGCGCCTGGCCGGTCATCGGGTTTTTTGGTCTCGACGTTGCCCTGGTCTATTTGGCGTTTCGGCTCAATTATCGCAGCGCGCGGCAGAGTGAGACGCTTCGGCTCGCCGGGAACGCCTTCACGGTCGAGCGGGTCAGCGTGCGAGGGGAACGCCGGGAGTGGCAATTCCAGCCCTTTTGGCTGCGGGTCATCCTTGAAGAACGGACCGGTACTTCGAACCGCCTGTTCGTCGCCTCGCACGGCCGTGCTCTGGCTATCGGCGATTTCGTGCCGCCAGCGACCCGGAGCGAACTTGCACAGACGATCCGCGAGGCGCTCATGCGCTGGCGAAATTCGCTCAACCGAACAGCCTTGCGCGATTGAGCCTAGGGGTCAGAGGCCGAGGACTTCCTTGAGCCCATAGACCCCAGGCGCTCGCCCGACCACCCAGCGCGCGGCTCGGACGGCGCCTTTCGCGTAGATGGCGCGCGTCGTCGCGCGGTGGGTGAGTTCGAGGCGCTCGCCCGCTCCGGCAAAGATGACATGATGGTCGCCGGTCGTGTCACCGCCGCGCAACGCGGCGAAGCCGATGTCGCCGGACCGCCGGGGGCCAGTGATCCCGTCCCGCGCCCGTTGCTCCACTTCTTCGAGCGCCACTCCGCGGCCGGCAGCGGCGGCGCGGCCGAGCGCCAGCGCCGTGCCAGAGGGCGCATCGACCTTACCGTGATGGTGCATCTCCATGATCTCGATGTCCCAATCCGGGCCGAGCCGCTTTGCGACCTCTTCGACGATGCTCAAGAGCACGTTGACGCCGAGGCTCATATTTGGCGCCCAGACGATCGGAATGTTCCGCGCAGCTTGCCGCACCCTCTCACCCTGCTCCAACGAAAGGCCGGTTGTCCCGATCACCATCGCCTTGCCGAGAGAGGCGGCGAGTTCGGCGTGCTCGGCGGTTGCTGCGGGCGAGGTGAATTCGAGTACGACATCGCTGCCGCGCATCAACTCTTCGACGGTCTCTCCAATCGGGATACCGATCCGCCCGATCCCGGCGAGCTCACCAATGTCCTGGTTGACATAGCCGCTGCCCGGCGCCTCGCTGCCACCGGCCACGGAGCAGTCTTCGGTCGCGGCAATCTCGGCGACCAGCATCCTCCCCATCCGGCCGCCGCATCCGACGACACCTATCTTGATCCCGGCCATTTTCCGCCTCCCGTTGCACGAATTTGGAACGGTTACCCAACGCCCCACAAAACACAAGCTGCGGCCGTCCCGGCATAATTACGTGACGAGAGGGTCCGCTGCCGCTATGACGGTTTGACCTCGGTGAGTTTCCGCCAAGGAGGAGATCCCATGGCCAGGGCGCTGTCCGATCGGCAGATCGCGCAATATCACCGAGACGGCTGTCTCTTTCCGCTTCACGTGTTCTCTCGGAATGAGATCACCAGCCTATGCGCCGAACTCGCCGGGCTGCAGCGGCATGAAGGCGGGAGGGTCTCGGCACGCACCAACCGCAAGCCGCATCTTCTTTTGCCCTGGCTGAACGAGGTGATCCGCCATCCGAAAATTGTCGACGCCGTCGAGGATGTGATCGGGCCGAATATCCTATGCTGGGGTTCCGGTTTTTTCGCCAAGGCCGCTAATGACGGCGCGCTGGTCAGCTGGCACCAGGACTCGACTTATTGGGGCCTTTCAGAGCCCGAAGTGGTGACCGCTTGGGTGGCGTTCACGCCGAGTACCGTCGAAAGCGGCTGCGTGCGCGTCATCCCGGGGACCCATCGGCTCGATCAGATCTCGCATCACGACACCTTCGCCGAAAACAACCTGTTGAGCCGAGGTCAGGAGATCGAGGTTGAGGTCGAGGAAGGCAGTGCCGTCGACGTGGTCCTAGAGGCTGGCGAAATGTCGCTGCATCATGTTCGGCTGATCCATGGCTCGGCGCCGAACCGCGCCGACCACCCGCGTGTGGGCTACGCGGTCCGTTACATCCCGACCCATATCCGCCAGATAGCCGGCATCCCTGACAGCGCCGCTCTCGTACGCGGCCAGGACGCATATCGCAACTTCATGCTGGAGCCTGTGCCGCGATTTGATTTCGATCCGGACGCGGTCGCCTTTCACGCCGCGATGCTGGAGAACAATACCCGCATTCTCTATGCCGGCGCTGAAAAGCAGCGCGATTATAATCCGCCGCCGTGATTGGATGGAGAAGACGATGGACCATGACCACCAGGAGGTGCCGTCCGATCCGGCGCTGCGGGTGATGGCGCTCGAATCGTTGCTGGTCGAGAAGGGGCTAGTCGATCCGGCCGCGCTCGACGCGCTGATCGATACCTTTGAACACAAGGTCGGACCGCACAACGGGGCGCGGGTCGTGGCGCGCGCCTGGGTCAATGCCGAATTCAAACAACGGCTTCTTGCCGACGCGACTGCAGCCGTCGCGGAACTCGGCTACGTCAGCCAGGGCCACGAGCACTTGGTTGTGCTCGAAAACACTCCCGAACGACACAACCTCGTCGTTTGCACGTTGTGCTCCTGCTACCCTTGGCCGGTGCTCGGCCTGCCGCCCGTCTGGTACAAATCCGCCCCTTACCGGTCGCGAGCGGTGATCGATCCGCGCGGCGTGCTGCGCGAGTTCGGGCTCGAACTTGATGAGACCATTGAGATCCGCGTGTGGGATTCGACCTCTGAAATGCGCTACCTGGTGCTGCCGGAGCGCCCCGCAGGGACCGACCACATGAGCGAGCAAGAGCTCGCCTCATTGGTGACGCGCGACGCCATGATCGGTACGGCAAGGGTAACACTTGCCGGGGGCCCGACATGAACGGCGTGCACGACATGGGCGGCATGCATGGTATGGGGCCGATCACGCCCGAAACCGATGAGCCGGTCTTTCACGAGCCGTGGGAAGGCCGCGTCTTCGCGCTCAATCGCGCCACGATGGCTCTCGGAAAATGGAATATCGATGCGAGCCGGCATTCGATCGAGCGCATTCCGCCTGCCGATTATCTGCGCACGAGCTATTACGAGAAGTGGCTGGCCGGGCTGGTCACGCGGCTTGAAGAGAGCGGCCTCGTCACTCCCGCCGAACTGGAAAGCGGCCGGCCGGCACCGGGGGCCGCCAAGGCAACACCGCCGCTGACCGCCGAGCGGGTCGCGGCGACGGTCACTGAGCGCGGCTGGTTCGAGCGCCCGGTGAACGCCCCGCCGCGTTTCGCAATTGGCCAGCCAGTGCGCGCGATGAAGATCAATCCGACCGGCCACACCCGCCTGCCCCGCTACGCCCGCGGCCGCATTGGCATCATCGATCGCGTGCACGGCGCTCACGTATTTCCCGACGACAACGCACATTTCCGCGGCGAGAACCCGCAGCATCTTTACTCCGTGCGGTTTTCGGCACGCGAGCTATGGGGTGATGCGGCGCCACCGCGCGATGCGGTCAATATCGATCTATGGGAGGACTATCTCGAACCGGTCTGAGACGATGTCCGAGCGGGAGCCGGTTTTTGCCGAGCCGTGGCAAGCCCATGCCTTTGGTCTCGCGGTCAAGCTGTCGGAAGCTGGGCTATTCACCTGGACCGAGTGGTCAACGGCGCTCGCGGCGGAACTCGCCGCCGCTGCCCGGCGCGGCGAATCCGATGACGGCTCGCACTATTACGACTACTGGCTCGCCGCGCTGGAACGCCTCGTCGCGGCAAAAGATCTCGTCGCCCCACGATCCCTGCTCGCGCGAAAGGAGGAATGGGCCGAGGCTTATCGGCGAACCCCACATGGTAGCCCGGTAACTCTGGCCGCGACATGCCAGGAGGATTAGGGTAGAAAGCGGCCCGGATGGCCCTGCTATCCTCTGTCGCGACGGTCGGCTCCTATACCTTGTTGAGCCGCGTCTTCGGCTTTGTTCGTGACATTCTGACTGCGGCTATTCTGGGCGCCGGGCCGGTGGCTGACGCATTCTTTGTGGCGCAGCGCTTGCCCAACCTCTTCCGCAGCCTCTTTGCCGAAGGCGCATTCAGTGCCGCCTTTGTCCCGCTCTTCGCGGGCACGATGGCGGAGCATGGCAAAGAGGCGGCGCGCATCTTCGCGGAGGACGCACTCGCCGTTCTGCTCGCCGCGCTTCTCGGGTTCGTTCTCCTTGGCGAAATCTTCATGCCTGCCGTCATGGGAGTGATCGCGCCCGGCTTCAGTGAGGACCCCGCCAAGTTCGGTCTAGCGGTTGAGCTGGCCCGGATCACCTTTCCCTACCTCCTATTTATTGCGCTGGTCGCGCTGCAGGGCGGCGTACTGAACTCGGTCGACCGCTTTGCGGCCGCAGCTGCGACGCCCATTCTGTTGAACTTGTTCCTGATCACGGCGATCTTGTTGATGGATCGGTTCGGCTGGCACGACGGACACGCGCTGGCCTGGGCGGTCACCGGGGCGGGCTTCGCGCAATTCCTTTGGTTGCTGTCTTCTTGTGCGTGCGCGGGGCTGGCGCTGCGGCTGCCATTCCCCCGTTTGACGCCTGGCGTGCGGCGCACCCTGGCGGTAATGGCGCCCGGCACGTTCGGCGCCGGCGTCACCCAGCTCAATCTGCTGATCTCGACTGCTCTTGCCTCGCTATTGCCCACAGGTGCGGTTTCGTACCTCTATTACGCCGACCGGCTTAACCAATTGCCGCTTGGCGTCGTCGGCATCGCGGTTGGCACCGCGATCCTGCCGCCGCTGTCACGCCAAGTGAGGCTCGGACAAGTTGCCGACGCGGCTGCGACGCAGAATCGCGGGCTAGAGCTGGCACTGTTGTTGACCTTGCCGGCAGCGGTGGCGTTGGCTGTGCTTGCAAAACCGATTCTCTTGGTGTTGTTCCAGCGCGGCGCTTTCACTGCGGCCGACACCGCAGCGACCGCCGAGGCGCTGGCGGTCTATGCCGCTGGCCTCCCGGCCTTCGTTCTCGTCAAGGTGCTGGCACCCGCGTTTTTTGCCCGTCACGACACCGCGACGCCAGTCAAAGTTGCAACCGCGGCGGTGGCGGCCAATCTCTGCCTGACCCTCGTTTTGATGCAGTTTCTGGCGCATGTCGGGATCGCACTCGCGACCACGGCCGCGGGCTGGATCAATGCGCTGACCCTGTTCGCACTGTTGATCCGGCGCGGGCACTTCCGGTTCGACTACCGTGCCCAGCGCAATCTGCCGCGGATCGGGATGGCTGCACTCGGGATGGGCGTTACTCTGACACTCCTGCGGATCGCTCTCGCGCCAGCCCTGGCCGGGTTGCCGCTGGTTCGTCTCGGCGCGCTGGCAGCGCTGGTCGGTGGCGGGCTAGCGAGCTTCGCGCTTTTAGCGCTCGCCTTCGGGATTGCCGATTGGCGCGACCTGGTCGGGCGGCTGCGCCGACAACTGGCTTGACCAGCGTTGCGTTGCGGCGATAACAGGCGCCGCCATTCTCGCTATACGAGGCAAAATGAACCGCATTTTTTCCGGTATCCAGCCGACGGGCAATCTGCATCTCGGCAACTATCTCGGAGCCATTCGCAACTGGGTCATCTTGCAGAAGGACTACGAGTGCATCTTCTGCATCGTCGACCTGCACGCGCTGACCCAACCGCAGGATCCTGCCGAGCTGCGCGCCAGCACGCGCGAGGTGACAGCCGCCTACATCGCTGCCGGCATCGATCCCGAACGCTGCACGATTTTCAACCAAAGCATGATCCCCGCTCATACGGAACTCGCTTGGATTCTCGGCTGCCTGACCCCGCTTGGCTGGCTCAACCGTATGACCCAATTTAAAGAGAAGGCGGGCAAGAATCGGGAGACGGCCGGTCTCGGGCTTTTTGCTTATCCGGTACTGATGGCGGCTGACATTCTTGTCTACAAGGCGACCCACGTGCCGGTCGGGGAAGATCAAAAGCAGCACCTCGAACTCGCGCGCGATCTCGCAGGCGCTTTCAACCGCCGCTATGAGCGCGACTTCTTTCCTTTGCCCGAGCCGCAGATCTTCGGGGCGGCGACTCGGGTGATGAGCCTGCGCGACGGCACGAAGAAGATGTCAAAGTCGGACAGTTCGGATTATTCGCGCATCAATATGACCGACGACGCCGGCATGATTGCGCACAAGATTCGCAGGGCAAAGACGGACCCCGAGCCCCTGCCTTTCGCCGTTGCCGAGCTCGAGCGTCGGCCCGAGGCCGACAATCTGATCGGCATCTATGGTGCGCTGGCCGGGCTCTCCCGCGAAGACGCGGTTGCCAGATTTGCCGGCCAGAATTTCTCGGGATTCAAGGAGTCGCTGTCCGAGCTGGCGGTCGAAGTGTTGGGCCGCATCGGTGGCGAGATGCGCCGGTTGATGGCGGATCCCGGGTATATCGATTCTGTGTTGCGTTGCGGCGCTGAACACGCCTACGCGATCGCAGAGCCGGTGTTGCGCGAGGCACAGCAGATCAGCGGTTTGTTACGACTGTGAGGTCCCCAGCCAGGGCGGAGTTGGCGCTTTTCGTGCCCCGGCGTCGGTTGTAAGTTGACCAGCCGAGGCGCGTTGCACCGCAAATCGGCGCGCAACGACAGAGCATAGCCGGCGTCCCCCGTTGCAATGGACATTTATCTGCCGATCGCCGAGGTGTCGCTCGACCTTTTCGTCTTGCTCGGCCTCGGTGCGGCGGTTGGGTTTCTCTCCGGCGTGTTCGGCGTTGGGGGCGGCTTTCTTCTTACCCCGCTGCTGATCTTCATCGGCGTACCGCCAACCGTCGCCGTTGCGTCCTCAGCCAACCAGCTCGTCGGGGCCTCGGTCTCTGGTGTGATTTCCCACTGGCGACGCGGCAACGTCGATTTCAAGATGGGCTCCGTCCTGCTGGCCGGCGGCCTAGCGGGCTCGGTGCTTGGCGTTTGGATCTTCACGTTGCTGAAACGGCTGGGGCAAGTCGAGCTGACCATATCGATCTGCTACGTGCTCCTGCTTGGGACGCTCGGCGGCCTGATGATCATAGAAAGCATCCGCTCCATGCTGCGGCTGCACCAGTCGGGCGCCGGGCGTCGTCGGCTGCATCAGCACAACTGGATGCACGGACTGCCACTCAAAGCGCGCTTTCGCCGCTCAAGGCTCTATATTAGCGCGCTCCTGCCGATCGGGCTCGGTTTCGTGATTGGCGTGTTCAGCGCGATTCTTGGTATCGGCGGCGGCTTTATCATGGTCCCGGCGATGATCTACATGCTCGGTATGCCGACCTCTGTGGTGCCCGGCACCTCATTGCTGCAGATTATTTTCGTCGCCGCGAATGTCACGGTCCTGCAGGCCTATACCAACCGCACGGTCGATGCCGTGCTGGCCCTCGTGCTGCTAGTGGGCGGCGTCGTCGGTGCACGCATCGGCAGTCGGTTCGGTACACGTCTGCGCGGCGAGCAATTGCGTTTCCTCCTCGCCATGATGGTGCTTGCCGTCGCCGCGAAATTGGCGTTCGACATGACGGTACCGCCGGCCGATCTCTACTCCATCGCTTCGGAGAAAGGATGAGTGTTCGGCACGCCAGTATCTCGGAAAAGCTGGCATGCCCGAATTACGTTCTGATCGCAGTATTGTTGTTTTGGGCGTTACCAGCGCAAGCACAGGGCCTCGCGGCTGATCTCACGAGCCATTTGATCGCTATCACGACTGGTTTCACGGGCGTTTCGGTTGTGTTGTTTGGGGCTACCGACGGTCCCGGTGACATCGTCGTTGCTGTGCGCGGTCCCGAACGCGAGATGACGATCCGCCGCAAGAACCGCGTGGCCGGTATATGGGTGAATACCGACGAGTTGACGTTTGTCAATGTGCCGAGCTTCTACGCGGTGGCGGCAAGCCATCCGATCGACGGGATACTCTCGCCCGCCGCCTCGGCGTTCTATCGCCTAGGGATCGCCAATTTGAAACTGGAAGCGGAGACACCCGCACAGTCGGTGGTTGTCGACGCGTTTCGTGCCGCGCTCGAGCGCATTCAACAGCAGACGGGGTTATTCGTTAGTCGGATAGGCAAGGTCGACTTCCTCGGCGAGCGGCTATTCCGCACGACGATAGCGTTTCCGTCGAATGTGCCAACCGGCACCTATCTGGTCGAGGTATTCCTGGTACGGGACAAGGACGTCGTCAGCGGTCAGACCACCCCGCTCGTGGTCTCAAAAGTTGGCGTCGATGCCGCCGTTTTTGAGTTTTCCGGTCGCCAACCCGGGTTCTACGGGGCGATTGCAGTGTTGACCGCTGTAGTGGCAGGATGGCTGGCTAGCCTGCCGTTTAGGGGCGCCTGACCGTCGAACAACCGAGATCGAGAACGGGATTTGCCGAATGGAAGAGACTGCGAACCCGCGTGTTTTTCTCGTGGTCATCGACGAAACCGAGGAGCTTCAAATCGCTGTCCACTACGCGGCGCGGCGCGCATCTCACACCGGAGGGCGTGTTGCTCTCCTCTATGTAATCGAGCCTTCGGAGTTGCAGCACTGGATTGCCATTGAGAACCTGGCCCGTGAGGAGCAGCGCGAAGAGGCGGAGCAGTTGATGCGGCGCTTGTGTGAAGAGATACTACCGATCGCCGGCTCGATGCCGATCGTCTATATCCGCGAAGGTTCGCGTCGCGACGAATTACTTGCCCTAATCAACGAGGAACCGAGAGTCTCGATCCTGGTGCTGGCGGCCGGCACGGGCCCGGAGGGCCCGGGGCCGTTGATCTCTTATCTCACTGGTAAGCCCGCCGCTCGCTTACGCATTCCGATCACAATTGTCCCCGGCAGCCTCACCATGGAACAGCTCGACGCGGTCAGCTAGGAGCAGTTCAAGCCAAGGGTTGATTCGGTGCCGCGAAGCCCCATGCTTAGAACCAACATTCTCGGCTTTCCATAGGAGCTAAACGATGTTCATTCAGACCGAGCAGACGCCGAACCCGGCGACATTGAAGTTCTTGCCGGGACGTTCGGTCATGACCGTGGGCACGGCGAATTTCACGAGCGTGGAGGCGGCCCACATCTCACCTTTGGCGGAGCGGCTTTTTTCGCTGTCTGAGGTGACCGGCGTATTTCTCGGTACGGATTTCATCACCGTGACAAAGGCCGGCGATGGCGATTGGTATCTGCTAAAGCCAGCAATTCTTGCCACCATCATGGAGCATTTTACCGCTGGTCGACCGGTGCTGGTTGCGGACCCGGCGGAGGGCGCGGCAACGAGCGAAGAGGACGAAGACGAAGTCGTCACTCAGATCAAGGAATTACTGGAAACCCGCGTGCGCCCGGCGGTGGCACAGGATGGTGGCGACATAATCTTCCACGATTTTGAAGATGGCATCGTCTATCTGCACATGCAGGGCTCATGCTCTGGGTGCCCGAGCTCGACCGCGACACTGAAGGCCGGCATCGAAAACATGCTCCGGCACTATATCCCAGAAGTGGTCGAGGTGCGGGCCATCTAAGGGGGGCTCGGCCTAGTTTCTGCCCGGGGCCCGAGATACTTCGCCGCCTTGGGTGGGTCCGAAGCGCGGCAGGGGAATGACGGACGAGAACTCGCGAACCATCGTCCTTGCCATCGATTCAGCCGGTTTGGCCTGCTCGGCAGTAGTGGCCATCGGCGATACCGTATTGTCCGTGGAGCACGTCAAGAGTCGGCACGGGCAAGCCGAGGCGTTGTTGCCAATCGTGGACGCGGTGATGCGCAAGGCGAGAGTAGCGCCGGCCGCGCTCGACGTCGTGGCAGTGAGCGTCGGGCCGGGCAGCTTCACGGGAATTCGCATCGGGCTGGCGGCTGCACGCGGAATAGCTCTTGCGACGAGCGCTCGGATGGTCGGGGTGAGCAGCTTCATGGCGGTTGCCGCCGGTGTTGCCCACCCCAGTGAGGATGATTGTCCACACGTTCTCATTGCGCTTGAGAGTCGGCGCGAAGATATCTACGTTCAGTTCTTCAATCGCCTGCGCGATCCGGTCGGACAGCCTGTTGCGGTGATGCCGGCCGCGCTTCAGGAAGTAGTGAACGAAGCGGTCGGTGCGGCACCGCTTTTAATTGCCGGCGACGCGGCTCAGCGTGCCGCCCCGCTGCTTGTAGATCGCGGTGACATCTTCGTCCTCGAAGATTCGGCGCCCGATGCGGTCGGGGTGTTGCGAGCGGTGCTGCGCCGCTGGTACACGGGTGAGATCGATGCGCCGCGGCCGCTTTACCTTCGTCCACCCAGCATCACTCGCGCGCGCCCGCGCCAGACCGGGCCCCTGGGCCGGGCATGAGCTGTCATCTGGAGCCGGTATCTCGTGCCGCGGCCCGTCCGCTGTCGGTGCTGCACGGGGTCTGTTTCCCCGAGGATCCCTGGGATCTCGTCGCGATCACCGAAATAATGCGAATCCCGGGGTTTTTCGGCCAAATAGCGTGGGAGAAAGAAGAACTGGCTGGGTTCGCCTTGGCTCTCGATCTTGGCCGTGAATGCGAGATCCTTGCTCTCGGCGTTGTGCCCGAGCAACGCCGGGCTGGGACCGGCGGCGCGCTACTCGGCTCGATATGCCTCGTGGCACGACTGCGTGGTGCCGAGTGGGTCACGCTCGAAGTGGCGGACGATAACGCTGCCGCGCGCGCGCTATACGCCAAGCAGGGCTTTACTGTGATTGGCCGTCGGCAGGATTATTACAGGCGAGCACGGAATGTGATCGATGCTCTTATATTGCGCCGCCCCCTGGTAACCGCCGCGCTGGCAACTTGAGTTTTCTGAGCGCTGCCTTTCCTCTCGGTTTCTTGCCGATCGCAGAGGATGTTCTTGACGGCACCCGAGATTGAAGAAATCGATCATTGAGCCGATTGCTTCGCCGCCGATTGTTAATTATATTTGGAAATGAGATTCATGGCGGGATTGTCGAGATGAACAACCTGGACCAGAGCAGCGATTTGCTGGCGTTGACGACGGAAATCGTTGCCGCACACGTTTCCAACAATACCGTCCCGGTGGGTGACCTGCCACAATTAATCAACCAAGTGTACAATTCTTTGGCCAACATCGGGAGCGTCCCCGCGGCGCCAGCAGAACGCCCTCAGCCGGCGGTTCCGATCAAGAAATCAGTCCATCCCGATTTCATCGTCTGCTTGGAAGACGGCAAGAAACTCAAGATGCTGAAGCGTCATCTAAAAACTGCCTACAACATGACCCCTGAGGCCTATCGTGAGCGCTGGGGACTAACCGCCGATTACCCGATGGTGGCACCGAATTATGCCCGACAGCGCAGCCGCCTGGCGAAAGAAATCGGGCTTGGAACGCGTGCCCGGCGCCCGCGAGCGTGATTGCGGACGTAGTCTGTTTGACCTTCGGTCTGTTGTGATGGAGCCGCTTCGGCGACGCTACT
>Ga0070698_100005212_pt1 | contig 14212 bp, 8 predicted proteins | sample KBSK1502metaG_FD_65477 | JGI IMG/M metagenome (GOLD analysis project Ga0070698, IMG submission 65477) | Corn, switchgrass and miscanthus rhizosphere microbial communities from Kellogg Biological Station, Michigan, USA - KBS K1-50-2 metaG | ecosystem: Host-associated > Plants > Roots >...
ACCTCCGGCGCCATGTACGGAACCGTGCCGAGGATCGTGCCCGGAGATGACAGGTCCTTCGCCGCGGTCGGCGCCGAGGTCAGGCTCTCCATCGTCGGAGCCGGCAGGAGGGCCTTCGCCAGGCCGAAGTCGAGAAGCTTGATACCCGACTTCGTGACCATGACGTTGGAGGGCTTCAAGTCGCGATGGATGATCCCCTTACGGTGGGCCGCCTCGAGCGCTGAAGCGATCTGGGCTCCGAACCGAAGCGTCTGATCGAGCGGGAGCGCCCCTCTCGCGACCCGCTCGGCGAGGGTCTCGCCTTCGAGCAGCTCCATGACGAGATACTCGATGCCATCCTGATTCCCGACGTCGTACAGCGCGCAGATGTGGGAGTGAGACAATGCAGATATTGTTTTCGCCTCCCGCTCGAACCGCTGCCGCACATCGGGAGACGAGGAGAGATGCGCCGGCAAAACCTTGACCGCGACCGTCCGCTCCAGCCGCGTGTCACGCGCCCGGTACACCTCTCCCATCCCGCCCGCACCGAGCGGAGCAAGGACCTCGTAGGGACCGAGTCGGGTGCCGGAGGCGAGCATCATCGATCGCCTTTCAGCAACGCCGGCCAGTTGACGATCACGCGCAGCGGCGACTCGCGGACTCTCGCCGCTAGCGTGCGGATCAAGAACCGCGATCCGTCCGGGGTCACGTCGTAATTCTCGATCTCCGTCTCGACGCGAAAGAGCGGTGCGGGCGCGCCGGCCACTATCTCTGCGCCGAGGGACATCGGAACCGCCATCACGAGATTCCCGGTAGCGAGGTAATAGAGCTCCTTGCCGTCCCGCCGCCAGCGCGGACGCCTCCCTCCGCCGGGAGAGATGCGCTGCTTTTCTCCGCTGCCCTCTGTCAGCGCCACGTAGACTTCGGGGTCTCCCGACTCGTCCGACTCGTAGGCAATCCAACGCCCGTCCGGGGAGAACCGCGGGCTCGACTCGCTAAAGCGCGTCTGCCGCCAGGGCGAGGGCTTGCGGTCCCCGGCGAGCGGGAGCAGCCAGATGTTCCAGACCGTGCTCGCCACTTCGTTGAGGAAGGCGAGCAGCCGGCCGTCGCGAGAGACGTCCTCGGGCTGCTGCACGCCCGGCAGCTCGAGCAGGGGCTGTTCGCTGCCGGGGATCCCGACAGCGATCTGGTAGATGTCCGGAGGACCGCGGCGGTCAGAGCGGTAGAGAAGCTTCGCGCCGTCGGCCGACCAGACCGGCATGATCTCGTCCACGGGATCCGAATGGAGCCGCGTCGAGACTCCGCGGCCAATCTCGAAGACCCAGATGTCGGAGCTTCCGGTTTTGGGATTCTCGATGTCCACCGCGGCCCGGCTCCCGTCCGGCGAGATCCGCAACCCCTTCATGACGGAAGGCTCCCCGAGCGCACCTGTCTCCTTCCCCGCGCGATCGAACCAGGCGAGCCGCGAGGAAGGCGCCGCCGTCTGGTAGGCAACGACTCCCGTCCGCGACGTGGAGAAAGTCGCATGGGAAGGCCCGAAGAAGTAATGGACGCTCGAGGCCAGCTGAATTGCCTCACCATGAAGCAGCGCTTTCCGAGGGTCGAAAGGCTGGGCGAAGAGAGTGCTGTCGCGCACAGAGAGGAGGTAACCCGGTGAGAGGTACTCGACCCGGGAGTCCACGTGGCCAAGGGAGCGGCTTCCTTTCGAGTCGAGCGAAGTCAGACGCAGATCCCGCGCTCTCGTGCCCGGCGCCTGATTCGCGAGATAGAGGAATCGCCGGCCGTCGGGCAGGAAGTATGGCCAGAGGAGATTCGCTTCGTGCCGTGAAGGATCGGGCGAGAGAACACGGTCGGAGCGTCCGCCCGTGTCGGAGACGCGATAGATTCCCGGCGGATCGATCCGCGCAAAAAGGATCGTGCCCTCCTGGTTCCACGTCCCCACGACGGCGAAGGGAGCGTCGCAGAGCTCTTGCGGCTGCCCGCCGGTTGCCGGAATCTTTTTCAGTTTCCCGTCCGCGTAGAAAGCGATGAAACGGCTGTCCGGCGACCAGAAGTGGGACGTGGCGTCGAGGGAGCCTTCTAACTCGACAGCCTCCTCCGAATCGAGAGGGCGGGAGAAGAGCCGCCGGTGCCCCTTGGAGAGCGCCTCGATGACGAGTCGCGTCCCGTCCGGGGAGACCGAAAACGCCCTGGAGACCTCCGACGGGGCATACGTCGTTCCCGTCGGAACGGGGACCGCGAATCGCACTGCCTGGACGAGGGCAGGCTCGTGGCGCGAGCGAAAGACAAGGAAGATGCCAAGAGCCGCGGCGAGAAGGAGTCCCGTGACCAACGCCGGACCGAACCAACCGAGCCGCCGCGCAAGGATCACGGGGGCTGTCTCCGAAGAGACCTCTGACATATGGTCGCGCAGGTGGTTCAGGTCGCGTGCGAGATCCCGAGTCGATGCGTAACGCTCCTCGGGGTCCTTGGCGAGACAGCGCTCGATCACCCAGCGCAGCGGGATCGGAATCCCCGGGGAAAGGGCTCCGATCGGCTCCGGCTCTTCGCGGATGATCGCCACGAGCGATTCGGCGGCCGTCCCTCGTGAGAAGGCGCGTTTTCCGGTGGCGAGCTCGTAAAGAATCGAGCCAAAAGCAAACTGATCCGAGCGAAAGTCCACCGGCCTTCCACTCGCCTGCTCGGGAGACATGTAGCCGACCGTGCCGAGCACCACGCCCGGCCTCGTGGGCACGGCGGCAGTCGGAAGCGTCGAGACTTCCGGCCCTTCGGTCGCAATCAGCTTGGCCAGACCGAAGTCGAGGATCTTGACGTGGCCGTCCCGAGTGACCATCAGGTTCTCGGGCTTCAAGTCGCGGTGAACGATCCCCGCCTCGTGCGCCTTCGCGAGCGCGTCCGCGGTCTGCATGGCGACGGCGAGAAGGCGCTTGGTCGGGAGCGGCCCCTCCGCGAGAAGATCCCGCAGGGTCTTTCCTTCCACGAGCTCCATCGAGATGTAGGAGACCGAGTCCGCGCGGCCGACCTCGTAAATCGTCACGATGCTGGGGTGATTGAGGGAGGAGGCCGCGCGCGCCTCATGTTCGAAACGCGAGAGCCGCTCGGAATCGCAAGCCAGTGCCTCGGGCAGAACCTTGATGGCCACCTCGCGCCCGAGTCTCGTGTCTCGCGCACGGTAGACCTCTCCCATTCCTCCTGCTCCAATCGGCGAGAGGACTTCGTAGGGGCCCAGACGCGAGCCGGCGGAAAGTGTCATGGGAATTCTCCGGGGATTGTACTGATGGAGCGGGGAGCGCAGCATCGAATCGGTCCGCGAACATGCGGGCGTGGACCGGCTCGATTGAGTGAGAAGAGATTCCGGCGGGATCGGATGGCTACTGGGAGACGGGAGTCTTCTCCGGAACCGGCGTGGGCTCCGGCGGCACTTCCGACAGGAGACTCAGGCTTTTCTCCCGCACCGACCAGCCTCGGGCCTGCAGCTCGATTGCCGTTCGAGGCGAGACCCGCCCGGTGAGCCAGAGCTCGCGCCTCGCCTTGGGGAAGTCGAGCTCGATCCGTTTGGTGATGCGGTTGAAGTGGCCGGCCACGCCTTGGGTCCAGGCAATGTAATCGAGAGGAAAGAGGCAAGCGAAGCGGTCGTCTGCGGCGAGGACGCAAGCCCCTGGCAGGTCGGCGACGATTTCCATCACCGGCTCCTGCGTGCGGTGGAACAGTTCCGCCAGCAAGGCGCTCTCCGTGTAGAACTGAGCATCCGCGTCCACCTGAGCGCCCGCCGCGCGTGCCACGAACTCGGGCCGGCCGGGGACTCCGTCCAAAGCGTCGAGTGCGGCCACGAGACGAACCTGGCGTGTCAGGTTGTACTGGCGGTTCAAACGGAAGGCGCGGCTGACGGAGGGTGGGACACCCATCGTCCTCAACCTCGTCTCGTTCAGGCTCACGAGCTCGTCGGGCTCTTTCATCCAAATGAGATCATCGGCGGTGACCGTGGCGCCGAGCGCCAGGCCCACGGCTCCGAGCGGCAGGAGCTTCGTGCTGAAGCGGCCGCCCGCGTCGTACTGAGCAACGTCCCGGAGCTCCTTGTGAAGCACGGCATTTCTCGTGTAAGGGTCTGCTCGGAGCTTTTGGGCCCAGGACCGCATAGCGGAATTGACGCCGATGATTTCCTTTGCGAATTCCCCGGACGCCACCGCCACTTTTTCCGGATTGGACTTCTCCCGTGCCTTCTCGACATGGCTGCGGTCGCCCAGGTTGTACCCCTCGGCTTTCTCTTTCTCTTCGCTCCCCATCGCTTCGCCGGTCCGCTTGGCGCCGCGACCGATCCGCCCAAAGAGCCGCGCGACGCCGTTACCGATCCCGGAGACCGTTGCGATGGGATTGGTCACCACGTGGACGACGCCTTTACCCACATCCACCACCGAACCGGCGATGGCGCCCGCCGCCACCGCGATTTTGTCCACTTCCTTCAACTGAGCGATGACGCCGATCTCATGGACGCGCAGCGCGGCCAGCGACGTGCCTTCGACCCGGAAGGTGCCGTACTGCGACGTGATCGTGTATGTGTTGAAAACACCGTCGTTGACAACCTTGTCCTCGATCTGGTGGTGCGGCCCCTTCAGCAGCGCGGCATCGAGAAAGTCCTCGGCCTTCAAGACCGGCAGAGTCTCGTACGTCTGATCGCTGGCGGCGGAGACGGCAAGCAGGGCGCCGATGCAGAGTATGAAGCGGCTTGGTTTCATCAGCATCCTCGCTTCCAGAGCGGAACGGCTTCCGATTCTCTCACTGAATCGACAGCCTGACCGTTTGCGATCGCGGCTCAGGAATTCGAGACCTCGGGACGAGAGCCGTAGCAAGCGCGGAGAAGCTCGCGGCTCTCGACGTGCCGGAGACGGCGCCGGCCGCCCGCCTCCTCACGGATCACGCGGACCTCCCGGATCCGGGTGGTGAGGACACGATTGCCGAACTCCAGGTGCAGACCACACGCCGCAACCACGTTGGTCCGGATCACGCTGCCGCCCCAGGTGCATCCCGAGATCGAGATCCGAACCGGCGACAGACCCTGGCGGTCGAACCAACCGCCGCGGACGCTGTAGGTGGCGTCTCCGTGGACGCGGATCGAATAGACGGAGTTCTCCGTGGTCACGAGGACTTCGTCTCCGCTCTTCAAATCCGACTTGCCGACAGACGAAGCGCGGCGGACCTGCCCGAGGATGGCATTCACCGTCCGAAAGAACGCGATCATTCCGTCATTCCAGGATTCTCATCCCAACATCCTTTTGGCCTCCATCCGCGAAGGAGGGGCCCGACGATTGTCCTTCGAGATGACGACTTCCGGCAACCCAATCACCGGACACAAATCGCAAATCGCCCCCCTGCCTACCTCTTCGCCGGCAACGGCCGAGCGCCGCTCCCCGCCCTCGTCCAGGACGACCGCGCGCATCGGACTTCCGGATTCGTTCTTGAGGCACGTCGCGGTCTCTTGCTAGGATCCCGTCAGGAGATCGTGACCATGCCTAAGTTCGTGATCGAGCGAGAGATCCCCGGCCTCGGGCAGCTCTCCGACGCCGACATCCGCGAGATCGCCCGCAAGTCCAACGCCATCCTCGAGAGTATGGGCCCCGCTATCCAATGGCTTCACAGCTACGTCACCGGCGACAAGATGTATTGCGTCTACATCGCCCCGGACGAGCAGACGGTTCGGGAGCACGCGAAAAGGGGAGGCTTTCCCGCCAACCGGGTCTCCGCGGTGCGTCGTCTCGTCGATCCCAACTCTGCGCAATAGAGTCTCCCGTCCGAGCCAGTCCTTCTCAGATCCGAGGGGCGCTCACCGCCTCCCCGACCGCCTGCTCGACCGTCATCTCCCATCCCTCCATCCAGGCGGCCGCTCCGGCCTGGCCGGAGAGCGCCTGCCGGGTGGGCTCCAGGCGGTTCTCCAAGGCGTCCTGCTCTGCGGCCGAGATGCGCGCTCCAAGAGTCTTGCGGAGTGCTGCCGCGGCTCCGGCCAGCCGCAGCGCCCGCTCCGACTGAGACTGCGCCACAGCGGCGCCAGCGAAGGCTTCCAGCACGCGAGCGATGCCTCTCTTGTGACCAAGCTCCTGGAAGAGCCGGATGCTTTCCTCGTAGAACGAGTGGGCCTTGCCGAAATCCTTTTCGTCGCGAGCAAGATTCCCCAGGTCCGCGAGCGAGGCCGCGATTCCCCATCGGTCGTCCAGCTCCCGGAATGAGACGAGGCTCTCCTCATAGAGGGCGCGCGCGGTCGCCAGGTCCCTCTGTTCCCGAGCCACGTCACCCTCATGGTTGAGAGACCACGCCACTCCGCCGCGGTCGCCGAGTTCCCGGAAGATGGACCGGCACTCCTCGTAGAGCGACCGAGACCGGGGATAGTCCCCCTGGACCTTGGCAAGGTTGGCGAGGTTGGACAGCGAGCGCGCGACCGCGGTACGGTCTCCGAGGCTTCTCCACAAGGCCAGGCTTTCCTCGAATGGAGGCCGAGCCGCTTCGAAGTCGCCTCGATCTCGGAGAAGAACCGCGACAGCATTCAGCGAGACGGCCTGACCCGACTGATCCTTGAGCTCCCGCGTGATTTCCAGGCTCTGGCCGACTAAGGAAATCGCGCCGTCGTAGTCTCCCTGCCCCCCCGCCAGGACTCCGGCCGAAAAGAGCGCTCTTGCCCTGGCTTTGGTTCCGGCTCCTGCCGTGCCCAGCGCCAGAAGCTTCGCCAGGCGTTCCCGACCCTCCTTGAAGTATTCGCGGGTCTCCCAGAAACGAAACAGAGCTCCCCCGAGCCGAAGGCCCCAGTCGGAATCGCTCGTGCGAGTCAACCATTCCAGAGCCGCGCGGATGTTCTCGTGCTCCGTCTCCAGACGGTCGAGCCACTCGGTCTCGTCCTGCGCGGTTCCGGAAGCCCCCTCCTCTGCCAGGACGAGGCAATAGGCCGCGTGGGCCCGCCGGGTGGAATGCTCCTCACCGCTCTCCGCGAGGCGCTCCAGCGCGTATTCGCGAATCGTTTCGAGCATCACGAAGCGAGCCTCGCCCTCCGTCTTCTCCAGCTGCTGGACCAGACTCTTGTCCACCATCGAGGCCATACCGTCAAACACGTCGAGGCCCAGATCGCGGCCAGCGTCGCTGGCGGCTTCCGCTGCTTCGAGCGAGCATCCCCCCACGAACACGGAGAGCCTTCGAAAGAGCCTCTGCTCCGCTTCGTTGAGCAGCCCATGGCTCCAGTCCATCGCGGCTCGAAGCGTTTGTTGGCGTTCCGGAAGGTCCCGAGCGCCGCCGGTGAGAAGCCGCAAACGGCTCTCCAGGCGCGTCCGCATCGCGGCGGGAGAAAGGAGCTTGACGCGCGCTGCCGCGAGCTCGATGGCGAGAGGAAGGCCATCGAGGTGAGCACAGATCTCGACGACCGCGGCCGCGTTGTCCCGTGTGAGCTCGAAGTCCGGCTTGACAGCGACGGCTCGTTGGACGAAGAGGGCGATGGCGGGTTGATGCGCCAGCGCCTCGAGGGACGAAACGGAGGAGGGATCGGGAAGAGCCAGTGGAGACACCGGAAACTCGTGCTCGCCGTAGACGTGCATGGCGGCCCGGCTCGTAACGAGGGTCTTCAAGAAGGGCCCGGCTGCCAGCAGCTCCGCTACGATCGAAGCGCCCGCGATCAAGTGTTCGAAGCTGTCCAGGACCAGCAGCATGGGTTCCCGCGGGAGCTCCTGCAGATGCCGCTTGAGAGTCTCGAGCGGCGGCTGCCCGTGAACCTCACGCAGTCCGAGCGTCTGGGCGATGATCGAAGGAATCAACGCCGGATCATTGATCGGCGCCAGCGAGATGAAGAACACGCCCTCCGGAAAGTGACCGGCGACGTCGCCCGCGATTTCCAGGCCGAGGCGCGTCTTGCCGACGCCTGCGGTACCGGTCAAGGTGAGAAGACGAACGTCGGGTCGGAGCAACAGCTCTACCGCCGCCGTGATCTCCTTGCTCCGGCCAATCAGAGGCGTGCGGGGCACGGGCAGTTTGCTCCGGGGTGCTTCGGTCCGATGGACTGGCATGTCCATGAGGCGGTCGCGAAGAGCCGCGATGTCGTGTGATAAGTCGCGCGTCGAGGCGTAACGTCCTTCGGGATCCTTCGCCAGGCATCGTTCGATGGCCCAACACAGTGGAGCGGGAACTTCCGGATTGACAGAGACGATGGGCTCGGGCTCGTCTCGAATGATCGCGACGAGGGTTTCCGTCGGCGAGTCTTTCTGGAAAGCGCGCCGGCCGGTCGCCATCTCGTAGAGGATCGAACCGAAAGAGAACTGGTCGGACCGGAAGTCGACCTTGCGGCCGCTCGCCTGCTCGGGGGACATGTATCCGATAGTGCCGAGAACGACGCCGGAGTCCGTTTCGGCGCCCCCCGATGTGGGCAACGTGCTCACGTCCCGCTGCGCGGCGCTCGCCGGCTTGGCCAGGCCGAAGTCGAGGATTTTGACCAACCCCTCCCCGGAAATCATCAGGTTCTCGGGCTTCAAGTCCCGGTGAACGATGCCGGCCGCGTGCGCCTTCGCCAGGCCCTCGGTGGCCTGCGCGGCGATGAGAAGCATCCTTTTCATCGGTAAGGGACCGGACGCCAGCAGCTCTCGCAGGGTCGTCCCCTCGACCAGCTCCATGCTGATGTAGGAAACGGAATTGGTCTGGCCGACGTCGTGAATCGTCACGATGTTGGGATGGTTCAGAGCGGAGGCCGAACGGGCCTCCTGCTCGAACCGAGCGAGGCGCCCGGGGTCGGCGGCGACCTCCTGCGGGAGCACCTTGATGGCGATCTCCCGCCCGAGTCGGCTGTCGCGCGCCCGATAGACTTCGCCCATTCCCCCGATTCCGAGCGGGGTCAGGGTCTCGTACGGGCCGAGGCGGGTGCCGGGTGGTAGCGTCGTGGGCGGGATCTTACTGTTGAAGGCACGCGCGTAGTCGACCGGGAGGCCGTCATGGACTTGAGGACAATTCAGCGACCGCTCAAAGAACAATACCGAAGCGACCCGGCATCCTCGCGGATCACACTGCGGGCGCGAGGTGGAGAGAGCGGAGCGCCGATCGCCTGCTCAGTGGACATTGGGCGCGCGATGTACGAGGCGCAGGCCCACACTGGAGTGGGAGGGGCCGGCACGGCGGCATGCTCGGGAGACCTGTTGCTCGGCGCGCTGGCTGCGTGCGCCCAGATCACCTGTCAAATGGTCGCGACGGCGATGGGGATCCCGACGGAGAAGATCGAGGTGGCCGTGGACGGGACGCTCGACCTCCGGGGAACGCTCGGAGTCTCGAAGGAGGTCCCCGTCGGCTTCGAGGAGATCCGCCTGCGAGTCGACGTCTCGGCCCCGAGTGCGACATCGGAGCAACTCCAGGCGTTGCGCGAAAAGACCGAGCAGTATTGCGTGGTCATGCAGACCCTGGTCCGGCCGCCGGAGATCCGGACCAACTGGCCCGGGCAGATTTGACGGCGCAACTGGATCCGTCTCATGTCCGAAGCCCGACGCGCCGGACGAGATCGAGAAAACGAGTATCGTCGCGAAGGGGCGCGAGCCTGGGGTCCACGTTGACGTGAATGAGCCAGCTCGAGCGCTCGGCGAGGGCCCGCTCCAGCAGCTCGAAGGCCTCGTCGGTCTCACCGAGGCCGAGGTGAATGATTGCGAGGTCATAGGACGGAACGAAGCGGCGACGCGAGAGATCCCGGAGATCCCCGAGCATCCGGTTCGCGCGTCCCTTGTCTCCGGCGAGGGAGCGCGCATGAGCGAGCGCCGCGACCGGATATGTCGAGTCCGGGGACCGCGCCACCGCCTGTCCCAGCTGATCGATCGCCTCGGCCAGCATGCCTTTCTGTTCGTAGGCCAGACCGCTGAAGAACGGCGACCAGAAATGATTCGACAGAATCGGCTTCGCCGCTGACTCGATCGCATGGTCGTAGTCGCCGGCGAAGTAGTAGTGCCACGCCAGATGCGCATTCATGATGAAGTCGAGCGGGTCGATCGCAACCGCCGCCAGGCTCTCCGCCAGAGACTGCTCGGTCCGCCCCAGCGGAAGCAGGAGATGCGAGTACCAGTGATGTGCGGCAGCGTAGCCGGGGTTCAGGGCGATCGCCCTCTTCATCTCCTGCTCCGCCTGTTCGAAGTTCCAGTCGTAGTGGAAGAGCGCGTAGCCGAGCGACGCGTGCGACTCGGCGGATCGGTCATCCAGCTCCAGAGCCTTTCGCGCGAGCGTGCGCGCCTTCAGGAACGCTTCATTTGGAGGCAGGATCCCCGACTCCCAGCTTCCCAGAGTGATGTAGCAGTCGGCCAGGCCGGAATAGGCGAGGGCGAAGGAGGGGTCCGCGTCGATCGACTTCTGGAAGTACTCCAGGGCGTCGAGAAATCCCTCCTCGGGCCGGCGATTCCACCAGTAGCGCCCCTTTAAATAGAGCTGGTAGGCCTCGGCCTTCGGCGCGTGGGCCGTGACCGGGGCCGCGACCGGCGGTGCGACAAGTGTGGGACGCAAGTGCTCGGCGATCTCGGCCCCGAGCTGCTCCTGCAAGGAAAAGACGTCGTCGAGGGCCCTCTGGTAGGCCTGGCCCCAGATCTGCCTGTCGTCGTGGACGTCGATGAGCTCCGCGGAGACCGAGAGGCGATTGCCGCGGGCAAGAACTCGGCCGGTCAAGACCGCGCGCACGGAAAGCTCCCGCCCGGCTCGGGCCGGATCGACCTCGCGGCCCCGGTAACGGGCGACCGCGCTGCGCGAGATCACGCGCAATCCCGGTAACCGTGAGAATGCTCGCGTCAGGCTCTCCGCAATTCCTTCGCTCAGATACTCCAGCTCCGCGTCGTGCCCCGCGTTCTCGAAGGGCAAAACGGCGAGAGAGTCCATGGCGCCCGCAGAGACCGCCGGCGCGGCAGCTCGAAACGCGCCGGTGACGAGCTCGCGAAGGCCGAAGGCGAGATCGCGCGCTGTCTGGTACCGCTGCTCGGGATTCTTTTCGAGGCAGTGGCGGAGAATCGGGACCGCTTCTACCGGAAAATTTCCGGACGCCTCTCTCAGCGCTGCGGGTTCGTCTCTCAGGACCGCAGCGAAGACTTCCGCAGCCGTGGCCCCCTGGAATGCGCGGCTTCCAGTCAGCATCTCGTAGAGCACGCAGCCGAGAGCGAAGATGTCGGTTCGGGTGTCCACGGGCTCGCCTCGCACCTGCTCGGGTGACATATAGCCGATCGTCCCGAGCACGATCCCTGGCGTCGTGCCGCCGACAGTGGGGGATGCTGTGTCGGCCCGATGGGGTCCCGGGTCGCTGTGGCGGACCAAGCCGAAGTCCAGGATCTTCACGGCCCCGTGGGAGGTCAGGAAGATGTTTTCCGGTTTCACGTCGCGGTGCACGATGCCGCGAGAGTGTGCGGCCGAGAGCCCGTCGGCGACCGCAGCTGCGATCTCGAAGGCTCGCCGGGACGCGAGCGGTCCGCGAGCGAGGGCGGTGCGCAGCGTCTCGCCTTCGAGAAGTTCCGTGACCGAATACGAAACGTTCCCCTCGCGGCCGAAGTCGTGGATCGCCAGAATATTCGGATGCGAGAGCGCGGCGATCGCCCGCGCCTCGCGCTCGAAGCGGGAGAGGGCCTCGTCGTCCCCGTGAAGAGCCTGTGGGAGCACCTTGGTCGCAACATCGCGCAGAAGCCGCGTGTCCCGCGCCCGGTACACCTCGCCCATCCCGCCCACGCCGATGGGCGCGCGAATCTCGTAGGGGCCGAGACGTGTGCCGGCGGTGATCACGAATCACCAGCGTTCACTTCAGCCCTTCCGCGAGATAGAGGTCGGCAAGGGAGCGCGCGTAGCTGAAGAGGATTGTCTTCCCATCCTCGGAGATCGCCTCGGGCGAAAGCAGAGTGATCCCTGCCGGGTCGCCGGGCATGAGCTCTTTCCAGACTTCCCGGCGACCGGTGGCGATGTCGAGGCGGAAGACTCGTGCGGGAAATTCCCTTGTGTCGGCGCGAAGAAAAAGAGACCGGCCGTCGGCGGTCAGCCGCAACGGCCTGTCGCCTGGCGCCGTGCCGGGAATTGGGCGTGAGGGTCCGCCTTCCACAGGAGTGAGGGCCAGCCCCTCCGGAGTCTGGGCCACGAGCAACTTGCCGTCCGGGGAGAGAAGCCTCGCCACGACGCCCTCCGGGGTGACGGGCTTCGCCGCTCCCCCCGCGAGGTCCTGAACAAAGACACGCGACGGGCGCCCCGGCTCGTGGCCGACGAAGAGGATGCGCTTGCCGTCCGGGTGGAAGTCCCCGAATGGGCCGCTGCCATGCTCGATTGAGTCCTTCGGGAACGGCTTCGGCTCTCCGGCTCCCGTCGGAAGCAGCACGATCTGTGTGGGCGTCGAACGGATGAGATCTGTCAGCACCCACTTTCCGTCCGGGGACAGCGCCAGGGCGGCTCCCTCGCCCAGCCGCACCGGCGCCGAGCCGTCCATCTTGCGCAGGTACACGGAGTAGCCCGGACCTCCCGCTTCACCCTGCTCCGTGAAGACGACCGTCTTTCCATCCGCGGACAGGATCGGGTAGTAGGACCACTCCAGACCCGATAGATCGCGCTCCTTCGCCTCTCCGGGAAGGAGACCGAGGAATCCGAGCCTCGCATTGCTCTCGACGAAGAGCACGCGTCCGTCGCGAGAGATGTCTTGCAGCGTCATTCCGGATGGGGTGGTCGCGACCGAACGCTGGCGTCCCGACAGTGTGACGGCGTAGAGGGCGCGGGAGGCACCGGCCTGCGTCGCCGTGAACCAGATCTCGTCGCCGGTGGCCGACCAGGAAACCCCCTGCGCGCTTTCCCATCCCGTCGAAAGAGCCTTCTTCTTTCCTGATCGGTCCATGATCGCGACATTGCCGCGGTCATCGCCGAAGAGCGGGTGGTCGAGGAACGCCACCACGTCCCCCTTCGGAGAGATCCGCGGGTCACTGATCCAGCCGGTCGTCTCGTAAAGGACTTTCCCGACCGGGAACTCCAGCCGGTAACGCCACTGAGGCGCGCGTACGACGGCCATCTCGCTTCCGTCCGGAGACCAGGTCGCGTTCCCCACGTCCTCGAGCAGGTCGCGCGGCGCGCTTCCGGACAGGGGCGATTGGGAGAGCGTGCCAATCGCCGCATATCCCGTCGAGAACTGGAAGATATTCAGAAGGAGCATCTCGCCGTTCTTGGAGACCGACTCGACTCGCCCCGAGGGAAGTGCCAGCCGGAGAGACTCGGGGCTCTCCACGCGCAAGGAATAGAGTTGCGGCTTCTGCGCGCCATCCCAGGAAGCCGCATAGACAATCATCTGCCCGTCCGGAGCGAAGCGGGCGGAGAAGATCGGACCCCGGCCATACGTGAGCCTCTTGAACGAGGGGGGGGCGGCCGGACTCGCCTTCCAGATCATCCGGCCGGCGAAGAGTCCAGCCGCGAGCGCGACGACGAGCGCCGCCACAGCCGCCAGCGACGGGGACCGGCCGCGAACCTTGAGCGACCTCGCCTCGAGGCCTGGAACCGAGAGGCCCGAAAGCGCTTCGAGGGCGAACGCGACGTCGTGCGCCGAGTGGAACCGCTGCTCGGGATTCTTCTCGATGCAGTGCCGTACGATCCGCTCGAGGCCGGGCGAGATGCTCTGGTTCGTGACGGAAAGGTCCGGCGGTTCTTCCCGGAGGATCGCCGACATCGTCTCGGCCGCCGAGTCGCGATGGAACGCTCTCTGGCCCGAGAGCATCTCGTAGAGGATGGCGCCGAAAGAAAAGATATCCGACCGGGCGTCGGCGGACTTGCCCTTGACCTGTTCCGGCGACATGTAGCCGAGCGTCCCGAGCACGACTCCCGGCTCCGTGCCGCCGGTCGCGGTCGGCAGGCTCGTGACCTCGGGCCCCGCCTCGGTATGCGTGAGCTTCGCGAGGCCGAAGTCCAGGATCTTCACGCGCCCGTCTCTGGTGACGAACAGGTTCTCGGGCTTCAGATCCCGATGCACGATCCCCTTCTCGTGCGCGGCCGCCAGGCCGTGCGCGATCTGCAGCGCATAGTCGATCGCCTTGCGCTGCGCCAGCTTCCCGCCCGACAGCGCCGTGCGCAGCGTCTCCCCTTCGAGCAGCTCCGACACGACGTACGGAGCGCCGTCGTGCGTGCCAATGTCATGGACCGCGGTGATGTTGGGATGATTGAGCGCGCCCGCCGCCTGGGCCTCCTGCTCGAAGCGCCGCAGACGATCCGGATCCGTAGAGAAGGAGACGGGCAGCACCTTGATCGCGACGTCGCG
>Ga0070698_100005213_pt1 | contig 14212 bp, 5 predicted proteins | sample KBSK1502metaG_FD_65477 | JGI IMG/M metagenome (GOLD analysis project Ga0070698, IMG submission 65477) | Corn, switchgrass and miscanthus rhizosphere microbial communities from Kellogg Biological Station, Michigan, USA - KBS K1-50-2 metaG | ecosystem: Host-associated > Plants > Roots >...
GTCTGAACTTACGCGATGGGGCGGGAGCCAACTTTGACCCAGCCACTTACGCAGCATTCCGGACTTGGATACTTAGTGCGAACGCGACAAACATGGCTTACATGCTGTCCGCTCAATTGGCGGCGATGGAGCTGAATGTCCTGAATGGCAAGGTCAGTGGCAGCGCGATAGTCTACGCTCCGGGTACTGGCGGCAGCGACTTCAAGAGTGTATGCACTCTTATGGGTCTGGCAAACACTGAACTTGGGCTGCATGGCAGCGTTCTTTCGGGAAGCTCGTTTCGCGCGTATCAGGAGGCACTGAAGAACGCTCTGGATCGTGCAAACAACGACCAGAACTTCGTCCAAGGATCAGCTGGACAGTGCGGTGTGGTAGACGGCACCATTGACTCGAACCTATCGTTTACCTATCCAGCAAACTTCAGCATACCAGCGTGTCCGTAACTGCCCGTTTAAGATCAGCTTGGACGCCAAGAACAAGTGGGTGAGGAGGCAACTCCTCACCCACTCTTTTTTGTAAATAGAGCTTGTTTATTTATAGACGGTAACTATTTGAGAAATACCTGAGTTACCGACGGCATCGTAGGCTCGGCATTGAAGATTATGCGCGCCCGTCGCAGCTTTTTTCGTCGTCCACTTCGTCGTAAAAGGAGATGAATTTGAGGCTGACACCAGAACGCCGTCTGCATAAAGCTCTACTCTAACAACATTTATGTTGTCAGATGCATTCACGTAAACGGGAAGGTTAACTGAGACCTTACTCCCGGTCGTGGGGGACGAAATGGTAATTGACGGAGGCGTAGTGTCGATGATTACATTTTTTACATTGACGGTGATCGATGCAGTCGAAACATTGCCTCGCAAGTCTGTTGCTCGAGCTGAAAACGCGTGAGAGCCGTTTGCAACGAGCCTTGAATCCCATTGAAATGCATAAGGACTTACCCCAGTGCTTCCAATGGCCGCTCCATCCACTGAAAGATCGACAGCAGTCACGCCCGTGTTGTCGCTAGCCGAAATTTGGACCATGAAAACTCCCGAGACATCCATACCATTGCTCGGATATACAAACCCAATGCTTGGCGGAATTGTATCGATTGCGCCACCACCTGCGGCCATACTCACGGCACGCGCGGCGTTTACTCTGCCTGTTCCGTAAATCGGGTCCCATCCGGCTGGGCCTAAATCGTCTGCCGACTGCTTGACGATATTCTGTACCCCATCCCCTGAGAGTTGAGGGTTGACCGTCATAACGAGCGCTGCAACACCTGCTACGATTGGTGCTGAATACGATGTTCCACCTGTGGAAACGTAACCGCCACCCATTTGGGTGCTAAAAGAATCACCCGGTGCAGCCACATCAATGTTTTTCCCGGTGTTGGAGTATGAGTAGATGACATCAAGATGATCTGTTGCACTAACGGTCAAAATATATGGGTTATCCTGAGAATTACTAAAAGTGCTGTAGTTTCCCGCAGAAGAAGTAACCACGCCTCCTTTGCCTTGGAAGTACTGCGCGGCCGAAGTTACAGCAGAACTATCAGAAACTATATAACTGATGTTCGCCACACGGGCACCATGATCGGCGGCCCAAGTCAAACCGCTGGCTATGGAAGAATAAGTGGCATAGCCGCTCATATCCGACACCCGTATAGGCATTATCCGACACGACCAGCATACGGAAGCGACCCCGATGCCGTTATTACTTGCCGCCGCGGCAGTGCCAGCGACGGCAGTCCCGTGGCCTGATACATCCATCGTAGCGGAGTTGTTGTTGTAGGTATTCCAACCGGGAACGATCTTCCCAGCGAGATCCTCATGGTTTGCGTCAACCCCTGTATCCAGGATCGCAATGACGACACTACTGCTTCCTACGGTGGTGGACCACGCTGTGGGTGCTTGGATGCGGCGCAAGTGCCCCTCCCAGTTGGCGAACCATGGATCGTTCGGTAAAACGTCAGCTGGTCGAACAATTTGGTCTAACTCAGCAAACTCAACCTCTGGCCGCTGACTTATTGCTCTTGCGAAGCCTGCCTCGTCAGTCTCTATCGGAAGATCCAACACGAAAACATCAAGCGCCGGGAGTTCATCGGCATCACGCGCACCAAGCGCTGCGACGATCTGTCGCGCATGGTCCAAGCCGATGTTTGACTTAAACTTCACCAGCACTCTGCCAGGGACAAACGACTCTCCTTGACGAGTCACAGGCGTAATGTGCATCCGCCTGTCTTTTTGCGCGCTGACTTGCTGATTTGCGGACGTGACGGTTAGGAGTGCTATAGCAAAGACTAGTATTCCGATACTGACAACTGTTCTCTTCAAGGCTCGTTCTCCTTCTAAAGGTCGGGTCAAGCCCGTTTGCTCGGGTGCTGCGTCAAGGAGGCGAGGGCAAGGAAGCAATAGAGTGCGATAGTCACCTAACACGCGTCGAAGCCACTTCGGCACACAGCCCATAGGTCGCACGCAGGTTGTGGCGAACGGCAAGCTCGCTAAAGCGTTTGGTTTTTGGCGGGATAGTTTAGGAAGAGAAACAGCCAAGGCCGAGCGAACTTGCTGGACCTAAAGCGTGAATTCTCCTGCTTTCGGTAACCCAGCCAGGTCATGCAATATTCTTGACCCCTGTCGGCTTTGCGGCCCTCGTTCACACGAGGTGTGCCTTTATCGTTTCAGGTACTACGTCAAACAGCGGGCGTGATGCGTAGCGCTATCACTTGGAAAGCACGTTAGCAAGCTTCAACAAACACTGTCAAGCGATGTTTATCGCTGATGGTCCAAATAGCAGGATCCTGCTACGAGCTGCCTGCCAAAACCCCAGCTTCCTGCCACGCAAATGGGCATTGATTCCCGTTGCAACAAAGTTGCAATAGGTCAACTATCAGTTCATCGGTTATGGAGCCAGCTCCTCAAAAGATAAAGATCCTCATTATTGACGATCAACTCGTGGTCCGAGAAGGACTGCGGCTCCTCATCGAAAATCGTCCCGGGTTGCACATTGCCGGCATGGTGAGCAATCGGACGGAAGCCCTGGAGATCGTCACGCACCAACAGTTTGATCTCATCATCCTAAACCTTGAACTCGGTGGCACAAGCGCCTTGTCTTTGATTCCTTTGCTGCGGGAAAGCGCTGGCAAAGCACGGTTGTTGGTACTAACCGGTTTACGCGACACCGAAACCCATCGAACAGCCATTCAAATGGGTGCAATGGGCGTCGTGATGAAAGAGGAGGCCGCCGAGTTACTGATAAAGGCGATTGAGAAGGTTTATCAGGGCGAAGTTTGGCTTGACCGCCTCACACTGGGCAATCTCATCTGGGAATTAACGAACCGTGTCAAAGACACAATGGATCCTGAAAAACGGAAGATGTCGACTCTCACAGACAGAGAAAGAGAAGTCATAACACTAATCGCACAGGGCCTTAAGAACAAACAGATTGCCGATCGGCTGTTTATTAGCCCAACAACCGTCACTCATCACCTCAGTTCGATCTATTCCAAGCTAGGTGTCTCCGACCGCCTTGAGCTGGTCGTCTATGCTTTTGCAAACAAGCTTGCGAATCTACCTCGCTGAAATCCATGGCAGGATCCTGCCATACCGCACTACCTAAAAATACTGAGTTACTGCTAGGCAAATCGGCAAGGACCTCCGTTGTCGATCTTTTGTAACATGTTCATAATAAAAAAGTTCTAATTGTCGGCTGAAGACGGCGATTACGAACGCTGGTAGTAAGTACCGAGCAAACTCAAAAACGACCTCAATGCTCAAACTCAAAACTGTGTCGGGCCGTCTCCGTGAATTCTTCCGTGGCCGGCAAACAGCGCTTAACGACCCTTCTGACGGCGGCCCGCGCAATCTGCTGGTTGTTGATGATGAAGAGTCGATCTGCTTCTCGATGCGCGAATACTTCTCTCAACACGGTTACAACGTCGATACCGCTCGAGAGATGGACGAAGCGGAGGGGTTGATTCGAGACACTGACTACAAAGTCATCATTCAGGATCTGCGATTAGGTTTAACTCGACATCCGGACGGCATCGAGATCATCAAGCTCGTTCACAAACGTAACCCCGACACACGCATCGTCGTCCTCACGTCATACGGAACGGAGGAAGTGGAAGAAGAGGCGCGTCGCGCCGGAGCGGACGCGTTCCTGCGCAAGCCAAAACCACTGTCGCACGTCGCGCAGGTAATTCAGGGTTTGATTGAGTCACCCCGGGCACGCACCGTACGCGTATAGGCGACGCCTTCGTTTCGCGGTGGATTTCAGGCCGACGTCAGGACTAGCCCAGATGTCCTGGCGTCTTGGAAGTTAACCGTAAGACTCCCGAAGGTCGGTTCTGAGAGGGCGATCCTCGGGATACACCCGACCGGTGCTTCCAAGGAGGGTTCGGATTGTGTCCGAGCCCTCCATTCTCTTACCCGCCACTGCCAGCACTTACTTGCCTCGTAAAAAATGGACGATTGCTGCTACACAAAATCGGCAGCTTCCTTCGTTGTAGCAAGTAAGCCCGCGAACTTAGACTGCTGCGCCTAATTGACAAACTGAACTTCCTTCTCGTCCGTGCGGGACGAGGCCATCCCAACCGCCCTAGGCCAAACCTCACGGACGACACAGAAAGGCCCCTTCTTCCCGAACCCATCCCTCGCGGATCCGGTTCCTACCAAAGGAGTAATAGAAATGAGGTACAAAACAGCAAGTCCCGACAAAGGCAGTAGTGTCGGTTTAAGAGGACTCCTCTTATTCGCAGGTATTGCCACGCTAGTAGTCTCGTGCCTGGCAGGCTCAGTAACCTTCAGATCGGCCTCTGCCTCGATCTCCTCAACCTTAATGCCCTTCAAGCCCGCATCAGCGGACCTTAGCCAGGTTCGCAATGGCGGCGTAGGCTGCGATCAGACGGTACCAAACTCGTGTGACAACCCGGCTGATTGGGTAAATGGAAATGCCGGCGCATCAAATGCGCATTATCAGGAAGGCCAGTCAATTCCCTATCGCCTGGTCATGCAGAATCTTTCAATTGGCAATCACGCTGTTGTAATCGAGTGGGATGTGAAGCATAGCAGCGCAAACGCGATCGACTTCATCACGCATTACCAACGAGTCAGCGAAAGCATACAGCCCTGCGGTCCGGCGAATCATCCCGAAGACATTGTTCCGAATTGCAATCCCGCAGACTTCACCACATTTGATATTCCGGCGCCGACCGGCGTCAACTCTCCCGTGCCGGGACAACCGGTGAATGCTTTCAATGGCCTACCTGTGGCCCAGCGTCGTATGACTATGTTCAACGGCACTATTAACAGCATGGTTTACACCAATCCCCAGGGAGATCTTTCTCAGGCGACAGCATCAACGCGGATCACCGTTAATTTCACTGCCGCGAATTCAACAGTCGTAATGGCGTGGGGTGGTCACATTGCCAGATCAGTGGACTGGGGTGCCGGTAATTCCGCTTCGGGCATCAGTGGCTCGCCATATCACACACGTCTTATTTCACTCGATGGGAGCGGCGGCAATCAGGATCGATCGCTCTCCGCTGCGGCGGTACAACCACCCGCCGGATGCAGTCTAACGAACGACAATATCGACGTATGCGATCTTCCGGCAATTACGACTCACGCGTTAGCCACAACAGCCGTGGCAGGTCAGACCTACTCCTTCCAGCTGGTGAACAGTGGCGGATCGAACGCGTTCATCAGTAGTTCAGACACAGATCCTTCTGACGGAACAATTTCCGCAAACGTCACAACGAGCGGCGCCGGGTCCTACACGATCACGCTAACAACGTCGAACGCCGGCGGCTCAGAACAGTGCTCGGCCACTGTGAGGGTCCATCAGCCACCCGCAGCCGCAGCCGGCGGCGATCAGGAACAGTGTGAGACGAGTGGGTTCGCGTTTACGATGAATGCCACGACGACGGTTCCGTCCGGCGGAACTCGCACTTGGACCATCGACGCGGCAAACAGTACGACTACCGCGTCAATCGTCAACGCGAGTGACGAAGATCCGGTGATTACTCTCGCCGGTGTTGGAACAGTAAGAGCAGTGCTCACAGTCACCGGTACAGGTTGCAACGATGCTGTCGACACGGTCGACTTGACCGTCTCACCCAAAGCGACAGCCAACGCCGGCGCCGATCAAACCGTCTGCGCGAGCAGTCCAGCAGTAACTCTCAACGGTAGTTTCGGCGGGTCGGCACTAAGCGGATCCTGGAGTGGAGGTACAGGAACATTCAATCCAAACGCGAACACGTTGAATGCCACGTACACGCCTTCCCAGGCTGAGATCAACGCGGGCTCCGTCACGCTCACGTTGACCACCAACGATCCCGCGGGATCGTGTGGTCCAGCGACGGATACAATGACGATTACCGTCAATCCGAATCCATCGGTGGAGATCAGTCTGGCAGATGCGTGCCTTGGCACAGCGCATCTGCATGCCACCGTAACCGGAGGAACCGCACCGTATACATTCTTCTGGAAGAAAAACGGCGCGGATCTAAATAACAACTCCGCGGACCTGACGTTGACTGGTCCAGGCACGTATACCGTCCGCGTCACTGATAACACTTCAACTGCGTGCGGTAGCAACACCGACACGTTCGTTGTTTGCTTCACAGAAGGTCCTTCGGCGTCCGCACCTGGCATTGCACCACCCAACAATGTCAATGCGGCCGTTAAGCCACGATCGGAGGTTTCCGGTTTTCTGGCGAGAATGGCCATGTTGGTTTACACCACCCTGGGCGTGGTGATGTTGTAAAACGTCACTTCGCCCAAGCGGCAAGCGCCGATCGGGGGTACCCGGTCGGCGCTTTGTTATTGATCTGGTTGCGAGATTTACTTGTAAACGGTCACCGGAGCGGAAACTCCGGCGTTCCCTGCGCGATCGTAAGCCTTGCACTGGAGCTCATGTGCTCCGCTTGCTGCTTTCCGCGTATTCCACTTAATCGTGAAGGGCGCGGTCGTCGAAGTCGCTACCAGCACGCCATCGACGTAGAGTTCATTCTTGATCACGTTCGTATTATCAGTGGTTGCAACTTGAACGTTCGTACTCGCACCTGTGAGCTGCTGGCCAAACTGCGGCGATGTAATGCTGACTGATGGCGCGATCGTATCGGCGCCGCCACTGTTGGCTGCTGCGGCAGTTACAGCTCTCGCAGCGTTCACTCGTCCATTTCCATACGTGATGTCCCGCCCAGTTGGTCCTAAGTCGTCGGCAGTCTGTTTGAGAATATTTACGACGTCCGTAGGCGTCAGCGAAGGATTAACTGAAAACATCAAAGCTGCAACACCGGCAACAACCGGCGAAGCGAATGAAGTACCGCCTCCGGCGCCATACTGACCACCGATTAGCGTAGTGGTGTTATTTCCGGGGGCGACCAGATCCAGGTTGTTTCCGTAGTTCGAATAGGAATAAAGGACGTCTTGAGGATCAGTTGCGCCGATGGTCAGGATGTAAGGATCGTCCGGCGCGTTCTCCTGCAAGCCGTTATTTCCGGCAGCCGCAACAACAACGCCGCCCTTACTCTGAAAATACTTGGCTGCCGAAGAGATCGTTTTACTACCAGTGATGTAATAACTGATGTTCGCTACGCGTGCGCCGTGATCTGCGGCCCAGCTTAGTCCACTCGCAATATTCGATGCCGTCGCCATGCCTGACAGGTCAGAGATCCTGACCGGCATAATTGCGCAGTCCCACGCGACAGACGCGACGCCGATACCGTTGTTTGTCGCAGCTCCGACGATTCCTGCCACCGGCGTCCCGTGTCCGTAGATATCGCGAGTGTCGTCGTTGTTGTTGTAGATATTTTTACCGGGAACGAGTTTCGCCGCGAGATCGGGATGTGAAGGTTCCACTCCAGTATCAAGAATCGCAACCGTAACGTTGCGACTGCCGGTCGTTGTCGGCCATGCGTTCGGAGCGTCGATTTTCTCCAGGTACCACGCCGGAAACAGCGGATCGTTGGGGACCGTTTGCTGCGGCGAAAGAACCCAGTCGAGCTCGGCAAACTCAACCTCTGCACGAGACGAAAAGACGTTTGCAAACGCACGCTCACTTGCCGGATCTGGCAGTTCAACAACGTGAACGCCCGCGCCCGGAATCTCGCTCTCATCGCGTGCGCCGAGCGCAGCGATGATCTGCCGCGCATGAAGCGTCTCTATCTTTGCGTTGAACTTAACCAGCAACCTGCCGCGCACAAAGTCTCGCGTTGGTACCTGTCTCTCGGCCTTTACTAGTGAACTGGAAAACGAACTAAACGATACAAACGCAGCTATTAATAATAAGGTACACGTAATCGCACACTTCTTCATTCCACAACTCTTTCTGCCTCCTTTTGCAACAGGCGGCGGCAACGAAAGACACCGGGTCTTCGGTCGGGATATTTAGGTTTGGCTGGAATAACTAGAAAAAGAAGCGTTAGGTATGTCCGTAGGTCTCTGGGCTACCGAACACTTCTCCTGCTTTCGGTAACCCAGCCAGGTCCGGGAGTATTACGGGACCTCCGTAGGCTTTGCGACCCATGCTCGCGCGTGGTGTGCCTTTGTCGTTTCAGGACTATCAAATACCTGCTGACCTCACTATGTGAGCCCTGCAAGGCGAACTTAGCAATGAGGCGCTGGCACTGTCAAGCAGTGCTAATGCCGACCCCGGACCCGTAGCACCTTTCTGCCACATATGCGCGCCAGCGAGCAGTTCGGACGTAGCAGCAAACTGCTTATGCTCGCCTGTGAGCAGTTGTTGTGACTGTTTCTGTACAGATCCCTCGCGTAAGTCATGGCATTGTGTAAGTTACTACCGATCGGCATGATCCTGCCAATCTCTGGCCCGGTGATTGCAACTTTCAGTGCACACGAAACTGTGGTCGCGGAGTTTGTTCTTCCTCTCGCGCGAAGGATTGGGGCCAACGTGCGGAAAGATCCTCATTCCAGGAGTTTTGTCGAAACCAACTAGATAAGTGCCCAGGGGCTTTGGCCGGCGTGTTGTTCTCATCGGGGAGCGCGCTGCCAGGCAATGTTTTTTACCTTCCAACCAGGAGTCTTGATGAGATGATGTCCCCCAACCGCCCGACCTCTCGGATTCGTTCGCTTTCCACCACGACACTTCGTTTAGCAACTCTTCTTCTTGGCCTCGTTGTTCTAACCGCGAGCGTTATGGCGTCGAGCTCTTCTGCCCGGTCAGTGGGCCAGAGACTGTTTGCCGGGTTTGCTGCGTTAGTGGCCGGTCCAGCAGAAGCGAACGTCGCAGCGGCCAACCATTCTTTGTCCGTCGAAGCGGCCCCGCAGACTCCGAGTTCAACGATGGGCAGCGCGCGGCGTGGTCATACTTCCACGCGGTTGTCGGACGGAAAGGTCTTGATTACTGGCGGCGACAATGCGGGTGGCGGTTATCTGAGCATCGCTGAAATGTTTGATCCCGCGACTGGCACATTCTCAGGCGTAGGCTCGATGGCCGCCGGTCGTTCTGATCACGCTGCGGTGAAACTGGCCGATGGAAAGGTTTTGGTTACCGGTGGACTCACCGCGGTTGGAACGACAAATACAACGGAGATTTTTGATCCCGCCACTGGGACGTTTAGCAGTGGTCCAACCATGAGCGTCGCGCGTGCAGGACACAGCGCGACGCTTTTTGCTGATGGACGTGTGTTCATCGCGGGCGGCGATGCAAGCGGCAGTGCCGAGGTTCTTGACTCGGGTAGTTTCAACGCGGTCGGTTCCAACCTGGCCGTTGCTCGTGCAAAGCATTCAGCTGCGTTGCTGATGGATGGTCGAGTGCTGATAGTTGGTGGACGTGACACCAATGGCGTCGATCTGTCATCTATGGAAATCTTCGATCCTGCCGATCAGAGTTTCTCGAGCGCAGGTGATTTGAGGATGGCGCGCGTGCTGCCGCACCTGCGTGTATTGTTTGACGGCAAGGTACAGATTATCGGCGGCAACAACGACGAGTCGATGGAGATTTACGATCCCGCTACGCGGGAGCTCGGTGCATACGCACACGTGTTGCCCGCAACCGATACTTGTACCGGCCTTCGACCTGGCATTCTGGCTTCGCAAACTCGTGCGGCGCTATTTCATAACGGCCAATCCGATGCTCTGCTCGATCGATCCGCTCACACCATCAGCGAACTTCCGGAATCCAATCAGGCGTTGGTTGCCGGTGGTGCGAACAGCAGCGGAGTAGTGCTTGATTCAATTTCCGTTCTGGCCAGCTCTCCTTCGAGCATCACGACCGACAAACTCGACTATGCGCCCGGCGAGACTGTGAACATTTCCGGCCGCGGGTGGCAGCCTGGTGAAACGGTTCGTGTGAAGATTCACGAGGACCCGCACACGCCACAGGAACGGGGGTTCGACATCGTCGCGGATGGTGACGGTAACTTCGTCGGCACTTACCTGGTCCAGGACTATGATCTCAGCATGAAGTTCATTGTCAGCGCGAGAGGTCTAACTTCTGGTTGGAACGCGCAGACGACGTTCACGGATGCGAATAATGATGCGCATGTGGCGCCAGGATGGGCCGCTACGAATTCGACTATTACGTTCAATACGCTCTATCGCGTCACCACCGGCGGAACAGTTCAGCACGTCAGGATTACACTTCCAGTTGGTTACACCGGAATCAGCGTAGCAGCGACGGCCTTCTCGTCAGGAACATGGGGCGCACCTGTGATCAATCAGGTGACCCGGACAGTTGATGTGTCGCTTACTGGCGGCACCGGCCTAACTGCTGCTGCTAACGGATGGGCGCGGATCGATGTGACAGCGACGACGCCACTCGCGAATCAGAGTGGCAATGCTGCTGAGTGGTTGATGCAGACGTTTACTGATACCGCGGGCACAGCAGGTGTGCAGGACGACAACCCACCTGTCCTTATCGGCAATACCACGAACCCATCGGCCACAATCACTTTCGTCGATGGTGGCGGCATCGCTATCTCCAACCCGGTTCTGCAAAACGGCATCGCCGCGACAGTGCGCGTCCGCATTACCTCTGTTGGCAACGGCATCAAGTACACCGATGTCGCCGTTCCCACGTGCTTCAGCAGCCCAACTGCCGTGACTACAACCGTCAGCACGGGCGGCAATGGCGGCTACCTGCCAGTCGTGACCGACGGCTTTATCCGTTTGCCCAGCGGTTCGATCCCGAATAACGGCTTTTTGACCGTGCAGTTTAATACCACGCCCAACTGCACATCCGGCGTGTATACAGTCTCGTCAGATCCTGCGACCAACGCGACAAATCCACCGTCAGGAACCAACCAGTCTGTCTCTACCACAGGTGGATCACTGACCGTTGCCGCGGGGCTCGCCGATCTCTCGATCACCAAAATCGATTCCCCCGATCCAGTTGCGCCTGGCGGAACACTTACCTACACGATCGGCGTCAGCAATGCCGGTCCAGATGACGCAGCGGCAGTCAAAGTCGTGGATACGCTGCCGAGCGGCGTTAGCTTTGTCAGCGCGACAGGCACAAATTGGACCTGCAATCATTTATCTGGCACTGTCACCTGTAATCGTACCGGCGGGAATTTAGCGCCGGGCGCCGCGCCGAACATTACGATCACTGTTACAGCGCCTGCTACCACAGGGACAATCACCAACACGGCGACTGTCTCTTCACCAAACGACAACACGCCGGGGAACAACACAGCGAGCGCGACAACTACGGTTTCGAACGCCAACAACGCGCCAGCGGGTACAAACAACACTGTTACCACGAACGAGGACGTTGCGCACACGTTTACCACCGCTCAGTTTGGCTTTTCCGACCCGAGCGACACGCCGCCCGACGCCTTTCTGGCAGTGAAGATCACAACGCTACCGGCCGACGGCAAGCTCAAGCTCAACGGTGTTGACGTAATAGCCGGCCAATTCGTCTCCGCAGCGGACATCACAGCCGGTAAATTGAAGTTCTTCCCTGACGCCAATGAGAATGGCACTCCTTACACAACCTTCACGTTCCAGGTGCAGGATGACGGTGGCACCGCCAGCGGCGGCGTGGATCTTGATCCAACGCCGAACACGATGACCATCAACGTCACGTCGGTCAATGACGAACCGGCGGGTACCGACAACACGGTTACTACTAATGAGGACACGACCTACACGTTCGCCTCAGCGGATTTTGGTTTTACTGATCCGAATGACACGCCGGCCAACACGCTGGCGGCCGTGAAGATCACGACAGTCGCCACGAACGGCAAATTGAAGCTGAATGGCGTCGACGTGACAGCCGGTCAGTCTGTTTCAGTAGCCGACATTAACGCGAGCAAACTGAAGTTCTTCCCGGATGCGAATGAGAACGGCACTCCGTACGCGACGTTCACTTTCCAGGTGCAAGATAATGGAGGTACTGCGAGTGGTGGCGTCGATCTGGACCAGTCAGCGAACACGATGACTGTCAATGTCAACTCGGTGAATGACGAACCGGCAGGTGCCAACAACAGCGTAACTACGAATGAGGATACAGCCTACACGTTCGCCGCAGCCGAATTCGGTTTCACAGATCCGAACGACACGCCGGCAAATGCGCTCGCGGCCGTGAAGATCACGACCGTTGCTACTGATGGGAAGCTGAAGCTGAACGGCATCGACGTCACCGCCGGCCAGGTAATTCCAGTGGCCGACATCAATGCCGGAAATCTCAAGTTCTTCCCAGATGCTAATGAGAGTGGTTCGCCTTATGCGACGTTCACCTTCCAGGTGCAGGATGATGGCGGAACGGCCAATGGCGGCGTAGACTTGGACCAATCGCCGAACACGATGACCGTGAATGTTATACCGGTCAACGATGCACCAGCAGGTACCGACAACGCAGTAACTACCAATGAAGACACAGCCTACACGTTCGCGGCCGCCGACTTTGGTTTTACCGACCCGAACGATACGCCGGCGAATGCCTTGACGGCAGTAAAGATCACAACCGTTGCCACCGATGGGAAACTGAAATTGAACGGCGTGGATGTAATCGCCGGGCAGTCTGTCCCAGTAGCTGACATCAACACCGGCAAGCTGAAGTTTTTCCCGGACACAAATGAGAGTGGTTCGCCGTATGCCACCTTCACCTTCCAGGTGCAGGACGATGGCGGTACAACAAATGGCGGCGTGGACTTGGACCAGTCAGCTAACACGATGACGCTCAATGTCACCGCTGTTAATGACGAGCCGACAGGCGCCGATAATGCAGCAACGACCAACGAAGATACCGCCTACACCTTCGCCGCAGCCGAGTTTGGTTTCGCGGATCCGAACGACACGCCTGCGAATGCGCTGGCGGCCGTGAAGATTGCAACCGTCGCGACGGATGGCAAGCTGAAGTTGGGCGGCGTTGACGTTACACCGAATCAATTTGTGTCGGTAGCTGCCATTAACGCCGGCAATCTCAAGTTCTTCCCCGATGCCAATGAGAGCAGTTCGCCTTACGCTACGTTCACCTTCCAGGTGCAGGACGATGGCGGTACGGCGAATAGCGGTGTCGATCTCGATCAGTCCGCCAACACGATGACGATCCACGTTACGGCCGTGAACGATGAACCCGCAGGTGCGGACAATTCAGTTACGACTGACGAGGACACCACTTACACCTTCGCAACCGGGGAGTTTGGTTTTACGGATCCGAACGACACGCCGGCGAATACCTTGGCGGCAGTGAAGATCAGCACAGTGGCCACGGATGGCAAGTTAAAGCTGAGCGGCGTAGACGTCGTGCCTGGTCAGTTCATTTCAGTAGCCGACATCACCGCCGGCAATCTCAAGTTCTTCCCCGATGCCAACGAAAATGGCACGCCTTACGCGACGTTCACTTTCCAGGTGCAAGACAACGGCGGTACAGCCAATGGCGGCGTAGACTTGGATCAGTCGGCGAACACGATGACGATCAACGTCAACGCGGTCAACGACACGCCGGATGCGGTGGACGACAGCGCCACGGTGGATGAGGACACCACTAACAACGCCATCAACGTGCTGGCCAACGACACGGACGCCGACAACCTGACAGCGCCATTCAATACTGGTCTGACGGTGATCGCGGTCACGCAGGGCACGCATGGCAGTGTTGCGTTCACGCCAAGTGGAGTGAGCTACACACCAAACGCCAACTACTTCGGCAGTGACAGTTTCACTTACACCATCAGTGACGACGGCAGCAGCAATCCGGGCCACACCGACACGGCTACGGTCAACGTCACCATCAACAACGTCAACGACACGCCTGATGC
>Ga0070698_100005215_pt1 | contig 14211 bp, 17 predicted proteins | sample KBSK1502metaG_FD_65477 | JGI IMG/M metagenome (GOLD analysis project Ga0070698, IMG submission 65477) | Corn, switchgrass and miscanthus rhizosphere microbial communities from Kellogg Biological Station, Michigan, USA - KBS K1-50-2 metaG | ecosystem: Host-associated > Plants > Roots >...
AGGCGGCCCAAGGAGGAAACCATGCGACTCATGATCCGGTCAGTCGCCGCGCTCGCGTTTGCCGCCGGCTTGCCTGCGTTCGGCCAGGACCTGACGATTGTCTCGAAGGTGACGAAGGACGGCAAGCCGGCCGAGACCGCCACCAGTTATCTCTCCCGGGACTACATTCGGAATGCTCAGGGCGACGGGAAGGAGTCCATCTACGACCTGAAGGCCGGCCAGATGACGGTCCTGGATGGCGAGAAGAAGACCTACTACGTCATCACCCGCCAGGACATCGAACAGATGGCGGCAAGGATGAAGGAGCGGATGAACAGCCCGGAGATGAAGAAGGCCCAGGAAAAGATGAACGAGCTCTCGCCCGAGGACCGGAAGAAAATGGAGGACGCCATGGGTGGGATGTTCGATTTCGATGTGCAAAAGATGGGCACGAAGCGCAAAATCGCGGGCTACAACTGCGAGAACTGGAAGATCACCATGGGCCAGTTCTCGAGGACCGAAGAGTGCCTCACCAGCGAGCTGCAGTTTCCGGCTCAGGCGTGGGAGATGTACAAGGGCTTCGCGGAAAGCATGAAGACCATGATGGCCGCCTTCGGTCCGATGGCGAAAGGCGTCGAGAAGATGCAGGAGAAGTTCAAAACCATGCGGGGCTATCCCCTGGCCACAACCACGGAGATCAACGTCATGGGGCACTCGACCACCACCGTGAGCGAGGTGACGGAGGTCAGGCGCGGTCCGATTCCCGCCTCGGTTTGGGAGATCCCGGCCGGATACACGAAGGTCGATAATCCGATGCTGAAGGCCGGGCGTTCCGGCCGCTCTTCGGGGCGTTGACTGCGGAAACGAAGTCGGGAGAACACGGCGACCGGCGTCTGATTCGGTTGTCTACTCCTCGCCGCTGACCGGCCGGCGCCCCGCTTTGATGCGTCCGCGCTGAACCTTCGCTACGAGCCGCCGTTCATGAGCGGCCTTGGTCGGCCTGGTCTTCTTCCGCGGCTTGGGCCGTTTGGCGGCCTCTCGCAGCAGAGCCGCGAAACGGGCCCGAGCCGCCGCGCGATTCTGGGCCTGCGTGCGATGCTCGCGGCTGTCGATGAGAAGCACCCCGCCGGTTGTCATCTTCTTGCCCGCCAACGCGATCAACCGCGCTTTCATATCCTCCGCCAGAGTGGATGCGGCCACATCGAAGCGCAACTCCACCGCCGTGGACACCTTGTTGACGTTCTGGCCCCCGGGACCGGACGCACGCACAAACCGTTCGTCCAGCTCGCTATCCGAAATCGTGATCTGCGGCGTCACGTGAAGCATCCGAGTCCTGGGACCTAGACCCAGCGGAAGCGTTTGACCGCCAACGCGAACGACAGGATGGCCCAGGCTCCGATCACGGCGAGGCCCGCGCCGTGGCCGGCCAGCGTGGCGCCGTCGTTGAAAACCGCGCGCAGCACTCGGAGGTAAGGCGAGAGCGGCAGGAGGAAAACGGCGTTCTGCATCCACCGCGGCGCGCTGTCGAGTCCGAAGTAAACGCCGGAGAGCAGCATCATCGGAAAGAAAACGAGGTTGGAGATCGGGCCGTAGGTCTCGATCGTCGACGCTAAGCTCGACAGAGCGAAGCCCATGGCGAGGAAAGTCGCGGTGCCGAGAACGATCAGACCCGCCAGCAGCAGGTTGGATCCCTGGTTCACGATATGGAAGCCCAATCGCGCCGCGAGCAACAGCAAGACGGTCTGCACCACGACGACGGTGACGCGCTGCAGGATCTGGCCGAGCAGGAAGACCCACTTGGGAAGAGGCGTCACCGCGAGGCGCCGGAACTTGCCCTTCTCGCGGTAGGCGACCGTCACCATGCCGACGGAGAAGAGACCCATCGTGAGCAGATTCAAGCCGATCAACCCCGGCACGAGGAATGCGGCGTAGTTGGCCGAGTGAGCATGGCCGGGGCTCTCGATCACGAGCGGGATGCGATCCGGCTCGGGGGAGCCGTTCAAACGGGCCTGCGCCACCAGGAAGGCCTGGCTCGCCGCCTGCGCCGCCACCTGGCCCTGGACGAGGAGATAGCTGTTGAGCCTTAGGCGATAGCCGTTGCCGACGCTCTCCAGCTGCGCCATCGTTCCGCCCTTGCTCCATCGCTCCTCCGCTTGCGGAGCGGGCAGCGTCGTGATCTTCAAGCGGGACTCCTCGAGGGCCTTCAAGAAAGCGCGATCGCGTTCTGTCTCCCGCGCCGGCGCGACGCGCACCAGCGTCAAGGCCGGCGGGCCGCCGGAGCGGAAGATGACGCCGAACCCGAAGAGCATCAGCAGCGGGAAGAGGAACGTCCAGAACATGGCGCCGCGGTCGCGCGCGTAGAGCCGCCACTCGATGCGGAACTGCTGCCAGAGAAGCCGGAACGGGCTGGGCAAGCTCGAATGATCCATCGTGGTCTCCGTTTTGCCGTTCACTCGCGCAGACTGCGCCCGGTCAGGTGAAGGAAGACGTCCTCGAGCGTGGCCCGGCGTACGTGCACCTGGTTGTACTCGAGGCTTTCGCTCTCGATCGTGGTGAAGACTCGCGGCAGGAGGGTCTTGGGATCCGGGGTCGGAATCTCCCAGACGTCTCCGCGCGCCTCGACGGGAGAGCCGAGCCGGGCAGCGAAGGCAGAGGGGTCGGGCGCGGCCCCGTCGAAGGTGAGCTCGACGACGCTCGGAATCCCCAGGCTCGCGATCAACTCGGCCGGCGTGCCCGAGCGGAGGATCTTGCCGTGATCGAGGATCGCCAGGCGATCGCAGAGCGCCTCGGCCTCGTCCATGTAGTGCGTGGTGAGCATCGTCGTGCGCCCTTCCGTCTTCATCGCGCGCACGACCTCCCACAGGGAACGCCGGCCCTGCGGGTCGAGGCCGGCAGTGGGCTCATCCAGGAAGACCACTTCCGGATCGTTCACGAGCGCCAGCGCCAGCGCCAGCCGCTGAGCCTGCCCGCCGGACAGCGTGACATGGTAGGCGTCCGCCTTGTCCTTCAATTGCACGAGCTCGAGCAGCCCCTCCGTGCCGCGCCGCTTCGGGTAGTAACTGCCAAAGAGGTCGAGCGCCTCGCGGGGCGTGATCTTGTTGTAGAGGCTGGTGGCCTGCAGCTGCACCCCGATCCGGGCTCGAATCTCCGGCGCGTGCTGGCGCCAGTTGAGGCCGCAAATCCCGATCTCTCCGGCATCGGGCACCGTCAAGCCTTCGATCATCTCGAGCGTCGTCGTCTTGCCGGCGCCGTTGGGTCCGAGGAGACCAAACACCTCGCCGGCGGCGACGTCGAGATCCACCCCGGCCACGGCGAGGACCTTGGGAAACTCTTTGCGCAGGCCGCGGACGACAATCTGGCCGGACATCGCGCGAGAGACTATCGCGACCGCGTGAGGCGTGACCGGGGGAGCCGAAGCGCGACGACCGGGCGTGTGGTCCCTCGCTCGGCTGGCTAGTCGCGGCTTGGCCAGGCGGCGTGCCGGAACGCTCGCCTGCCAGCGCTCTCCGTGCGCGCCCACTCTCCCTGCCGAGTCCTGGCGTCCGCGCGTATGAATGCCGCCAGCTGATCGCGGGTCTCGCCTCCGCGAGCCCCGCTCGGCTGAATCTTCATGACATCGGCGCAGGAATCGCACTTCACCGTTCCATCCAACGCAATTTCGGTGGCGTTGGCCCGACCACAATTCCCGCAATTCCACTTGCGGATGACGTACTGCATCATCGCGATGTTTACGGCTTCCTCGGTTTGACAACCTGGCTCTGAGCCGGCGGAGGGGGCGCGCCAAGCGTCGGAAAGATCGGGCAGAAGAACACCGAAACGTGCGAGCAAAGCCAGGAGTCGGTGACTGTGGTCGGCGGCTTCGCCGGCACAACCGGCCCGCGGATAATGATCGCGGCGGCTAACAGAATGGGAGCGATCATTCGCTGAAGCCTCGCGACGCAGTTGTTACCGCCGGTTCGCCACAAAGATACGCCTCGCCGAGAACACGCCATTCGGTGAGTTGGCCCGTCCATTTCTTGATGGGAGCGCTCGCGAGAGCGGTGTTTCCGCCGAGCTGGGCCGTCTTGAATCGGAGAACATACTCCGGCCAAGCCGCGCCCATCGGCCTCTTCACGGGGTCGCCCGGCGGGCCTTCGTAGTAGCGCTCGCTCACAACCCCAAGAGATGAGCAACCCTTGAGCTGGTCTGTGCTCATTGCGACTCGTAGACCGTGCGCGCGCGTCCAGATTTCGGCGTCACGATCGAGATCCGTTTGCGTGCGGGGGTCGCGGTACGTGATGCACCCGGTGATCAGTAAAGACACGACGACCGCGAAGAGCATTCTCTCCATTGAGGCACTCGCTTTCTGCCGAGAACCGGCGGCGGGCAGCTCAATTGTTGGCTGGATTGGATCCGTCGGAGGAGTCGGAGCCACTACGATAGTGCGGTTCGCTGACCCGCGTCCAATCGTTTGTTTCGATGGAACTCAGACCTCCCAGCGACGGAAGCTGGTGCATATCCGCGCGGCCGCTATTGTCCTAAAGAGGTGAGGCGAGGCGGGAAGTGCGCATTCAACGACACGACGGAGAAGCTTCGGCTGCACACGTCTCTCCGAAAGCCTGGATGGAGAGAATCGACGGGCTCGTATTTTGCCAAGGCCAAGAAAAGAGGCCCCTCGTGGGGCCTCGGTCGAACCGAAGGGCTCAGAGGCCGAGTTGGGATTTCCCGGGACGAGAAGATTCTTGAGGTTCTGGCGTCAATTCTCCTTTAGGCGTCGGATTGACTGCTTCGCCGACCTTGTGTCCAGCCGCAGCTCCGGTCACGCCTCCCACGGCAGCTCCCGCGATTGCGCCGACGGGACCGCCCAGGGCTGCCCCGACAACTGCGCCGGTAGCCGCACCGCCAGCGGTTCCCAGTCCCGTACCAACCGGCTGAGAACCCGGCCTTCCTGTCGGATTGACTGCTTCACCGATCTTGTGTCCAGCCGCAGCTCCGGCCACGCCTCCCACGGCAGCCCCCGCGACTGCGCCGACGGGGCCACCTAGAGCTGCCCCGACAACTGCGCCGGTAGCCGCACCGCCAGCGGCCCCCGCTCCGGTACCGACCGGATGAGAACCCGGCTTTCCCGTCAGTTCAACTTTTTCATCCACCATGATGAGCCTCCTTCTGTCTTATGACCATTGCCAAAGAGCCTCGAGTCGCCCGATGACTAATTAAATGACGCTCCGACGCCCGGACAACAGTTGGAAGAGCAACACGATCACCGCGAGCACGACCAGGGCGTGAATGAGGCCGCCACCGACACCAAAGCCAAAACCGAGCGCCCACAGGACGAACAGAACGATCACTATGGTCCACAACATAAGTTCTCCTCTTCTTTCTCCAAATCAGCCTACCGCGCGCCGACCTCGAGCGTTCATCCTTTGATCCTCTCAATGAGTAAGAAATAAACGATCAATCTCGTTGACGAGAGTTTGATGTGACGAGATCCGGCTTGGCCTTGTGTTGCCGGAGGCGCTCTTCGCGACGTCCACGCCAAGCAGATCGCCGAACGGCTTGAGATTCGGCGTGAGCGACGCGATCCGTCCGCCGTTCAGGCGCCGGTTGGCCCACCCGTCCAGGCGCTTTTCAATGCCGGGAGCGAAGGAGTTGTCGACCGTGGAGTGGCAGAAGGCGCACTGGAGACCCATCGAGTAGCTGCCGCCCTTTTCGTTGAATGAACCGGTGACCTCACGACGGCGTTGAGCTTGAGTCCACCCAAACCTCCGTCGGCATACTGCCCGCCCTCTGACGTAGTTTCATGCGGCGGGAGGCGACCAAAACACAGAATTCCCTTGAACTGCAGAGTGGCGAGGCTCGACGTAGGTGACAAATCGAAGGAAGTGTTTAACGATACTCGGCTGAGGAACGCTCTTGCGAACGAGGGTTGAAATGGGGCTGGAAACGCCACTTCGCGCCGCGGCAGCTGCTCTCACGCTGTGCGCGCTCTTGGCGGCCGAAACGGCGCTCGCGCAAAACCCGCAGGCCCTCTTCCCACCCAATGTCATCCTTCCCAATAACAATAATCTTCCGATTGGCGAGGTCGGGGGCCTCGAGGGAAACGCCTATACGGCGCGCGCGTCGGATCCGACGTCCCTGTGGTTCAACCCGGCCGGAATCTCCGGCGCCAACGTGTCGACGGTCAGCGCCAGCACCGGCACCTTCCGCATTCTCACGGTCTCGCCGCAGAAGCTGGAAGGCAACGGCGGGTCCATCGACCAGCTTCCCGCCGCGGTCGGTTTCGTTCTGAAGAAGCCCTTCCACTGGGAAAAGTGGACTTTCGGCTTCGCCGTTGTCCGCACCGCCGCGTGGTCCCAGTTCACGGACGGGGTCGTCGCCACGCTCGATCCGCGCCAGCACATCACGCTGTCTGCCGATACCTCGTTCAATCGGACGACGGTCGCCATCACGATGGGCCATAGCGGCGGCAAGAACTGGCGCTTGGGAGGGGGCCTCCTCCTCGACATTTTGAGCCTGCACAGCGTCCAGGCGCTCACCTTTCGTCAGGAGACCGATACGTATGTCCGAACCTTTGTCGACTCGTACCGCGCCGCCGGAAGCCAGGTCAACCTGCGCTTGGCCCTCGGGGTACAGTCCGACCTCTCGAAGCACGTCAAGTTCGGCGCCGTCCTCCGGACCCCGGGCGTTCGGATCCTGCCGGGCGGCAGCTTCAACATCGACGTCGTCGACCAGCGGGGCGCCCAGTCGGATCAGCTTTCCTTCTTCGACTCCACGAACATCACCTTCAAGTACATCCTCCCGCTCGAGGCCGCCGTCGGCGCCGCCTGGGTCTCCGACGTCGGCGAGATCGAGCTCAACGTCAAGGCGCAGACCGGTCACTCGGTGTACGACGGGTTCTCCAGCACCAAGTCGGTCGTCCGAATCACCGATCCCGGAGACGGGAGTCCGGCCCAGCAGACGTCGACCCCCTTCCCGGGCATCCCCTTCGCGTCCCGCTCGACCGTCAGCATGGCGTTGGGTGGTTTCCTCAACTTGAGCAATGACGGCCTCTGGAAGCTCCACGCCGGCTACGCGAACGACCCTTCACCCGTTGCCAACGCCGACGGCTTCTTCGACCGGGTCAGTCTGAATAGCGTGACGCTCGGCGTCAGCGGCGCCTCGAAGCACATCTCCGGATCGCTCGGCTTGAACTATCAATTCGGGTCCTCGGAGCAGCGGCTGGTCGCCGACCTCGCCGGCACCGAGCTCACTCGGACGAAGGTCAGGATTTCCAACATCGGGATCATCTACTCGGTCTCCTACGTGTTTTGAGACCGCTCCCATCACCCGAATCGAAAAAAGGAAGACCACGATGCGAATGCGGATTTTGGGCAGACAAGAAAAAGAGGCCCCTCGAGGGGCCTCGGTCGAATCGAAGGCGCTTGCGCGCCCCCTCACGGGTTGTTACGCGCGCGCGTAGCTGGACGCCGTCTCGTAGGTCTCCACGTTGGGAGTTCCGACGATAAACGGGGTGAGCTTCGCCAGGACTTGCGGATACGTCGCCGTCCCATAGGTCTCGGCGTTCTTTCGGTTGTCCCAGAGGCTGATGAACTGCGCGCCCTTCGGGTTGACGAGCGTCACTTCCTCCTGGAAACCGTTTTGCTTGCGCAGCATCGGAAGGACTTCCTTCTCGAAGAGGTTGTTGAGCTCGGTCTCTTTGCCGATCTTGATCTGGAAATGAACGTTGCGTGCGAACTGCATGATGCTTCTCCCGGAACCCTTGAACAGGTGGTCTTCATCGGAGAGCCCGAAACGGAGGGCCGGCGTCGACAAGGTACCGAAGACGGCTTGGACCTTTGAAGGAATTCCACACTATCAGAGATCCAGCGCCACAACCGGATACGCGGCACTATATTTATATTGTTCCCTCGAAAACACTGTGCGCATCGTTCCTTCGTTCGTTTGCTCTATAACTGAACAATGACGGCGCGATACCGTCTTGTTTCGTCGACCCGGTGACAGTCTGGGTCGCTGCGCGCGAAGTCTCCCAGAGGGGAGGAGGCGCGCGCCGCGGGAGCGAGAGCGAGGAAGGGATCAGGCGCGCGGTCGAGCCCCTTTGGGCGAGCCGCGAGCCGGTGGCGAAGCCAGATCCCGCCCGAGCGGAAGCGACGTGTTAGCTGTCTCGGCGGGCGAGCTCGGACTTGACTCGCGTGAGCTTCGACGCGAGACGATCCGTCTGGCTGCCGTCGGCGTGATCCGCCGAATGGGGCCGGGCCGGCGCCGGCCGTTGGGATCCTCCGACAAACTCCTGGCTGTCGATGGTCCAGTGGCGAAGAGTCAGACCCGAGGTCGCGTGAACTGGTTGGCCGCTCATGAGGGTGCCTGCTTTCTTCCAGAGACCGGAGGCGGGCACTCAGTTGTGAGCTGGATGGGATCCGTCGTCGGTGCGAGGAGTCACCAGCCTATCACACCAGCGCTGAGCTAAGTCTGTTCGGGAGTCCGTGCCAGCAGCCGCGACGCCTCGCGCCACTCCTGACGGGCGGCCGAGAGCGAAGCGCGAGACTCGCGCAGGGTTTCTTTCCAGGACCGGGCGATGTCCGAGGAGGCGGTCCTTCCACGCGCCAGCAGGTCCAGGCGTTTCGCGTCCACCTCGTGCCAGAGCTCGACCGCACGGTCGAGCGCCTGATGAGCCCGGACCAGACGCGGCCGGACCGTCTCCGCTAGACCAGCCGGAACTTCGTCGAGGCGGGCCTCCGCCTTCTCGAGCTTCATGCGCAGGAGCGACTTCTCGATTACGGGTTTCGGTGTCTTCCTCAGGTCGCGAGCCAGGCCGGCGAATCTCAAAACCGCGATGAGCCACTTCGTGGGATCCCACTGATACCAGCGCACGCCGTTGCGGAAGTCCGAAGGGAACTTGTGGTGAAAGTTGTGGTACCCCTCCCCGTTGGTGATGAAGGCGAGCAACCCGTTATCCCGAGCGGAGTTCTCCTCCGTGTAGGGCCGGGTGCCCCACAGATGTGCCGCCGAATTGACCAGGAAGGTCGTGTGGTGGATCACGACGATGCGCAGAAAGCCTCCCCACAGAAGTCCGCCGAGAGGCCGGCCCAACAGCGCTCCGACGAGTGTAGGCAATCCGAGGCCCACGACGAGGCCGATCCAGTTGTTCAGACGGAATTGCCAGAGGACGAGACGGTTGGCCTTCAGGTCGGGAACATTGTCGTAGGAAAGGACGACAGGCTCCTTGTAGAAGAGCCACAGGATGTGGGCCCACAGCCCCCCGCGCTTGATGCTATACGGGTCCCAGTCCTTGTCCACGTGCCGGTGATGATCCCGGTGATCCGAAGACCATTTGAGAGCCGAGTTCTGCAGAGCCATGGATCCGAAGAACAGGTAGAACGCCTGCAGAGCCGGATGACTCACGTACGCCTTGTGGGCAAAGCAGCGGTGGTAGCCCGCCGTCACCGAGAAGCTCACCAGCCCGAAGAGCAGGAAGAAGAGCGTCGGCTCCCACCAGCGAATCCCGTAGGCGATCGTGTAGGCCGCCGTGCCCAGGACACCGATGACCGGCGTCAAGGAAAGAAACAAGATGTTCACCCAGTCTTTTTGCCGCTCGCGCGCGATCTCGCCGGCCGGCGCGGCCGGAACGAAGGCTCTCCGGATCACGAGCCGCCCGCCGCAGCCTGGACCGCGGGGAGCAGAGTCGTCAGGCCGAAGGCGCTCTTGTGCCGCGAGGAGTTGATGAAGAACGTCGGCGCGCAAAGGACGCCACGCCGAACACCGGCTTTCCGCCCAGCGCGGACCTTTGCCAGGTGAACGTGCTCTTTCATCTCGCGTCGAAACCGGCGGAGGTCGAGGCCGAGCTCCTTGGCGCACCTCGCGAGGTTAAACTCGTCCGACGCACATTCGTTCTCGAACATGCGATCGTGCATCTCCCAGAACTTACCCTGAGATGATGCGCACTCCACCGCCTCGGCGGCCGCCTCGGAATTCGCAAACTCCCGAGGCTCAGGAAAGCAGCGAAAGACATATCGCAGCCGGCTGCCCATTTTTTTCTGGATCTTCTTGATCGTCCGATAAGTCCGAGTGCAGTCCGGATTCGAGAAATCTCCGTATCCGATCAGCGTGACTTTGGCTAGCGGCGATCCCCGGACGTGATCCGCCGGGGATACCGGCACCTCGCGCTTCCGCGCTCGACTCGTTTTCATCATTTCCTGTCCTCAATCAACGGGGCCAGTCGGAGAATCCTGGGCAAAGGCTTTGATTCCATAGCCCTCAAGGTCCCGGAGAGAGAGCATGTGCGCTTGGCTGGCGCAGGTCCAATCGTTTGTTCCGATACAATTGAGACCGTTCAACGATCAGAGAGGTCCGCTTGGAGCTTCGCCATCTTCGCTATTTCGTCGCGGTCGCGGAAGAGCTTCATTTCGGACACGCGGCCAGCCGGCTGAACACCTCCCAGTCTTCCTTGAGCCAGCAGATTAAGAACCTCGAGACCGAGCTCAAGGTGGATCTGCTTGCCCGGACCAGGCGGCATGTCGAGTTGACGCCCGCGGGCCGGAGGTTCCTCCAGGAGGCGCATGACATTCTGGCCGCGGCCGAGCGCGCCGCCGGTCTCGCGAGGGAGACGGCGCGGGGCGAGGCTCGTAAGCTCGTCATCGGAATCTCCCCCGATACCGACTGGCTGCTTCTGGGCAAGACGCTCCGCCTCTGGGCGGAGCACGTTCCTTCCGTCGACGTCCTCTTTCAGAATCTGACCCCGGAGGCCCAGGTCGACGCTCTTCGCGAAGGCCGGATCGACATCGGGTTCGTCGGCCTTCCCTTGGAGGCGGAAGGCCTGGTCACCGAAACGACTGGCCGGGTACGGCTGATGGTCGCGCTTCCCGCAAAACACCCGATGGCTCGCAGCGAGGCTGTCAAGCTCGAGGAGCTGGCGAAGGAGGCGTATACGCTCTGGCCGCGGCATCTCTCATCAGGTTCTTACGACCACTTGATCGCGATCTTTCAGAGGGCCGGTTTTGGGCCGCCAGTCACAATGGAAGGGGGGCTTCCCTCGACCCGCACCATCCTGGGCATGATTGAAGCCGGTTTGACGATCGCTCTCGTCGATCCGGTATTGCAACAGATGTCCACATCGGGAGTCGTCTTCCGTCCGCTCGCGGGCAGCGGCGTCTTCACCGAAACGGGGGTCCTTTATCGACGCGCCGATGCGTCACCGATCCTGGCATCCTTCCTTCAGCAATTGAGAACAACGCCTCACCAACGCCCAGGTTCCGTTGCAGATGCTTCCATCCCCAAACCCAAAAAAGCCCCGCGCCGGCGCGCAGCCCCTCGGCGGGCGAAAGGAAGCCGCTAAGTTGCGAGCGCGGCAGGGAGACGCACCTCCTGGGGGTAGATGTCATCCTTTGATCCTCTCAGTGGAACGAAACACCGATCAAACGTCGCAGCAGCGTTCGCGTATAGTCGGGCAAATTGGAGGTTGGGCTGAGTCGGCGCACTCACCGCTGCGCTACCGGTCGGCTCCAGGAGTTCCAGAGTAAGGAGGCCGTCGTGTCCGTAGTCGCTTGGATCATCCTTGGTCTCATCTCGGGTTTCATCGGCAGCAAGATCGTCAACAAGAGGGGAGAAGGCATCGCGCTGGACATCGTTCTTGGCATCGTTGGCGCAGTCGTCGGTGGCTGGCTCTTCACTACGTTTGGAAAAGTGACCCACGTGCATCCGGTGCCGGGCGTCACTGGGCTCAACATCGAGAGCGTGTTCGTCGCCGTCGTCGGCGCAGTCGTCCTGCTCATCGTGTACCACGCGATTAGTCGTCGCTGATTCTCATCAATCAAGCCGCAGGAAGCTCGACCGGCTGCTGAAAAGCTAAAGCTCTCTCTGAGGAGGCGGCGCGCCGACTCAGAAGCCGTTCGCTCGAAACTCCTCGCGGTACAAAAGCTCTTCCGGCCTGACGACTACGTCGTCGGGGGCGGCTGACCTGCGCATGCCAACCGTTTCTTCCGATACAATTGAGACGGCCCAACGATCAGAGAGGTCGCCTTTGGAGCTTCGGCATCTTCGCTATTTCGTCGCGGTCGCGGAAGAGCTTCACTTTGGACACGCGGCCAGCCGGCTCCACCTCTCCCAGTCTTCTTTGAGCGAGCAGGTGAGAAACCTCGAGTCCGAGCTCAAGGTGACTCTTCTAACTCGCACCCGGCGACAGGTCGAGCTGACGACCGCCGGCCGGAGGTTTCTCCAGGAGGCGCGCGCCATTCTGGCGGCGGCCGAGCGTGCGACGGGTCGCGCGAGGGAGGCGGAGCGCGACGAAGCCCGCAAGCTCGTCATCGGGATCTCCCCCGACACGGACTGGCTCCTCCTCGGCAAGACTCTCCGTCTCTTTGCGGAGCACGATTCTTCCGTCGAGGTCTTCTTTCAGAACCTGACCCCGCAAGAGCAGGTCGAGGCGCTCCGCGGCGGGCGAATCGACATCGGCTTTGTCGGGCTTCCCCTGGAAGCAGAGGGACTGGTCGCGGAAACGACGGGCCGGGTGCGGCTCGTGGTCGCGCTCCCCGCGAGACACCCCATGGCTCGCCAGGACGCCGTCCGTCTCGAGGCGCTCTCGAATGAAGCCTACACACTCTGGCCCCGGCATCTCTCCTCGGGCACTTACGACCATCTGATCGCGGTCTTTCGGAGGGCCGGGTTCGGGCCGCCCATCACGATGGAAGGAGGGCTTCCGTCCGTCCGAACCATTCTGGGAATGATCGAGGCCGGTCTGACGATCGCTCTGGTCGATCCGATCCTTCAACAGATGTCCACGGCGGGAGTCGTCTTCCGGCGGCTGGCCGGCCCGGGCGTCTTCACCGAAACGGGAGTCATTTATCGACGGGACGATTCGTCGCCGATCCTCGCATCCTTCCTCAACGAATTGCGGAGAACGCGTCACAGGCCCGCCGAAGCCGGCCCGAGAGAGAAAAAAGCCCCTGGGCGGCGCGGGGCCGCCCAAGGGGCGAAAGGACGCGGTTAGTTTCTTTGGCGCAGCTCCGTTCGCGGGTTCACTGCCGGTTCGTCGAGAAGGTTCAGGTCGTGAGCAAAGATGGGGAGCCGGGCCCGCTCCCGTCGCAGGCTCTTCTCCGCCGAGTACGCGCCGGCCGATTCCCGTTCCTCGGACTGTTTCAAGATGTGGTTTTCAGGAGCCAAAAGAGTACCGCGTTCCCGCTGCCGGATTTCATCGTTTGATCCTTTCACTCTAGAAGGAATAAACGATCAGGAACTCACTGGCGTCTGCCCGCAGGTCCGTTCTACGGATTGTTTCCAGCGAGCGGCTGCTGTCACGCGAGGAGCTGTTCCTTGTCGAGCTCCACCTCACATTGGCAGCCCCCATCCGCCCTCCGCTGACAGGCCGAGCGCCGAAGCAACGAGATGTGGTAGAGTGTCGTCGTTCTCGATTCGCTCGCCTTTGCCAGATCCGTTCTGACGAATCCCGATCGAAAATAGTCACGAGAATGCGCAGAGCCGCGCCGGCGGTGTCTTCGCCCATTTTTTTGCCCGGCACGAAGGATGGATCTGATGAAGCTTTACGTAGGTAATCTCCCGTACGACATCTCCGATGATCAGCTCAACGAGATGTTCACCAAGTTTGGCACGCCGGATTCGGCCAAGGTCATCACGGACCGCGACACCGGCCGTTCCAAGGGGTTCGGATTCGTCGAGTTCAGCAATGGGGACCAGGCCAAACAGGCTCTGTCCTTGAACGGCACCGATTTCGGCGGCCGGTCGCTGACCGTCAACGAGGCACGGCCCAAGAACGACAACGGCGGGCGCTCCCGCTACTGATCGTTCTCTCTCCATGCATTCTCGAGGCGGGGCTTCCCCCGCCTCTTTTTTTGCCTCCGCCGCCGAGACGTTTCTCTCTTTCCCACGGCAGCTCTAATCCGGCGTTTTTTCGAGCTTGCGGAGATTCGCCAGCGCGTCCGAGTTCTGCGGATCGACCTCGAGAGACTTGCGGTAGTAGATCTGAGCCAGCGTCTTCTGTCCTGCCGCGAGATATCCCTTGGCGAGGCTGGCCCAGACACTGCCGGACTGGGGAAACTGCGACGTGTTGAGGCGCAACACGGCGATCGCGCCATCGGCGTCGCCTTTTTCGAGAAGCTCGTGTCCGAACGCGTTCAACGAGCCCTCACCGAAATCGTACGCTCCCCTGCCGTAATAGCGGTCCCGAAGCTCGCGGTATCGCGCGAGAGCCGCAGTCACTCCCGACCGCCGGTACGCCTCGCCCAGCTCTTCTTCGAGCGTCGCCGG
>Ga0070698_100005216_pt1 | contig 14211 bp, 11 predicted proteins | sample KBSK1502metaG_FD_65477 | JGI IMG/M metagenome (GOLD analysis project Ga0070698, IMG submission 65477) | Corn, switchgrass and miscanthus rhizosphere microbial communities from Kellogg Biological Station, Michigan, USA - KBS K1-50-2 metaG | ecosystem: Host-associated > Plants > Roots >...
CTCGAAATTCTCCATCACCGCCTTGTGATCAGGTCAGTGACCGAGGCAGGTCTTATGGTCTGCCTGTCAGCCATAATTTTCGCAGGCCTGTGATACAGCCATATTGTAGAACAATATGTTCCTGCATGAGTTGCCCATTCTGGTACAGACTTCCCAGCTCAGATTGAGGTTGTAGGGAGTAAAGCAATCTCAATCCCTGACCTGCGGGCGTGTCTGTACTTAAGATCTTAAGAATATATTGTTTTCCTGCCGAGTGCCAATCCGGATCAAAGTGTAGCTCATGCCAGGTCTCTGAGAGAATCAAATCATTTGTAACGGATACATCTAACAAATTTTGGTTGGTCGATGGGTCTTCCAGAATGAATCGGGTCGTCGTATTATTTTCAGCCGTGGAGGGAGTCAACAATACACGCAGTTCTGACAATCCATTACAGGCCACTTGCACATCCTGGGTAACTAAAACTTCATTGGAAATGGGTTCTGAAAGATGGGTCTCAGGTAAGAAATCCTTGTAAAGGGGCTGATAGCATAACCCTGTTTGATAATATGTAGTTCCGCATGGCACATAAAATGCCAACATGATCCCCAAAATATTTAGCGATAAGGCGATGGAGAGAAAGACTACGATCCAGTTGGGTGAGAGTATGGCTTCCTTCCTCAGCCATGGAATGCTGGATAATGCCAGAAAAAGCGGCAGGACCAAAGGGATAAAATATCGACCCTGTACGCCCAAAACTTCGTCTGCGCCAACAGGTGTAAAAGTGACGTAAAGGGACAGAATCGTAGCGACGTAACATGCCACAAATGTGAGAATGAAGGCAATACGGAACTTCTTGTTATCCGGATGAGGGGCAGAGTCGATCAGGACGGCGGAACCCAGGCTCAGGAGGAAGAAAAAAGAGGCGAGTTGTGGCGGAGTCCAGTAATAGTAGCCGTATCCATTGATCCATCCCTGAAAGTAAACCGATCCGTTCGTGATGAGATCCCTGGTAATGGTTTGAAGAAAGACAAATGGAGCGCCCAGTATATGGCGTAGTTGGGCTGTGAGGTTGGCGTCGTTTGCCAATAAAGGGGCTAGGTTCCTTGATGTAACCAAATTCCAGCCTGCAATTTCCACAGCAAAGAGAAGCACGGTCATGGCAAGCAGGAAAGGATACGTTCCATTTTTTGTAAATCGCGCCGGCGGAATCAGCAGAAATGGGAGCAGGATAAGCGGCACAAGATTGAGCTTGGCCAAAAAAAGTAGAAAAACAAGAAGGACCAAAACTCCACATTCCCTCCAGTTGATCTCTTTAGCATCTGTCAGCTTTAGGCATCCGGCAATAAATAGAAACCCCAGACCATTGGAGATCGCATCCGGACTGATGGTGCTGGCTTGAAACAGCGCCATGGGAGTCACAGCCAGAACCAGCAGTATCCATTTTCCAAAAGGTATCAGGCGGATCGCCAGCCATACCAGAATCAGATAACTTAATAAACTGGCGAAGCGGCACACATGGAGTATGGTTATGGCAGGCAGGTGTGCTGGACGGCCAAAATAGCGCATGAAAAACGCTTGAGGCAGCAGGAGCGCGGGCGAATAGACAGACTTGGTGTCTATGTCACGGCTTACAGAGCCAGATTGATACAGGCTTGCATCGTAATACTCCTGCCGAAAATCCCTATCAATGATGCCAGAGACACGCTGTCTGTAGGAAAAGTCTCGAAATATTTTGGGGTATTTCATTTCCTGTGCGGGGATCTGCCCAGGTATGAAAGAGAATGCGGACATTTCCCAAACACGGACAAGATGATCTTCTTCATCGTATCCCGCGCCGGGTGGGATCAACAGCAGCATGGGAATGCCGAACGTTAACAATATAGTGAAGAGGAGAATCTCAATCCCTGAAATACGTACATTATTCACCATGCTTCTCAATCGTGTGTATGTCATGGGCATCCTGCAATGGGCAGTATAGCTCGATTTTTTTGAGATCAACAACTTGTCTACTGAAAGGCAGCGAATATTCTACAAAGGTGTGGAGAGAGGTTGTGTTGGTATAGAGTGAAGATCGATCTCGATTGCAGCGATCATAAATTGAACCCCGAGTAAAACGGACAGTGTTGGAAGGACAACTGTTCCTGAAGGAGGGGAGATATCCCGCATGGCATAGTATAACCACCTCGTGATGCCAAAGATAAAACCAAAGAGCAGCAGAGGTAAACCTGTAAATATATAGATTGACGTCATCGATGTCATTTTGTTTTCTTCGAGATGAAATGTCAGGCGCTATAAGCCCTCATAGTCGCTTCGTGATCAGACGATGCCGATATTGTTTGTCGCGAATCAGAAACCATTATCCACAAAAAGAGCAGTGAATGCAAAAAGGTTGGCAAGGATGTGAGCAGGAACAACAGCCCGCAAGTTCCCGTTTGAGCGTGCAACCCATGTCCAGATCAAGCCCAGTCCATACGCGCCTCCCACCAGAGCAGCGAATCCATCTTTGTATAGGATGCCCCTTGCAAACCATAGAGAGATGTGCCATGCGCCAAATAAAAGCCAGGATAAGAAAAACCCGATGCGTGCGTCATTGGGATATTCAAGGAGATACAAACCTCTCCAGTATAGTTCTTCGATGGTGCCATTCAGGATCACCATGACTATCAGCAATATGGCGGCAGACAGGGTTAGCTTTGCAACGTTGGGCAGGAACGAAACAAAGAACACACCGAAAGCAGGGATGAACGCGGCAAGACCGATCCATCTGGCATACTTGTTATCCCTTTGACGAATCCACATTTCTCTGAAGTAATTCCAATCCGAGCCGGAGACCAGCCAGGCAGTGATGAGACAATATGCCCAGTAGCCCAGAAAGCCAGTCACATAACCCCATTTGGGACCGAGGGATGCAGTGGTCAGTTGGAACAAGCCGAAGGTAACAGGGAGCATAAGCAGGGATGAAACGAGCAGGGTGCGTTTTTTGTTTGTCATGATGTTTCCTTCGTTGTTGTGTGTTGTTGCGAGCACAGCCTTTCTCCTATATCCGTAAGACTGATGGATGAAACACGGATGGAATAAAAAAGTGTCAGTCACCTTTGCGAAGCGCGTGACTGTCACTTGGATTTCTCAGTGTGCAAGTCGGATTGACAATCCGACCTATCTTTTGAGTGTGCGCTATTTTACGCCATGCGGAGTTAAATCTTTCCCGAACTTTTCCCTCATCATCGTTTCGTAATCGGACCATTGGCCTGATACGTAATCGCGATTCAGTTGGTCGAGTAGTCCTGCATGATCTTCGCAGGACGTATCGAGACCAAGGACTTATCTTTTCAAGGTGCGATACTTCACGCGCTGCGGAGTCAGATCCTTGCCGAATTTATCCATCATCATTGTTTCGTAATCAGACCAGTTGCCGACGTACATCCTGGCAATCGACTCGCCTTCGAAGGCGATGATGTGGGTGCAGATACGGTCAAGGAACCAGCGATCATGGCTGACGACAATGGCAGTACCTGCAAATTCTTCGAGGGCTTCTTCAAGAGCGCGCAAGGTGTTCACATCCAGATCGTTGGTGGGTTCGTCGAGCATTAAAACATTCGCGCCTTCAGTCAATGTTTTTGCGAGATGGACTCGGTTGCGTTCGCCGCCAGATAAAACGCCGACCTTCTTTTGCTGATCTGTGCCCATAAAGTTAAAAGATGAACAATAGGCACGCGCGTTGATCTTGCGGTTGCCAAGTTCCAAAAAGTCTGCGCCCTGCGAGATCTCTTCGTAGACAGTTTTATCAGAGTCAAGTGTGCGCGACTGGTCCGCATATGCCAGTTTCACAGTCTCGCCAATTTTGATGGAACCGCTATCTGGCGTCTCCTGGCCGGTGATCATCCTGAGCAGCGTCGTCTTGCCTGCACCGTTGGGGCCAATGATCCCGACGATACTGCCCGGGAGAACGGAAGCAGAAAAGGAGTCGAGGATGAGGCGGTCTTCTCCTGTCCCGTTGGGGCTGGCGTAGGATTTCGTTACCTTGTCAAATTCAAGGACCAGGTCACCCAGGCGCGGTCCGGGTGGGATGTAAATTTCCAGTTCTTCGCGGCGCGCTTCGGCTTCCTTGTTCAATAATTTTTCATAGGCACTGACGCGCGCCTGTCCCTTGGATTGTCGCGCCTTGGGCGACATACGGATCCATTCGAGTTCGCGTTCGAGAGTCTTCTGGCGTTTCGATTCGGATTTCTCTTCGACGCGGACTCGTTCCTGCTTTTGTTCGAGCCAGGCGGAGTAGTTGCCTTTATAGGGAATTCCAAAACCGCGGTCAAGTTCGAGGATCCAGCCCGCCACGTTATCGAGAAAATACCGGTCATGCGTCACGGCGATGACGGTGCCTTTGTAATCGCGCAGGTGATGTTCGAGCCACGCCACAGACTCAGCGTCGAGGTGGTTGGTGGGTTCGTCCAGCAGGAGAATGTCTGGTTCGGTAAGAAGGAGTCGGGTGAGTGCGACACGGCGTTTTTCTCCGCCCGATAAAATGTTGATAGGCATATCCGCAGGCGGACAACGCAAGGCTTCCATGGCAACTTCGAGATGGCTGTCGAGGTTCCAGGCATCGTGCTTATCGAGCTGTTCCTGCAGTTTGGCTTGCTCGGCGACGAGTGCGTCGAAATCAGCATCTGGTTCGGCGAATTTGGCATTGACATCATCGAAACGCGCCAACATTTCTACGATGGGTTGCACCGCCTCTTTGACCACACTCATGACTGTTCCCATTTCGTCCAGCTTTGGTTCCTGCTCGAGCAGACCGACGCTGTAGCCCTTGGCCATAAAGATCTCGCCGATGTAGTCCTGATCCACGCCCGCAATGATACGCAGCAACGTGGACTTGCCCGCGCCGTTGAGACCCAGCACGCCAATCTTGGCACCATAATAGAAACCGAGCGAAATATCGCGCAGGATCTGTTTGTTAGTAGCAGGGATGATACGCCCCACTTTGTTCATGGAGTAAATTACAAGTGATTCATTTGACATAGTGGGAGTGATTTTATCAGAGAGTAGGGAATAGAGAATGGAGAATAGTAAAAGAGGTAAGATAGTGGAAAGGTCTTTTTTACAGCAAGGAGTTTGAGATGAATATCTATGAAATTGAACAAGCAATTACAGAACTCTCTCCAAACGAATTGGCCCGTTTTCGCCAGTGGTTTGAAGAAAAGGTAGCACTCCCATATGATATGACCGAGTTTGATGCGCTAATTAAACAGGCCCGCAACCAGGCAAAGGAAGCGGGGCTGAAACAAACCAACCATCATCCGTCGTCGCAAAGGCACGTGGTCATAAATGAAAGACACAACTCATGACCACCATTGACCAACTCAACGCCCGCGGACAAGGATTCCTGCCAGGCCTGATCGGCATTGAATTTATCAGCATCGAGCCCGGACGGTTGACAAGCCGCCTCGCGCTGCGCCCTGAACTGCTCGCCCCAAATGGATACCTGCACGCCGCCACTGTCATTGCCCTGGCAGATACGACTTGTGGTTATGGGACAATTGCCGATCTCCCCAGCGGGGCACAGAATTTCACCACCATAGAGTTAAAGAGCAATTTTTTGAACACCACACGCGAGGGTAGCATTGCCTGCGTCGCAACACGAGTACACAATGGCCGAACGACTCAGGTGTGGGATGCCCAGGTGATGGATGAAGCCAGGGATAAAACGATCGCCTTATTCAGGTGTACGCAACTGATCCTCTATCCAAGCCCAAAATGATGAATAAAGGGAACGTCTCTAGCCACTGAGACCTAGTATGCTGAGCGTCAGGTGGAACCATAATGGAAACTGAATGGCGCTAGCGGGTCGCGCGGGATTTGTTCGGCGCACTCTGCAGGAAGCGTGCCACGCGGTTTCGGAAGTAGATCAATTGGTTAGCAGATTTGCGTTGGTTTTACGAATCCTTCTTGTTCTTGGTGAGAATGTGTGTTATTGAATGTCTGTTAGTGCAAGTACCAATAGCGAAGAACCAAGTCAGGGAATCCCTTAACGCTACTGTTGCAGGCAAATTTACGCAAGGGCTTGACTTTTGCCTGGAAACTTATATAATAATATTTAGCTTCCATTCATCACGGCATTAATATATCCAGGTGGAATTGCTACTGCCCACAACTCAATCCAATTTGACGCTGATGTTCTAAAAGTGGGCCAGGTCGGACATATTGCAAAATCTATCCTCAACCGGATAGAGTCCCGTATTCACCATCAACATTGTTAGAGGAGGGCACCATGAATAAGAAGTTGATTCTTAGCTGGTTGAGTCTCATAGCCTTGATTGCTACGAGCGCGTATGTTCCTCGGACGGCTGCGAGTTTGGACACCTCAACGAATAGTAGTACCGACTCGTCAGGGTTGAGCGAGCAATCGAGTCAATTCACACCAGAGATGGGACGCGTAGTTTTAGCAGATTCGGATGATCCAGATGATCGAGATGATTCGGATGATCCAGATGATCCAGATGGCTCTCCAACACCAGAACCTCCTCTTGACTCTGCACCTGTAACTCCCTCGATCCCCACGCAGAGCAAGCCTACTATTTTAGATCAGAGTAACTGGTCGCCTCCGCAGCCTCTGCAACCAATCCTCGGCTATACCTTTCCGTCAGGCACATCAGATGTGACGATTCCTGTGAGGGCAGCAGCATTTGTAGATATCACACCCGATCCCTCCGAGCAGTTTACGCCAGTTGGCATGGTGGAGATCGGTGCTAATCCCGAGACAGAAACCGAATCTCAACTCTACCTGGTGAGCATCGACCTTACCTCAAGAGAGACAAGGGTCAGAGGCCAGCTCGTTCCGGTAACTCCCCCGGACATAATATCCCCGGATGCAATATCTGTCGCCGCGGATGATACATTAGATGTTACCTTTCTGCGTATTCCCCTGATATTGAATCCGGACCGAACGAACTCGCCCTACGAAGCATTCCCTGGACTGCCCCCTCCACCAGATAGCAGGGCGACGATCTACGCGCGTGGTGTGTGCTTCGAGCTCAAAGTGGCGAATGGTACGGGCAACGGTGGGGATGAGGATTCGGATGAGGATTCGGATGACAGTGATGATGATGCGAATAGCAGCCCAATCTACAACGCATACTGCAGTAAACCCAGTGGACTCGATGGGTCGGATGCTCCCCTCTCAGTCATGGACAACTTCCCCTCACAATACGCAGAACTGCAGAGTTCGATCAGTGACTTAGCCGCGGGCTTTGGCCTTGAAAATCGTATTCAAACGGATGAGATCATCAGCACGCTAGAGAGCATTCTGGACATTCAAGATTGCGCCAGTGCATTGACAGAAGAGGCCTGCGGCTCCGATATCCTTGCTGCACCTGTGACGGAGCACTATTTTGAGCGACAACTTAACAATGCGTTTGGTGGAAACGGTGACGGTAATGGAGGAGATGGGGAGGATAGAGATCATGAAAATGGGGATGATGGGGAAGATAGAGATCACGAAAATGGGGACAATGAGGATCATGAGTCTCAAACTGTCAGTATGTATACAGCCATGAACGCATCGGATGATGACGATGGTGCAAATAATGATGATGATAAAGACAACGATGATAGAGACAAAGATCCTGATAAGCCCGGCTCGCGGCGGACGCCCATCGAGGTCGCTGTCGTGAGAGTTCTTAAACCAATCGAGACGCCCGACAGTATCGTTCAGCCTGGAGATTACCTGATGCATTGGTGGTTCGATTCGAATATGGTATTTTATGCTGTAACGCTTACCGGCGTTACAACGGATAATATTCAGGTAACCAACCAACAAATCCCGGGAGTGCCTGCCACCTTTATCGATAGAAGGAGTGAAGGCCCGAGGCAGCCGGCTTCACAGATCAGTGCCTGGAAAGTGAAAGTGAATGCGTTTGGCAGGGAATTCAACGCGTGTTGTTGGTGGGAAAGCTGTTAATAGGCAAACCTGTGCCTGCCAGAGGAGCTTTGCATAGCGGATAGAGAGTTCGTAAAACCCAAACAATTTCCATCATATCTGCATGGACACCTGCCCTGGCGGTCGGTGTCGGAGAGTGCAGATATGGTGGAAATTTGTATTATTCATGCGGGGTGCTCGTCCTAAATGTGATCTCTTCAAAGGAAAGTTTTTTAGGCATATAATGCGACAAATGTGATTCTCGATAGGAGTTTTCATGGTAGAACCCCCGTATGGCGTGATCTGGAATCGAATAAAGGCAGCGAAAGTCATCCCATTCCTGGGGTCAGGAGCATCTCTTGTTGGCCGCCAGTCAGACGTGTCATGGAATCCCCAGCAGCCCCAGTTCCTACCCAGCGGGCGCGAGCTCTCCCGCTTCCTGGCACAGGAATCAAGCTTTCCTTCTCAAGACCCAGTGGATATAGATGATCTTGCCAAAGTGGCCTCTTACTACGCCATCATCTCGGGGCGCCGTTCTTTGCGCGAGCGGCTGCATCAAGTGTTTAACTATGAGTTCACCTGTGGTCCACTGCATCGTTATCTCGCCTCTGTTCCCACGCCGCTTCTGATCGTTTCGACAAACTACGACACGTACATCGAACAGGCATTTCTCGCAGCGAACAAGCCCTACGATCTCGTCATTCATCCCGCGGAACGCAAAGATATCGCCAACGCAGTCTGGTGGTGGCATCATGGCGCCCCCGAGCCCATTGTTGTCCCGCCCAACGAGCTCGACATCGACCTCGATCGGACGACAGTGATCTACAAAATGCATGGTACCGTCCAGCACCAGACCGACAAGTGGGATAGTTTTGTGATTACCGAGGAAGATTATGTGGACTTTGTTTCGCGGATGACAGCCAACGCGGCCGTCCCCTCCCTGTTTTACGAATACTTTCGAACCCGCAGTTTCCTCTTTCTTGGCTACAGCCTGAGAGACTGGAATCTACGCGTCGTCCTTAAGAATCTCGACCGTTACCTCGGGCGCAGACGCCTGGCAAATGAGGAGGACGATGATGAACCGTTGCCTTCCTGGGCGATTCAATACCAGCCTTCAGAGCTGGAGCGGAGACTTTGGGAAAAGCGGAATGTCAATATTTTCGACATGAACATAGATGACTTTGTAGCCAAAATGCAGCAATGGACAACGTAAAACAAACGCCTGATGGTTTTTGTCCCTACGTGGGTTTGCAGCCTTATAGTGAGGCCGACCAGGATTATTTCTTTGGTCGTGAACGCGACAGTCGGATTATCTCCTCCAATCTTTACGCTGCATCCCTCACAGTTCTCTATGGGGCCAGTGGTGTTGGGAAAAGTTCTGTACTGCGGGCAGGTGTGTTTCCGCGCCTGCGAACATCAGAACGCACTGCCGTTGTCATCTTTGATGGGTGGGCAGATCAAAATGTTCTCACAACGCTGAAAGCCAAGTGTCTGGAAGCCATCGCGGCAGCGACAGGAGACGGGCAACTTCAATCTGACCTCAGCCTCCCGCTCGACGAAATCCTCTTCTCGGCAACGCAGGCCTTTGGCGGGACTCTCCTGGTCATTCTCGATCAGTTCGAAGAATATTTTCTCTATCATCCCGAAAGCGAAAGGGACAACACGTTCGATGAGGAGTTTGCCCGGGCGGTCAATCGTGAGGAGGTTGACGCCAATTTTCTGGTTGCCATGCGTGAAGATTCATTATCCAGGCTGGATCGCTTCCGGGCGCGTATTCCAAACATGCTCAGCAACGCACTTCGCCTGCGGCACCTGGATGCCGCCTCGGCGCAGGATGCGATGCGCGAACCTCTCGAGGTCTATGCTGCCCAGCATCCCACGGAACCACACATGTCCATTGAAGACGCGCTGGTGGAGGAATTGACCGACGAGATCCAGGTTGAAAAGCTGATGATCGGAGAGGGCGGACAAGGGGTCATTGAAAGGGATGGCACAGATGCAGATGTCCGCATCGAGGCACCATTCCTGCAACTGGCCCTGACCCGTTTATGGAATGAGGAACGTAGCCAGGGATCTCAGGTCCTGCGGCTGGAAACCCTGCAGGCGCTGGGCGGCGCAGGACGCATTATTCGTACGCACATGGACTCAGCGATGAATGCCCTGTCGCCGGAGGAACAGGAAACAGCGGCGGACATCTTTCGCTATATGGTCACACCGTCGGGCACTAAAATTGCATACACCGTTGCAGATCTGGAATACTATGCCAGGGCTACCCGGCCCCTGCGGCCAGTACTGGATAAGCTTGCTCAGGGGAATGTGCGGATCATGCGCCCGGTCACATCACCGGGCGAGCCGGGCGTCATTCGCTACCAGATCTATCACGACGTGCTGGCCCCGGCGGTCCTTGACTGGCGTTCACGGTTCGAGAACAGCAAGCAGTCGCTGAGCCTGTTCGACCTGTTAATCGAAAAAGGTGATACGGAGAGCGCATTCCAGGTGTATCAGGAAATCGTGGAGCGAACTCCACAGCAGACCTTTTTCCCGGAACGCTACGAGGTCCGGAAGATCCTGGGCAAGGGCGAGCTGGGGGTAAGCTACAGCCTTTTTGACCGGGAGGAGAACCATCCCCTGGCTGCTACGATCCTGGACCCTGGTTATAAGTTCACAAACGAGGAGCTGGAACAATTCGCCAGCGAGATGGGCAGACTGTCAAGCCCACTCATCAGCCGCATTCTGGGTTTTAACCGGCATCGTGAAAATGTATATATGCTCAGTGAATTGATCGATGGACCGAATCTGCGTGAGCGCCTTAGTCAGGGCATACCACTGAATTATCAGGAGGCGATGCACATCGCCAGAGATGTGACACAAGCCCTGGAGGACGGTCATCGGCAGGGGCTCTCACACCTGAACCTGAGACCGTCCAACATCATGCTCAGCTCGCAGGGAGTCAAACTGGTGAACTATGGCATCTCGCGGCTGACAACCCCCAAACGCGGTTCGCTCCGGGCCGGCAAAAGATATATGGATGACTACCTGGCACCGGAACAACTCTCCGGGCAGGGAGGGGATGAACGCAGCGACATTTACGCTCTCGGTACGGTCTTATACGAGATGCTGATCGGGCATCCTCCCAGCGTGGGGCGCTTCTATTATCCAAGTGAAGTTCATATCGAAGCCACCGAGGCCGTCGACATCCTGATCGACCATGCCCGGGAAGATTATCCCAACAAACGTTTTGCCACTGCCGAGGCGATGCGTGCGGAGATCGACCGTATTTCCATGAGCTCGCTCCGGGGAGGTCTTAACCAGCGGCTGCGGGTGGCGCTGGCATGGTTGTCCGAACGCTACAAGAAACTCACATCAGGGAGAAGGCTGGCCTTCTTCATCGCCGGATTGGTGGCTTTGAGCATCCCTCTATCTTTGCCTGTCCCGGTGAGGCTGACGACACGCCTGCTCCTGCTCCTGCTGCTGCACAGTTTCCTGGTTAGCATTCTGTGCGATTGGGTGATCCGTGCCTTGGCCAGGAGACGCGGCCTCGGCTCTCTGGCTACGAGTGGAGCTGGCATGGGCGCCGTCCTTGGCATGGTGTCTACCCTTAATCTGCTCAGGCTTCTGGGGTTCGAAGTAATCCCTGTAACGCCACTACTCCTCCTTGAAGCACTTCTGCTGACATTTGTCGTCTTCGAGGTAGCGTTCAGTTTAGGAGTCATCCTTGTCGGCGCCTGGATCGTAGAACGCCTGTTTAAGAGCTATACATCAGGTTTCTACTGGAGCTTTGTAGCGATTGTAGTTATCTGGATCGTACTCACGATCCTACGACAACCTGCTGGATTAATATTCGAACTAGCAGGATAAAGGGCCGGATGGCAAGTTCAGGTCTGGCGATGAAGGAAGATACTCTTGTTCTGCCGCGCCAACATGACGCGCAAGGTGGACCCTGCGCCCTTGAAGCCGAGTACGCCGGTTGTTTTGAAATGAACTGTCAAATCTATCTGGGAACCTTAAGCACAATTACATTCACACAAACCCTTGATTTAAAAGCAATCCCAAGACTGAGATCTGTTGTCGTACGTCTGAACTCGCTTCAATGCCTTTAGCTCGCGGTGCAGTTGATGTTGATCTTCCTCTCCCATCCCAGATACCAGTGTCATATGCAACTTCCCCGAAACAGGTGTATCATCCCTCCTACGGGTCGCTTCTGCAGCCACCCTTTCGATCTCAACCGGAGCTTCCCGGAAAAGATCCGCTTGCTTTATCCAGACATCTTATCTATACTTTGTTACAGAACCATCCCCATAACAAAAAGCAGGCTGAAATGAAAAAAGTTTCGATTGAACGAAAACGATATATTCTGGATGATTTTTTCAAGGTAGAGGAAGCGTATCTGCACTTTGAGCAGTTTAATGGCGAAATGAGCCCGCTGGTGCGCCGCCTGACGCTGGAGAGGGGCAATTCTGTAGCAGTTCTTGTTTTCAATAGCAGCACAGAAAAATTAATCCTGATCAGCCAGTTCAGATATCCAACGTACCAAAACAACCACGGCTGGACGATCGAAGCCATTGCCGGAATGGTGGACCCTGGTGAAACGCCGGAAGAATCAACCCGGCGGGAATTACAGGAGGAGACCGGGCTAAAGATCGAAACATTTGAGCACATCACTACTTTTTACCCATCCCCGGGCGGAAGTTCAGAGCAAATCTACTTATATTATTCCGAAGTTTCAGGAGAACAGGCCAATTACAAGAAGGTCGGTGGATTACTGGCGGGCGGCGAGGATATCAAAGTGATCGAATTGACACTGGCCGATGCACTGGCAAAAATCAAAACCGGGGAAATTGTGGATGCCAAAACAATTATTGGAATTTATTGGCTGGAAAACCGTCAAAAAATAACTTAAGAGAACAATCTAGCAAAAGGAGGAAGAATGGCAATCAACAAGTATGCGGGTAAAAAGTGTTTTGTGATTATGCCTTTTGGAAAAAAGAAGGATATTGACGGATACGAGGTCGATTTCGATCGTGTGTATCATGAGCTGATCTACAAGGCAGTCACAGAACTTGGGGTTGACTGTGAAAGATGCGACGAAATTATTGGCACAGGATCGATCCATAAAAAAATGTTCCGGGGGATCTTCGATGCCGATATATCAGTTGTGGATATCACATCATTGAATCCAAACGTCTTTTATGAACTTGGCGTTCGACATGCCTTGCATAAATATGTAACGCTCGTTATTCGCAGGAATAGCAATCTCCCCATCCCATTCAATATTAGTGGGCTTAGTATCCTGGGGTATGATATTGACAGCGATGAGCAGCTTGAGAGCAGCAGAAAAAAGATTCGTGACCTTCTCCAGAATGGTCTGGACGTATCATCCATTGACAGCATTGTGCATGAGACTCTCGATGATTTGAAAGTGGAAAGGAAGTCCAGGACCATCGAAACGAGGGAGGAAAAACTGTATCCGTTATTGAGCGCACCGGGCAAGCAAATCGGATATATTACCGGCAATATAAAAAACATCAATAATGTAGATGTTTGGGTAAATTCCGAAAATACGAATATGCAAATGGCAAGGCACTATGAGCTTTCGATATCTGCCACCATTCGGTACGAGGGTGCCACGAAGGATGGAAACGGTTATGTTGTCGATGACTTGATCGCAAAGGATCTTCGTAAGGTGACTCGCGGACGCGACTGCCTGCCGGGCAATATCATGGTCACAACGGCAGGGGAGCTGGAAAAGTCCAACAATGTCAAAAAGATCTTCCACGCAGCCTCCGTGATCGGTGAGCCCGGGAGTGGCTACAGGCCCATTAATAATATTGCACAGTGTGTGCGAAATGCCCTGAAAAAAGCCGACTCCGAGGAACTGGCTGCCGTGGAACCGCACTCCATTCTTTTCCCACTCATGGGAGTAGGCACCACGCGATCGAGATCACAGGAGATGGCTGACAAACTGATCGACGAAGCGGTTGAATATATAAGACAAAATCCCCAGTCCAGGATCGACAAAATATATTTTCTTGCCTATTACGAGCAGGACCGCGAACTATGCCAGCATAAGTTCTATCATGATCCACGAATTGCAACACTAGTGGAAGCTGAAAATCTCCCGCCTTAGAGCTGTAAGATAGTTTTCAGGATGCAAAACGACCCAAGTGTGGGATGTCTCAAGTGACGGATGAGTCTAGTGGGAAAACGATCGCCTTGTTCAGATGTACGCAACTGATCCTTTATTCACGCTCGTGATAATGATTTTCAGATTGCTAACTTTTGCGTGCAAATCTCCACCAGAGCAATCCACCGATCACAA
>Ga0070698_100005217_pt1 | contig 14207 bp, 13 predicted proteins | sample KBSK1502metaG_FD_65477 | JGI IMG/M metagenome (GOLD analysis project Ga0070698, IMG submission 65477) | Corn, switchgrass and miscanthus rhizosphere microbial communities from Kellogg Biological Station, Michigan, USA - KBS K1-50-2 metaG | ecosystem: Host-associated > Plants > Roots >...
GTCGCGATGTGCAGGTCGACCCCGCCCTCACCGTCAGGGATGGCGAGCCCAGACTCGGGCCCAAGCGGCGCCTGGTCCTGCATGCCGATCTCGTACTCGCCGCGGACGACCACATCCGCCCGCGCCAGCCGGTCGCCGTGGCGGATCTTGACGTGGCGCGTGACGTTGCCGTGCGGGTGGAGCCGCGGCGCGTCGGGCGCCAGCGCGTCCTCGGTGCGGGTGACCGGCTGCATCACCTTGTACTCGACCCGCACGGCGGCTGCCGCGCGACGCGCCTGCTCGGGGTGCTCGGCGGCCACGAGCGCGACTGCCTCGCCCCAGTAGCGCACGACGTCGAACGCGAGCACGGGCTGGTCGGCGATCTCCAGGCCGTACAGCTTCTTGCCGGGCACATCCTCGTGGGTCAGGACGCAGACCACGCCTGGCATCGCGCGCGCCTCGCTCGTATCGATGGAGACGATCCGCGCGTACGGGTGCGGGCTGCGCACGGTGGCGCCCCACAGCATGCCCTCGAGGTGCAGGTCCGACGAATACACGAAGTCGCCGCGCACCTTGCTGGGCCCGTCGGGGCGGCGGACGCTTTCGCCGACCTTCATGTCGCAGCCATGTGCACGGCGGCGATGATCTTGCCGTAGCCGGTGCAGCGGCAGATGTTGCCGGCGAGCGCCTCGCGGATCTGGGCGTCGGTCGGATGCGGGAGGCGACGGAGCAGGTCGTGCGCGGCGACGATGAGGCCGGGCGTGCAGAACCCGCACTGCACAGCCCCCGCGTCGACGAACGCCTGCTGCACCGCGGCTCCGTCTACCCCCTCTATGGTCACGACGTCGCGGCCGTTGGCCTGGCCACCGAGAACCAGGCACGCGCAGACGAGCTTGCCGTCGAGGTACACCGAGCATGAGCCACACTCGCCCTGCTCACAGGCGTTCTTCGACCCGAACAGGCCGAAGCGCTCGCGCAGCACGTACAGGAGGCTCTCGCCTTCCCACACACCATCGATTGATCTCGACTGGCCGTTCACGGTGCAGTCGATCCTCAAGGCCCCTTCGGCCCTGCGGGCCGCCTGCCCATGGATGGCGAGGACCATGCCCAGGCGAAGCAGCGCCGAGCCAGCACCGCGAGCGCTTGGCGCCGGTACGCCGCCGTCCCGCGCACGTCGTCGATGGGCCGGGAGGCCATCGCGACCAGCTCGCCGAACCGCTTCAGGGCGGACTCGGTGACGTCCGTCCGCCGGTCCCACAGGTTCTCCTCCTCGAGCACGCCCTCGATGAACCGCTCCGCCTCGCTCGCGCGCAGGGGGGTCGGCCCGGCCGAGCCGATGCCCGTACGCACCCTTCGCCGCGCCGGGTCGAGCGCCAGAGCGAACGAGCAGACCGCGATGACCATTGCGTTGCGCGTGCCGACCTTGGAGAACTGCTGGGCGCCGCCCGCCGGCTCGACGAGGAAGGCCGCGATCAGCTCGTCCTTGCGCATCGCGTTGCGCTTCGGGCCGGTGAAGAAGTCGTGGATCGAGACGCGCCGCGAGCCCGAGGTCGACGCCACCTCGACGAGCGCATCCGACGCGAGCAACGGTGGATGGGCGTCGCCCGCCGGCGAGGCCGTGCCGAGGTTGCCGCCAACAGTGCCCCGGTTGCGGATCTGGGGCGACCCGACCGTGCGGGACGCCATCGCCAGCCCGGGCATCCGGTCGCCCAGCTCGTCGATGAGCCGCGCATAGGTCACCCCCGCACCTACGCGCAGCATGCCGTCATCCATCCCCCACTCCGTCAGCTCGCGGACGCGCGTCAGGTCGAGGATCGAGGACGGCCGGCCGTGGTCGAGGTTGATCTCCACCATCACGTCGGTCCCTCCCGCGATCGGCGTGGCGTCGGGGTGCGCGGCCTTGATCTCCAGCGCCTCGGTCCAGGACGACGGCTGGAAGAACTCCATCACCACGCCATCCCTGGCTCGGGCGCGTCGTCGCGCGTGAGGGCGCCTTCGATGAGTCCGTATGGCCGGTCGGCGGCGTAGAACACCTCGTTCTCGTTCGCCATGCCGAACGGCGTCATGTCGACCACGAAGTGGTGCTTGTTCGGCATCGTCATACGGATCTCGGCCACCTCGGGCCGCGCCTCGAGCACCGCCTCGCCCATCGCGTACAGCGTCTGCTGCAGCGAAAGGCTGTGGTGGTTGGCGAAGGTGTCAAGGAGGAGGCGGCGCACCTGGTCGAAGGAGGTCCTCCAGTCGACGTCGGTGCCGGCATAGCGCCACCGCGCCTCGACCGCGGTGGCCAGGATGCGGTCTGTCGTCTCGGGCAGCGTCGTGAACCGGTCCCGGATATAGCCGTGGAATTCCGAGCCGCCTGACTTCATGAGCACGAGATCGCCGATCCCGGCAACGACCCACACGCCATCGTCGGTGGATGTCACCGTCGCCAGCCGCTTCTCGGAACCGGCTTGCATGAAGGCCTGGTCGTGGATCCGCTGCCACGGCTGCTCCTCGATGTCGACGCGCGCCCGGTATACGGACGCGAACTCGTTCACGAAATGACGCGCGAGACGGATGCCGAAGTCCTCGATCTCGCCGATGCCGTCGCGGGCAAACGCGAAAACCGTGTTCTTCTGCGTGTCGGTGGGCACGACCTTGCTGTTGTCGCCCCTGATGTGCGTGTCGGCGAAGTCGCCGGCCAGTGCGACGCTGACGTTCAGGTCTTTCACCTCGTGGCGGGCTCCTGACCGCGAGATCCGCACGACGTGGGTCTCCGCCTTGCCGTACTGGTTGCCGCCCAGGACGATCGTCATGTGCCCTTGTACGTGGTGTAGCCGTACGCGCTGAGCAGCAGAGGCACATGCAGGTGGCCGCCTTCGAAGCTCACGACGACCGACACAGCCGGATAGAACGCGTCCAGGCCGGAGCGTTCGAAGTAGGGGCGAGTGTCGAACTCCAGGCGGTACTCCCCACTCTCTAGATCGTCCCCGGTCAGCTGCTTGACCCGTCCGTCGGCGTCGGTCTCCGCGTCGCCCAGGTCCTTCCAGTCGCCGTCCGGCTCGCGCCGGTACAGCCGGACCGCCAGCCCGGCGGCGGGCTGGCCACGCGTCGTGTCCAGGACGTGGGTGGAGATGCTCACCGCACCCCGAGGCTCTCCAGGCGCAGGCGCACGATCTTGCGGAGCTCGCGCTTCGCCTCCTCGAGCTCGGCGGCCCGGTCGTTGTTCATCCGGCGCCGCAGCTCGCCCAGGATCTCGACGCCACTCTTGCCGCGGGCCGCGATCAGGAACACGTGGCCGAACTTCTCCTCATATATGCGATTCTCGGCCGCGAGGTCGGCCAGCGTGGCCGAGGACGCCTGAATGGCGCGGCTTTGCTCTCGCGCCGAGGTCTCGGGCGACTCGCCTCCGCGCTCGCCGATGCGCGGGTGCGCGCGCATCGCCTCCAGCCACTCATCGTCGCTCAGGTCATCCATGGCCCGCTCGGCCGCCTCGAGAAGGCCCGCAGCGACCGCTCGCGCCCACCGCCGGCTGGCCAGGACGCCGTACATCCTCGCTTCCAGGTCTTCACTCAATCCCCAGCGGCACCAGCTCGAAGCGGTTCACGTCGACGAGACCGCGGTCGGTGATCTTCAGCTCGGGAATCACGGACAGGGCGAGGAAGCTGAGCGTCATGAAGGGAGCGGCCATCGTCACGCCCATTTCGTGCAGCCGCGTCTCCATCGAACGCAATCGCTGGTGCACCTCGCCCAGCGGCCGGTCGCTCATCAGGCCCGCGATGGGCAGCGGCAGCTCCTCGACCACGCGGCCGCCCTCGACGATCACGATCCCTCCGCCGATCTCGGCCAGGCGCATGGCGCACGCGGCCATGTCGGCGTCGTCCACGCCGAGCACGACGATGTTGTGCGCGTCGTGGGCCACGGTCGACGCGAACGCTCCGCGCTTCAGGCCGACGTGGGTGGCGAAACCGAGCCCGATGCGGCCGCTCGCGTGGTGCCGCTCGAGCACCGCGATCTTGACCAGGTCTCGCGACGGGTCGGCGACGATGCAGCCTTCCTTGACGGTCGGTTCGAGCGCTTCGATGCCGGTCAGCAGCTGGGCCGGAATGACGCCCATCACACGGATTTTCTTCGGCCCGGCGGGGACCCGAAACGAGGTCGCGTCGACCGGCGCGAGGCTGACCGTCTGCCGCACCCACTCGGGCGCCTCCAGCTTGACGAACTGCGGCTCGGCGCCGCGCTTCAGAACCTGGCGCGGCCGGAACGATTTCAAGTCGTCGAGCACCAGGATGTCGGCCTGGTAGCCCGGCGCGATGGCGCCGAGCCGCCACAGGCGGTGGCACAGCGCGGGGTTGAGCGTGGCCATGACCAGCGCGTCCTCGGGCGCGATGCCCTCCTCGACGGCCACGCGGACCATCTGGTTGATGTGGCCGTGCTCGACGATGAAGTCCGGCTCGCGATCGTCAGTGCAGAACGCGCAGCGCTCGGTGCCGTAGCGCTTGATCAGCGGCAGCAGGTCGCGAAGGTTGCGCGCGATGGACGCCTCGCGCAGCAGCACCCACATCCCGAGCCGGCGTTTCTCGAGCGCCTCCTCGAACGTGAACGCCTCGTGGTCTGAGCCGATGCCCGCGGCGACATAGGCGTTGAGGGCCGGACCGCGCACGCCGGGCGCGTGGCCGTCGACGTGGCTCGTCAACCCGGTGCTGAGCTTGGCCAGCTCGTTGGGGCTGCCGGCGATGACGCCGGGGAAGTTCATCATCTCGGCAATTCCGATCGTCCGGCTGCGCCGGAGCAGGCTCTCGATGTCGCCGGTCGTGAGGGGCCGCCGCGGCGACTCGAACTGCGACGCGGGCACGCAAGACGACGCCATCACGAAGACGTCGAGCGGGAGGTCGGCGCAGCAGTCGAGCAGCCAGTGGATGCCATCGGTGCCGAGGACGTTGGCGATCTCGTGCGGATCGGCGACCACCGCGGTCGTGCCGTGGGCCAGGACCGCGCGTGCGAACTCGTCGACCATCAGCTTGGAGGACTCGATGTGCATGTGCGCGTCGATGAACCCGGGCACGATGTAGGCGCCCTCGACGTCGATTCGGTCGCGACCCTGGTAGCGGCCGAGGCCCATGACGAAACCGTCCTGGACCGCGACGTCCACGTCCAGCCACTCCTTGGTGAACACCGAGAAGACGTGGCCGCCGGACAGCACGAGATCGGCGGGCTCGTCACCTCTCGCGACCGCCATCCAGTGTGGGTCGATGACGAAGAAGGTTAGCTCGTTGGCGGACCCCCGCAGTGGACGCGTGCGTGCCGGCGTCGAAGCACATCATTGACGCGTCACGAAATGACGGACGACGGCCCGATCGGACGAAGCCTGAAGCGAGTCGAGGATCCACGGCTGCTGCGCGGAGAAGGCCAGTTCGCCGACGACCTCGCGCCCGAGGGATGCCTGTACGTGGCGATGGCGCGTAGCCCTATCGCGAGCGGCCGCCTCACCTCGATCGAGACGGCGGCGGCCGCCGCCGCGGGCGGTGTCCTCGCGGTCTACACCGCCGCCGATCTCGCCGGCTCGTGTGGACCCCTCACGGTGCACCTGACCCGGCCGGGCGCCGTCTCGCCGCCGCGGCCGATCGTCGCCGTCGACCGGGTGCGGTTCGTGGGCGAGATCGTGGCCGCGGTCGTGGCTGAAAACCGGTACGCCGCCGCCGACGCGCTCGACGCGCTGCGTGTCGACATCGCGCCGCTGCCGCCCGTGACGACAATCGAGGACGCGCTCGCCGAAGCGGCGCCCGTGGTCGACGAGGCTGTGCCCGCGAACCTTTTCTATCTCGGCCGCCGGAGCCTGGGGGACTCCAAGCACGCGTTCGACACGGCCGATGTCGTGGTCGAGTGCGACCTCACCCACCCGCGCCTGTCGGCCGCGCCGATCGAATGTCGCGGCGTGGTCGCGGTGCCCGAAGGCGACGCGGTGACCTTGTGGACCTCGACCCAGGTTCCGCACCTGGTCGCCGACGCCGTCGCGGAGTGCCTCGGCCTGCAGCGGTCCCGGGTGCGCGTGGTCGCGACGGACGTCGGCGGCGGATTCGGGATCAAGGCGCAGGTCTATCCCGAAGAAGTGTTGCTCGCGTGGATCGCGCGTCAACTGAACCGACCCGTGAAATGGATCGAGACGAGATCCGAACACATGCAGTCCGCGAGCCACGCACGTGACCAGCGCATCAAGCTGAGCGCGGCGGTGCGCAGCGATGGCCGCCTGCTGGGGGTTCGCGCGAGCATCTGGTCGAGCATCGGCGCGTATGGGATCCGGCCGTTCGGCCCTCTGCTCGACCCCCTTGGCACTGCCGGCATGATTCCTGGGCCGTACGACCTCCCCGCCTACGAGTACGACACGTACGCGGTGGCCACGAACAAGTGTCCGGAGGGTCCGTACCGCGGAGTGGGAATGGTGACCGCAGTCCTCGCGCACGAGCGCCTGATGGACGTGATCGCGGCCCGCCTCGGCGTCGACCCGGTCGAGGTGCGGCGCATCAACCTGGTCCGGCCGGAGCAGATGCCGTACACCAGCATCACGGGCCACCCTTACGAGTCAGGCGACTACGCCGCCGCCCTGGACGCAGCACTCGACGCATTCGACTACGCAGGCGCGCGAGCAGACCAGGCTCGGGCGCGGTCGACCGGCCGGATGTTGGGAATCGGGATCTGCTGTTACGTCGAGTACACCGGGGCGGGGTCCTCGACCTTCGCCGGCCGAGGCATGGCGGACATCGCGGGCACGGACACGTCGCGCGTGTGGCTCGCGGCCGACGGACGCGTCCACGTGCAGACGTCGTGTCCCGCGATCGGACAGGGCTCGCACACGACCTACGCCCAGGTCGCGGCGGCGGCCCTCGGCGTGGAACCCGCGCAGGTCCTCGTCGAGCAGACGGACACCGCCGTGGTCAGCCAGGGCACCGGCTCGTTCATGAGCCGCGGCTCTGTGACCGCGGCGACGAGCACGTTCCGCGCGGCCACCCTTCTCCGCGAGGCGATCCTGGAGGCGGCCGCCGGGCTGCTTGCGCGGCCGATCGACCGCGTCTCGATCGATTCCTCCACGCTGGCGATGCTCGCCAACGGCCGGAACGGTGACCTCGACGTATCCGTGACGTACGACGCAACGCAGGCGTCGCACCCGTACGCCACGCACGTCTGCCTCGTCGAGGTCGACCGCGAGACGGGCGCGGTGACCATCCTTCGCTACGTGGTCGCCGAGGACTGCGGCGTCCTGATCAATCCCGCGGTCGTCGAGGGCCAGGTCGTCGGCGGTGTGGCCCAGGGCATCGGCGCCGCGCTCCTGGAGGAAGTCGCATACGGCCCGGACGGGCAGCTGCGGAGCGGAACGCTGATCGACTACCTGATCCCGAGCGCGGGCGAGATCCCTCCGGTCGGCGTCGAGCACCTGGTCACTCCCTCCACCGTCCACGAGCTCGGGACGAAAGGCGCGGGCGAAGGCGGCACCATCGGCGCGACGGCGGCGGTGGCTAACGCGGTGGCCGACGCCCTCGGGCTGACGGACCTGGTCCTTCCGCTGACCCCTGAGCGGCTGCATGGCGCCTGAGCCGTACCGCCCTGCCAGCTACCTCGAGTGGAACGCCGAACGCGAGCCTGGCGCTGCCGCCGTGTGGGACGGTCGCGACATCAGCTTCAGAAAGCTTCTGGAGGCGGTCGAGAAAACCCGCCGCCACCTGGCGGACAGGGGAGTCAAGGCGGGCGACGTGGTCGGCGTCCGGCTCCCCAACACGTGGGAATACGTAGCGCTGGAGCTGGCCATCCCCGACCTCGGCGCCGTCATCCTGCCGCTGCCTCTCAACCTCGGCGAGCACGAGGTGCGTTGGATCGAGCAGAAGGCCCGACCCTCGCTGGTCATTCGCGACCTGGGCTTCGATTCCGCACCCGGCGCCACGCCGGGCGTCGCCCGGCCCGATCCGGATCGCATCGTCGAGATCGCGCTGACCTCCGGCACGACCGGGATGCCCAAGCTCGCCTCTCTGTCCGCGCGCCTGAAGCAGGTGACGTTCGAGGGCTTCACCGGCCGGCTCGAGATCACCGAGCAGGACCGGGTGCTGCCGATGACGCCGCTGACACAGGGCATCGGCGGCATGTGCCTGTACTGCCTGCGCCGAGGGGCCGCGCTGGTGATGCTTCGCCAACCGCATTGGACCGCGGAGCACTGCCTCGCCACCGCACGCGACGCACGGGCTACGGTGTTGGTGGGCGTGCCCACGAACCTCATCCGGATGCTGAGCCACCAGGTGTCGCTGCCCACCGTGCGCGCGGTGGCGGTCGCCGGCGCGCCGCTGCCGCCGCAGATCGCCGAGCGATGGGAGCGGTCGACCGGGATCCCCGTCTTCAGCTTCTATGGGTCGATGGACGCCGGCCAGCTGGCGGTGGGAAGCCCGTCCGACCCGCAAGAGAAGCGCTGGACTACGGTGGGGCGTCCCCACGACGCGGCCGAATGGAAGATCGACCAAGCAGAGGTGTGCATGCGCGGCGACCTCGTGCAGTCCCGGTATTGGGGCGAAGACTTCGGACCGTACGCGGCCGACGGCTGGGCCCACATGGGCGACCTCGGCTTCGTCGATGACGCCGGCTTCCTGCACGTAGTCGGGCGGGTGAAGGACATCATCATTCGCGGCGGATCCAACATCAATCCGTACGAGGTGGAGTCGATGCTCCGGTCACACCCTGAGGTGCGCGACGCCTGCGTCGTGGGGCGTCCGCATGCTGAGCTCGGCGAAGTGCCTGTGGCATTTGTCGTCGGTGACGCGGGCAAGGACGACCTCGACCGCTGGCTCGAGGAACGCGGCCTCGCCCGTTACAAGTGGCCGGTAGCCGTGTACGCCATCGAGGAGCTCCCGCTCTCGGGGCCCGGCAAGGTGGACCGCGGATCGCTGCGCGAGTTGGCCAGTGCGAGCGCGGTGTGACGACATCGACGTGGCGTGGTTCGAGGCCGGACGCGGCGATCCGCTCATCCTGATTCACGGCCTTGCCGACGACCACCGCGCCTGGCGCCGCACCGTGCCCGACCTCATGCTGCGACGCCGGGTCGTGCTGTACGACCTGCGCGGCCACGGCGAGACCTCGCTCGGCACGCCGGACTGCACACTCCGACAGCTGGGCTCCGACCTCGTGGCGTTGATGGACGCTCTCGACCTCGAACGGGCGGACATCGCCGGCTTCTCGCTCGGAGGCACGATCGCGATGCGGGCGGCGGTGGACCGGCCGGAGCGAATCCGGAATCTCGTGCTCGTCGCCACCTCGAGCCGCGTCGGCAAGACCGCCGCCGAGTGGTACCGGGAGCGCGTCGCGATGGTCGAGCGAGGGGACCCGCGGCTTCGCGCGACGCTCGACGGTGACACCGGTGACGTCTACGCCCAATCCCCGCAGGAGCTGGACGACGGATTGCTGATCCGCCGTCAGTCAACCTCCGATCCGCGCGGCTACGGCAACGCGTGCGCGGCGATGGCCGCGCTCAACGCCGCGCCCCTGGACCCCGAGCTTGTGCGCATCGCCGCGCCGACCTTGATCGTCGCCTCCGACCGCGACCAGCACTGCCCGCCGAAGGCGGCCGCGATCATCGCCGCCGGCATTGCCGGGAGCAAGCTCGAGGTCATCGAGGGCGCCGGGCACCCGATACCGGTCGAGAGGCCGACCCAGCTGGCGCTGCTGATCAACTCGTTCTGTGGCTGAATCGCTGCTGGTCGAGTGGGCGGAGCACGACGTGCTCACGCTCACCCTCAATCGGCCGGAGCGCCGGAACGCCGTCGACCCCGAGCTGCTGGGCGCGTTGGCGGAGGCCCTGCGCTCGAACGGAGGACGGGCTGGAGCGGTGGTCTTGCGCGGCGCCGGCGACGACGCGTTCTCGTCAGGCTACGACCTGGCCCGTCTGACTGGGACATCCGCCGACCTCGACGCCGACCGGTGGATCGGCGAAGCGTCCGGCGCGCTGATGGAATGCCCGGCCCCGGTCGTCGCCAGGCTCTCCGGACACTGCCACGGGGCAGCGGTCGAGCTCGCGCTGTGCTGCGACTATCGGGTCAGCTCGCCAACGCTGCGCATGTCCGTGCCCGCGGTCGGCCTCGGCATCGTGTACCGATACGAGCTCATGGCCCGCCTGATCCAGATGTGCGGCCTGTCGAACGCGTCGACCCTGCTCCTCGGCATGCGCGAGCTGGACCTGCCGGCCGCGGAGGCGTGGGGACTCGTCAACGAGTCGTGCGCCCAGTCCGAGCTCGACGCGCGCACCCAGGCGGTCGCGGAGCGGCTCGCGACCGCGCCGCGCTCCGCCGTCCGCGGCACCAAGACCCTGCTCGGTCACATTGCCGCCCGCTCTGTAACACCTGACGACCTCGCCCTGGCGCAGCGGCTTCGCGCGGCCGCCGCCTCGAGCCCCGAGCGATACCAGGCCCTGCAGCGCAGGAAGAAGAAGGTCACGGGATGACGGCGGGGTTCGACGTCAGCGCCGGCATCAGCCCGCGGCAGTCGTTCGAGAGCTGGGCCAGGTTCGTCGCGGGGCTCGAAGCCGAGGGCGTGCGGCGGATCTGGGTCATCGACTCGCAGCTCGCGATGAAAGACGTTTACGCCGGCCTGGTCGTGGCCGCGCTGAACACGTCGCGCATCGGCCTCGGCCCCGGGGTGACGAACGCCGTCACGAGGCATCCATCCGTGACGGCCAACGCCATCGCAGCCACGGGCGAGATCTCGCACGGACGCGCGATTCTCGGGCTCGGGGCGGGCGATTCCGCGCTGTACGGCATCGGGCTGCAGCCGCAGAAGGTGGCGGAGGTGGAAGAGGCGGTCGCCTACTTCCGCTCGGCCGTGGGCTCGATCCCGATCTACCTCGCGGTCAGCCAGGAGCGCATGTGCAACCTCGCCGGGCGCGTCGCCGACGGCGCCATCGTCATGGGCCCAGCGCAACCCGACATGGTCCGACGGCAGGTGGAGTGGATCAGGTCCGGACAGCCGCGACCTGGGTTCGAGATCGCATTCATCGCGCCGACCTCAACGGACATCGAGGACATGCGCTCGTGGGCTTCGACGCAGGCGCGCTTGCTGACGCACCACAAGGAGCTGCCGGTGGGCCTGCGGCGATTTCGCGACGAGATCCAGCGAAGCGCGGAGACCTACGACTACTCCCGGCACCTGTCGGTGAGCGCGGAGCACGGCGAGGCCGTTTCGGACGAACTGGTGCGGGCGATGGCGATCGTCGGCAGCCCCGACGAGTGCGCCCAGCGGTTGCGCGAGCTTCGTTCGGCCGGCGTCGACAACTTCATCTTTCCGCTGGCGGGGCGCCACCGGCTCGATCGCTGGCGAAGGATTCGTGACGAGATACTCGGTCAGATCATGGTGTAGCCGCCGCTGACCGACAGCGTCTGGCCCGTGATATAAGACGCGCGATCAGAGGCGAGCAGCAGCACCGCCGGGACGACGTCCTCGGGCGTGCCGAGGCGGCGCAAAGGGTATGCCTTGGCGGCTTTCTCGCGTGCTTCGGGAGTGAATTTCTCGAGCTGCTCCGACGACCACACCGACTGGGCGCCCGATGTCTCTTTGGAGCCGACGATGAGGCCCGGGCAAACCACGTTCAACGTGACGCCGTACTTGCCGACCTCGCGAGCGATCGCCTTGGACATCGCGATCACGCCGGCCTTGGTGCCGCTGTACACCGCCTCTCGCCACTCCCCCATCCGCCCCGCGTCGGAGCCGATCGAGACGATGCGGCCGTAGCGACGCTCGGTCATCGAGTCGAGCACCGCGCGCACGCAGTTGATGAAGCCCCACATGTCGATCGCAATCTCGCGCTCCCACTCTTCGCGCGGCTTCTCCATGAAGAGCCGGTCGATGGTCCAGCCCGCGCAGTTGACAAGGATGTCGACCGGGCCGAGCTCTCGGTGCGCGAACTCGACGGCCGAGCGCACTGATTCCCAGTCGGTGACGTCGGTGTGGCGTGCCACCACTGTGCCGTGCGGCGCCTCCCGCTCCACCCTCGAGGCCTGCTCGTCATCGACGTCGGCGATGAGGGCGCGGGCCCCTTCAGCCGCGAAGCCGAGCGTGATCGCGCGGCCCAGGTTGGAGGCGCCGCCGGTCACGATGACGACGCGCCCTGAGAGTCCGAGGTCCATGGCAGCACAGTGTGCCAATAACAGTGGCCCGAGACATCGATCCCAGCCCTGATCGGCACAGTGTGCCGGCGGGCCGGAGGCCGTCAGCTCGCCTGGGGCAGCGCCAGGGGCGACGCCCCGAACTTCTCCTCCAGGAACCGTCCGTTGGCCAGCAACGCGTCGGAATCCTTCTTGTGCACCGCGTCGGCGACCTCGTTCATCTTCGTGCCCAGGAGCGTGAGCTGGTCGCTCAGGACGTCGTTCGCGGTCTTGCCGTTCGGCATCTTGTGCAACGCGGCGTACGCCCGAGGCAGGTTCAGGTACGCCTGCAGCGCCGAGGGCAAGTAGTCGGTCGCCGTGCGGCCGACGACGAACAGGTCGGGCGAGCCCGGCGGGAATTCCGCGTAGTGCGGGAGGATGCCCATGATCGTGTCGGCGATGTCCTGCAGCTTCGCCTGCAGGTCCGGCGGGAGCTTGCCGTTCGCGATCGACAGCTGGTGCTGCAGGCTGCGGCGGATGCTGTCGGGGTCGAACGACGTGCCGGCCAGCGCGACCTGCGGCGGCCCCGGCGCAAGCAGCGCTCCGATGCCGTACAACGCCACCACCACAAATGGCCAGAACACGACGGTGATCACGTGCGTGAAGAACAGCAGCAGCCCGAAAAGCGCGAGCGTGCTGCCCACGATGTTCTTGCCGCTGTACAGGTACCGCAGGACCGGGTTCACCTCGATCCTTCCGGGATCACTGATAGCCACGAATCACCTTGAAAACCGACGACAGCGAGACGTTGCGGCTGTCGAACGCTTGACCTCCGGTCAGAGTAGCGATGTCGGTCAGCGCCTGCGGGCTCGCCTCGCCGAAGATGATCGGGAACGTAGGGATCGCCTTCACGTCGGCCGTCTGGGAGTTGTAGAAGCGCTGGAAGCCGGAGGCATCGTTCCCGGTGTTGTTCTCACCGTCGGTCATCAGCACGACCGAGTAGAAGCGGTCGGGCTCGGCGCCTTCGGCCCGTGCGGCGTCCTGGTACGCGCGGATGAGCGAGTCGTAGATGGCGGTGCCGTCATTGGCCTGCAATCCGTCGACGTAGCCGCGGACTCCGGCCAGGTCCGGGCTGCTCGCGGAGACGTCGCTGATGGTGAACGTGCGATCGTCGACCACACGGCCGTTGAAGGGGATGATCGTGATCTCCTCACGCGCGCGGAGCCGGGCGAACTGTCCGGTGATGGTCTGGTCCGCCCCGGTCAGGTTGTTGAACGTCTTCTTGACCGAGTTCAAGCGGTCGCCTTCCATCGAGCCGCTGATGTCGATGACGAAGAATGTGTGGGCCGGTGGGCGGATCTGGTCGAGGTACGCGAACAGCAGCGTGTCGATGACGCCGATGCTCGAGGGGAACGGGAGCTCGATCAGCAGCTGCGTCGTGAAGCGAGAATCGAGCTGAACCTCAGGTACGGTCGGCCGGCGCCCGGTGGTCGTCATGATCCGGCGCTGCACATCGGCCGACTTCAGGTAGGCGACGACTTTGTCGAAGGCGTCGCGCTTGCCCGAGTTGAGAAGCATCAGCGGGTAGTTGGCTGTGATGATTCCGTCCTTCGGGTAGACGATGTCGAGCTGGTCCTTCAGCTTGCCTCCCGCGTTGAGGGACAGCAGGATCGACTCGTAGTTGATCAAACCATCGACGCGGTCCTGCTGGCGCACGAAGGAATCGGCCAGGAACCCTGAGCTGCCGGCGGTCAGCACCTGGCCGCTGAAGAAGTCCTTGAGCTTGCTGACGTTGATCGTGCTGGAGTCGAGCGAGTTGCCGTTCCCGGCGAACGCGGACGCCACCCCGACGAGTGCGACGAAGCCGCTGTTCGAGGCTGCCGGATTGGTCATGGCGAAGTGGAAGTTGCCGGCCTTCGCCGCATTGGCGATATCGCCCCACGTCACCGGCTTCGACCCCGACCAGCCGAGGTTCTGCGCCACGCTGTGCTTCACCCCGATCGCGACCGGCGAGAGCATGATCGGCTGCTGGGCGATGATGCGCCCCGAGCTGCCCTGGAGCAGCGTCAGGTAGTTGCCGCTGGAAAACCAGGCCAGGTCGCTGTGGTCGGAGCCGTCGACGATGGCCTGCGCGCCGTC